>FLOH01000227.1_pt1 | contig 147703 bp, 145 predicted proteins | sample 756751 | NCBI WGS metagenome assembly FLOH01 (sample SAMEA4026879, study PRJEB14308) | marine metagenome | biome: coastal water; material: water | depth 74 m | reverse complement strand
AAGACAGGAAGAAAAATCAAAAAAAGATATCTAATAAAAAGGAAAAATGCATCATTTCTTGCGGAATGCAGAAAAAACAGCCACACTGCTAATAATACAGCAATCGCGAATATTATGAAAAGGATGTGCATTATCCTTTTTATTCGCACCGGAAATACTTGTACCCCCATATCATCGACCTCCACATATTCGGGCGGAAGGTTCATCTCTGTGTGGGTGATCGTGATATCATGGCCGCATTGGGGGCAATGGGCGAGTTGGGCATAGGTTTTGCGGCCACAGCCTCCACAGGTGACGACGTCAAGCACGGCCACGTTCCTCCCAACTATTCTTTAACCGCGCCGCGACTTAAACGCGCGGTTGTCTTTGCGATTATACCGTTGCGGGTGAGGATGGCAATCGTTTCAATTCCCGGGACACAATTCCCGGGACACCAGGACACAATTCCCGGGACACCATACTTAATTACAATCCCCGGGTTCCGTTAAAGCCGGGTTAGTTCACCTTACTAAATTCGGGCAGCACCCCACCTAATCCTCCTCCGGCGGCAACTCCACCCCGACTTGCCCCGTAATCCGCCCATAGTGCTCCGGGCGGCGGTGGCGGGCGAAGTTGAACATGGTTTTTTTGCCGAATACGGTGTCGTCCAGGTCGCAGGCGTGGAAGACGATTTCGTCGTCTTCGGTTTTGGCCTGGGCGACGATGTGGCCCTCGGGGTTAACAATGGCGCTTCCGCCGATCATGTGGTGGCCATCCTCGCTGCCCGCCTTGGCGACCGCGACCACCCAGGTGCTGTTCTGATAAGCCCCCGATTGCAACACCAGATCGTTCTGGAATAACCGCTCCGCCAGTCCTTCGCTTTCGCGCTGCGAGTTGACCGAGGGGGTGTTGTAGCCCAGCAGAACCATCTCAACGCCTTGCAGGCCCATGGTCCGGTACGTTTCGGGCCAGCGCCGGTCGTTGCAGATGCACATTCCGAAAATGCCGCCAAGTGTGCGCCACACGGGAAAGCCGATGTCGCCGGGTTCGAAATAGTATTTCTCCAGATGTTGGAAGCTGCGCGCGGGGTCGAAATCCGCGTGGCCGGGCAGGTGCACCTTGCGGTATTTGCCGACGATCGCGCCCGATTTGTCGGTGATGATGGCGGTGTTGAAGCGCTGGCCCTCGGGTGTCAGTTCGCCGTAGCCCAGATACATGGCCATCTCGAATTGGCGGGCCAGATCAAACAACGGCTGCGTGGCCGCGCCGGGCATTTCGGTTTCATACCAGAAATCAATTTCGGCGGGGTCGGTCAGGTAATAGCGCGGGAAGAAGGTGGTCAGCGCCAGTTCCGGACAAACAATCAGGTCGGCACCCAAATCATGCGCCTGATGCATCAGGGCGATCAGGCGTTTCACAACCTGTTCGCGGGTTTCGGCCAGTTGAATAGGACCCATCTGGGCGGCGGCGACGTTGACGATGCGCATGGGGAGAGTTCTCCATCTTTGGCTTTGGATAAACCAATACAGCCCATTGGCCGCAATCCAAAGCCGTTTTGCATTTATTTCGGTAATTCTAGAAATATAGTTGACGAACGGAGAAAACGGGCGTATCTCTCAACCCATGAAACAAATCGAACGCAGACGCGAAGACGCCGAAACCCTGGACGAAACTCAGGCCGCTGCTTGCATGGAGGCCATGGGCCATCCCAAGCGGTTGGCCATCTACCGGCTTTTGGTCAAGGCGGGGCCGGACGGGCTGACCATGGGCCGCATTCTTGAATTATGCGGCATTCCGGGCTCGACCCTGAACCACCACGTTTCGGCGCTGGTACGTGCCGGGCTGGTGGTGCAGGAACGCCAGGGCCGTGAAATCCGCTGCACCAATAATTACCAAGTGATGTGGGGCGTGGTCGATTATCTGACCGCCGAATGCTGTACGCTAGCCTGTGATAAAGGAACAAACAAATGACCGAGATCGCCCTGAAATTGAAGGATTTTGCCGGAAGCGCCAAGCGCATCGACCGGGCCTGGCTGGTCAGTGCCGGGATTTTGGCGCTGCTGGGAATTGTTGTTCCTGGGCAGGCGACGGCAACCCTGGGATTCGTCGCAAACAGCCTGGTCGACATCATGCCATTTCTGGCTGTAGCCGTGGGTATGGCGGCTTACGCGCGGGCCACCGGGGCGGATGGGCTTATTGCGTACGCCTTCCAGGGAAATCTGGTGCTGATGATCGGCGTCGCCGCGTTGTTCGGCGGGCTCTCGCCGTTCTGTTCGTGCGGCGTGATCCCGCTGATCGCAGCGCTACTGGCAATGGGCGTTCCGTTGCCCGCCGTTATGGCCTTCTGGCTGGCTTCCCCGCTGATGGACCCGTCCATGTTTGTGCTGACCATGGGCACCTTGGGATTGGAATTCGCCATCGCCAAAACCATCTTCGCTATCGGTTTGGGTCTGGCGGGCGGTTACGCCACCATGCTGGTGCAGGCCAGGAACGGCTTTGCCGACCCGCTGCGTGAAGGTGTGGGCGGGGGTGGCTGTGGCGGAAAGCGGGTTCGCGAACCGCAAAAGGCGGTGTGGTCCTTCTGGACCGAAGAAGCCCGCCTTGCAACGTTCCGCAAGGAAATGCTCAAGTCGGGATTGTTCTTGCTGAAATGGATGACACTCGCCTTCCTGCTGGAAAGCATCATGCTGGCCTATATTCCGGGCGAAAGCATTGCCGCCATGCTGGGGACCGAAAGCACGTGGGCCATTCCGCTGGCTGTCGTCATCGGCGTACCGGCCTACCTTAACGGATACGCGGCCCTGCCGCTGGTCGCCGGGTTGATGGACATGGGCACCGCACCGGGTGCGGGCATGGCTTTTTTGATTGCCGGTGGCGTCACCAGCATTCCGGCAGCCATCGCCGTTTGGGCGCTGGCCAAACGCCATGTATTCTTCTGGTATATCGCGCTGTCATTGACGGGCGGACTGGTCTCGGGGTTGCTGTTTCAAGCCTACGCCGGTTAATTGCCGAAGACCCGTTCGGCGTTATCCCAGGCAATCATGCGGGCGGCATCAATGCTGAGGCTGCCCAGCGCCTTGCGGATACCCTTGATCGATCTGCGGTATTTGCGGGTGGGGTTGCGCGGGCGACCGAACTTGGCGTCGGTGCCAACCATGAAACGATCCGGCATGGCCTCCATCAGTTGCGCCCAATCTTCGTACAGCTCGCCAGCCTCGTTGCAAATCGGTTCCAGATTGCGCCATTTGGAATGGTCGGTCACCAGCTTCAGGTTGAACATCAGGTTCGGATAGGCGGCCAGCAGGGCTTTGGCGTTGGCGGGGTTGGTCATGGCCGTGTGGGCCAGGATCAGTTTCAAATCGGGATGGCGCTGGAACAATAGCTCGATCAGGCCAAAAACCTCGTCCTCGCGCGATTTGCCCTTGGGCTCGACCGGCTCTGCATGAAGGTCCAGCCACATGCCACGCTCCGCAACGATTGATGCCATGCGCACGAACCCCTCGAACCGGGGTGCGTAATCAATCACCGCCTGATGGCCCCATTTCTGAAAATGAAACAGGCCAAATTCGCCAACGCCCTTGCAAATTCCGCCGTTGAGATCGGTCGCCAGACGGGCGAATTTCTTATCCGAGTCGGCCTTTGCGGGGCCACGGCCTTTGGTTTCATCCATCCACACCGACAGATAGTCGCTGGCGCAACGCACATCGACCTGCACCCCGGACCCCTGGCTTGCCTCGCGCAACTTCACGCGCAGCTTGGCCCCCGATCCGTCCTTGCCCATGCGCCCTTCGTTGGGCGTCGGCATGATGGTCAGGCGCATGACGTCGGCCTTTCGCGATACGGCCAGAATTTCGCCCAGATCGGTCTCCGGCTTGCCGTCGTGCGGCGGGTCCAGGTGTACGTGGGTGTCGTGAATGGAGCCTTTGTAGCGCTTCGCGTGGGGCCGGGTAGGGCGGTCAGGGTCTGAGCGCGTGCGCTCCACCTCGAATGGCGGCGATGAAACAACAATCTTGTCCGCCGCCAATGCAGGAATAGCCAGCAACCCGATTGCGAAAACGAAAACGTTCCAGCGCATGATTCGACGCTCCGTGTGACGGTCTTGTGGATTGTAGCCGATATTTTGCCGGGCGACGACGTTGAGGTAATCAACCGTTAACACCTCCGCCCGTATCGTCATCGTTGGGTTTGGGACTGTGTAAACCGAAGATTAGAGAAAGGTTTCCATGGTTCCATGGGGTTAATTGCTGAAATTCGTCTCCGAGCCAAATATGTGATTGGCCCGGTTCTTGGTGTTTGCGTGGTGGTGTACTTTGCTTATCACGTGGTGCAGGGGGACCGGGGGATGATTGCGTGGTGGAACCTGAAACAAAGGGTTGCCATAGCGCGGACCGTTCTGCACGAGATTTCCGAGACCCGCAAAACCATCGGACATCGGGTCAATTTGCTGCATCCGGGAAACCTGGACCCCGACATGCTGGACGAACGCGCGCGCCTGATGCTGAATTACGGTCACGACAACGAACTCATAATTTTCTCTAAGCCCGCCAAGGCACCCAGGGAAAACTAGGAGCGGCTCCCGATTCGGTCCCGGATCGGGGCCGCTCTATTTTCAAAACACTCTCCAAATTTGATTCGTGTATTCCAATCGGTTCACGTTCGCCGATTTTGGCGGAATTCCCGTTTGCCCGATTAACCGAAAACAAGTTAAAAATCAAAAAAATGTGGAAAAACAAAGCGATATGATGTAGCTTTTCTTGCATTGAGTGGCTTGAAATAATTCCAATTGCGTCTTATTTTCATTGCAATTCACTTCCCCACTCAATGCAAAAGCCGGGGGATCCATGGCAAGAGCACCTGAACGCACGTCGACCGCCGCCAAGGCACCGACAAAAACGAAAACCACGACGCGACGCCGGACCAGCCAAAAAGCTGGCCAAACGAACAAATTGGCGTTCTCGTCCGAAGACCTTATCCAGAACTATCGCGAGATGCTTCTGATCCGCCGTTTTGAAGAAAAGGCGGGCCAGTTGTACGGCATGGGACTGATCGGCGGTTTCTGTCATCTGTATATCGGACAGGAAGCCGTCATCGTCGGCATGCACGCGGCGTCGGCCCAGCAAGATACGCTGGTCACCAGCTATCGCGACCACGGCCACATGCTGGCCTGCGGGATGGACCCGGGCCGCGTGATGGCCGAATTGACCGGGCGAATCGGCGGCTATTCCAAGGGCAAGGGCGGCTCGATGCACATGTTCAGCCGCGAAGCCAATTTCTTTGGCGGCCATGGCATCGTCGCGGCCCAGGTTCCGATCGGCACCGGGCTTGGCTTCGGCCACAAATACAAGGGTGATGGCGGCGTCGCGTACGCCTATTTCGGCGACGGCGCGGTCAATCAGGGGCAGGTCTACGAATCCTTCAACATGGCGGCCCTGTGGAAGCTTCCGGTGGTCTTTGTCATCGAGAACAACCAGTACGGCATGGGCACCGCCGTCGCGCGCGCCTCGGCCAGTACCGAGCTGTTCCATCGGGGCGATGCCTACGGAATTCCGGGTATTCAGGTCAATGGCATGGACGTGATCGAAGTCCGTAAGGCGGGCGAGAAAGCAGCCGCTCATTGCCGCGCCGGGAAGGGCCCGATGGTCCTGGAAATGAAGACCTACCGGTATCGCGGGCATTCGATGTCTGATCCGGCCAAGTACCGCACCAAGGAAGAAGTCAGCAAGGTCCGCAGGGAAAGCGACCCCATCGATAACCTTCGCGCCTTGCTTGTCGCCGAGAAAATTGCCGACGAAGCCGCACTCAAGGAAATCGACCGCGAGATCAAGGCCGCCGTAACCGCCGCCGCCGATTTCGCGCAGCAGAGTCCCGAACCCGACCCGTCCGAGCTGTACACCGACGTTCTGGTAGAAGCCTAAGGGCGCGGAGGAGGAAACACCATGCCGACCCAAATATTGATGCCGGCGCTGTCGCCGACGATGACCGATGGAAAACTCTCCAAGTGGCTCAAGAACGAAGGCGACGCCGTTGCCAGCGGCGATGTCATCGCCGAGATCGAGACCGATAAGGCGACCATGGAACTGGAAGCTGTGGATGAAGGCGTGTTGGGCAAAATCCTGATCGCCGAAGGAACCGAAGGCGTTTTGGTCAACGCGCCCATCGCCGTGATCCTGGAAGAAGGCGAGGATGCGTCGCAGATTGACGCAGCACCCGCACCGGCTCCCGCGCCAGCGGCTCCTGTAGCAGCGGCACCGGCTGCCGCACCAGCGGCTCCGCTATCCGCCGCTGTCGGCACCGACCCCGACTATACGGGCGAGGTGGCTTCGATGACGATCCGCGACGCCCTGCGCGACGCCATGGCCGAGGAAATGCGCCGCGACGACACGGTATTTCTGATGGGCGAGGAAGTGGCCCAGTATCAGGGCGCTTATAAAATCAGCCAGGGCCTGCTGGACGAATTTGGCGAGAAGCGGGTCATCGATACGCCGATTACCGAGCACGGATTCACCGGGCTGGGCGTTGGTGCCGCGTTCTCCGGCCTGAAACCGATTGTCGAGTTCATGACCTTCAATTTCTCCATGCAGGCCATGGATCAGGTCATCAATTCGGCGGCCAAGACGCTGTATATGTCGGGCGGACAGATGGGTTGTCCCATCGTGTTTCGCGGTCCCAACGGGGCTGCGGCGCGGGTTGCGGCGCAGCATTCGCAGTGCTTTGCCTCGTGGTTCGCGCATATTCCGGGCTTGAAGGTGCTGGCACCTTATTCCGGGTTTGATGCCAAGGGGCTTTTGAAAGCCGCCATACGCGATCCCAACCCGGTTATTTTTATGGAAAACGAAATCCTGTACGGGCGGACATTTGATACACCGACCGATCCCGATTTCGTCCTGCCGATTGGCCGGGCCAAGATCGAACGGCCGGGCTCGGACGTCACCATCACCGCGTTCTCGCTGATGGTCGAAGTTGCCCTGCAAGCCGCCGAAACTTTGGCCGCCGAAGGCATCAACGCCGAGGTCATCAACCTGCGCAGCCTGCGACCCCTCGATACCGAAACCATCGTCAATTCGGTCAAGAAGACCAACCGCATTGTTTCGTTGGAAGAAGGCTGGCCGGTCGCCGGTATGGGTTCGGAGATCGCGGCTCAGGTGATGGAACACGCGTTCGATTATCTGGATGCGCCGGTCTCTCGCGTGTGCGGCATTGATGTTCCCATGCCTTATGCGCTGAACCTCGAAAAACTGGCGTTGCCGAAGGCCGATGACGTCGTCGCCGCGGCAAAAGCCGTTTGCTACAAGTAAGTTGCGTTGGGAGAAAATAAGCCATGCCCATTCAAATCCTGATGCCGGCTCTGTCGCCCACCATGACCGACGGCAAACTAACCAAGTGGCATAAGGCCGAGGGCGACACCGTGGTGAGCGGCGAACTCATGGCCGAAATCGAAACCGACAAGGCGACGATGGAGCTTGAAGCGGTTGATGAAGGCGTGATTGGCAAAATCCTGGTGCCCGACGGGACCGAGGGCGTTGCCGTGAATGCTCCCATCGCCATTCTTCTGGAGGAGGGCGAAGACGCATCGGCCATGGATGCCGTGGCCAGCGCCGCTCCCGAGCCTGCTGCCGCTCCGGTACCTGCTGCCGCCCCATCGGGGAACCTTAGCCCGCTGGCCCAAAGCATGGCAGACCAAGCCGGATTGGACCCTGCGCAAATTAGCGGATCAGGCCCGAGCGGACGTGTCGTTAAGGCCGATATCGAGGCCGCGCTCACTTCAAACGCTGCACCTTCGGGGAACCGCTCGTTTGCCAGCCCCCTGGCCAGACGCATGGCTGCAAATTCCGGGTTGGACCTGACGCAAATTCAGGGCTCCGGCCCGCGTGGCCGCATTGTCAAAGCCGATGTCGAGGCCGCACTCGCGGGCGGCGTTCCAGCGTCCGCTCCGCCTGCCGCACCTGCGCTGGCGGCGGTTGTTCCGCCCGAGATTACGGCACCCGTTACCGAAGTTCCGCACAGCATGATGCGCAAAATCATTGCCCAGCGCCTCAGCGAATCCAAGCGCACCATCCCGCATTTCTATCTTTCGGTGGATTGCGAGATCGATAACCTGCTGAACTTGCGCAAGGATTTGAACGCCAGATCCGCGGAAGGCGACCGCGCTTACAAAATCTCGGTCAATGACTTCGTGATTCGCGCGGTCGCGCTGGCCTTGCGTCAGGTTCCGGCGGCCAATGCCACGTGGACCGACGAGGCCGTACTTCTTTACGACACCGTTGACGTTTCGGTTGCCGTAGCGACGCCGGGCGGTCTGATTACGCCGGTCGTGCGTGGGGCCGACAACAAGGGCCTGTCCGAGATTTCGCGCCAGATGAAGGACTTCGGGTCGCGCGCTCGCGAGGGCAAGCTAATGCCCGAGGATTACCAGGGTGGCGGCTTCACCATTTCCAACATGGGCATGATGGGTATTAAGGAATTTTCGGCCATCATCAACCCGCCGCAATCGTGCATTCTGGCCATTGGTGCTGGCGAACAGCGCCCGGTGGTCAAGGACGGCGCATTGGCGGTGGCCACGGTCATGACCTGTACGCTTTCGGTCGATCACCGTTCCGTCGATGGTGCCATCGGGGCCGAATTCATGATCACCTTCAAGAGCATGATCGAAGATCCGCTGACCATGTTGCTTTAGGGTTGGAGTGGACGGCTGATGGACAAGGTAAATCTGGCCGCTAAATTCGCCGCGTTCCAAGAGCAGTGGAGCCCGAAAATTGTCGGCGAGGTCAATGATGCTCATGTCAAACTGGTCAAGATCCAAGGCGAGTTCGTGTGGCATTCCCACGCGGGCGAGGACGAGATGTTTCTCGTCGTCAAGGGGCGCATGATTGTCAAACTGCGGGAGCGCGACGTCGAATTGGCCGAAGGCGAGTTTTTCGTCGTTCCCAAGGGCGTTGAACATTGCCCGGTGGCCGACGAGGAATGCCAGATACTGATGATCGAACCGAAGGGTACGCTAAATACCGGTGACGCAGGCGGCGAACGCACGGTGATAGAGCCGGAACGGATTTAGGCGAAAATGATAAAGGAATTTGTGTGATGGCTGAGACATCCTTTGACGTCGTCGTCATCGGCGGTGGACCGGGCGGTTATGTGGCCGCGATCAGGGCTGCGCAGCTGGGCTTGAAAGCCGCTGTCGTCGAAAGCAAGCATCTGGGCGGTATTTGCCTGAATTGGGGCTGCATTCCGACCAAGGCGCTGCTGCGGTCGGCGGACATCTTTCATTCCATGCAGCACGCCAAGGAATTCGGCCTGTCGGCAGACAATATCAGGTTTGATCTGGCGGCCGTGGTGAAGCGGTCGCGCGGGATTGCCGGACAACTCAGCGCCGGGGTCAAGCATCTCTTGAAAAAGAACAAGGTTGCGGTGTTCGACGGTACCGGCAAACTGGCCGGTCGGGGCAAGGTATCGGTCACCAAAGACGGCAAACCGGTTGCCAACCTGCAAGGCAAGCACATCATTTTGGCAACGGGCGCGCGCGCCAGTGTGTTGCCGGGACTGGAACCCGACGGCAAGCTGGTGTGGACGTACAAAGAAGCCCTGGTGCCCAAATCCATGCCGAAATCGCTCCTGGTCATTGGGTCCGGCGCGATCGGCATAGAATTTGCCAGTTTCTATCGGACATTGGGTGCCGAAGTGACCGTGGTCGAGGTTCTGCCGCGCGTGCTGCCGGTAGAGGACGAAGACGTATCGGCCTTCGCGCGCAAGGCTTTCGAGAAGGAAGGCATCAAGATTCACACGTCGGCCATGGTCAAAGCCCTCAAAAAGGGCGCCGACAGCGTCACCGCGACCATTGCGCCGAAGGATGGAAAGCCCTTTGAGGTGACTGTGGATCGCGTAATCTCGGCCGTCGGGATTACCGGAAACGTAGAGAATTTGGGCCTAGAGGGCACCAAGATCGTGGTCGATCGCAGCCATGTGGTCACCGACCAATGGTGCGCCACGGGAGAACCCGGCGTTTATGCCATCGGTGATCTTACGGGGCCGCCATGGCTTGCCCACAAGGCCAGCCACGAGGGGGTCATTTGCGTCGAGAAGATCGCTGGCGTTGCGGACGTCCATCCGTTGGACACGACCCGCATTCCCGGCTGCACCTATTGCCGTCCGCAGGTGGCCAGCGTCGGATATACCGAGGCGGCGGCCAAGGAAAAGGGTCATGACGTGAAAGTCGGGCGCTTCCCGTTCATCGGAAATGGCAAGGCCATTGCGCTGGGCGAGGTCGAAGGTTTTGTCAAAACCGTGTTCGACGCCAAAACCGGCGAACTTCTGGGCGCGCATATGGTGGGTGCGGAAGTCACCGAACTGATCCAGGGCTATAACATCGCCAAAACCCTCGAATCCACCGAGGCCGAGTTGATGCACACGGTTTTCCCGCACCCGACGTTATCGGAAATGATGCACGAGTCGGTCCTTGACGCCTTTGACCGGGCCATCCACTTCTAGGCTATGAGAGATATGAGCGAAGCTGCTGTCAGACACCCCGAAAAGCGCAACAAGCCGGACAACCCGAGCCCGCGCAAGCCGGCGTGGATACGGGTGAAAGCGCCGGTGTCGCGCACATATCACGAAACCAAAGACCTTCTGCGCGAACACAACCTGCATACGGTTTGCGAGGAAGCGGCCTGTCCCAATATCGGCGAATGCTGGTCGCGCAAACACGCCACCGTCATGATTTTGGGCGACACCTGCACCCGGGCCTGCGCGTTTTGTAACGTCAAGACCGGCAAACCGGGCGGCTTCGTCGATCCCATGGAGCCCGAAAACCTAGCGGTTACCGTTTCGACCATGGGCTTGAAGCACGTGGTTATCACATCGGTTGATCGCGATGACCTTGCCGACGGCGGAGCCGCGCAGTTTGTGCGTTGCATCGAAAGCGTGCGTGAAGCGTCACCCGCAACCACCATTGAAGTGCTGACCCCCGATTTCAAAGGCAAGGACGGCGGGCTTGATGCCGTGATCGCGGCGGGGCCGGACGTCTTCAACCATAACCTTGAGACCGTTCCACGGCTTTATCAGGCGATCCGTCCGGGCGCGATCTATGCCCATTCGCTGAAACTCTTGAGCGACGCCAAGAAGCTGGCCCCGGCAAGGTTCACGAAATCGGGCATCATGGTCGGTCTGGGCGAAGAAAAGGACGAGGTTCTTCAGGTGATGGACGACCTTCGTTCGGCGGACGTGGACTTTCTGACCATCGGCCAATATCTGCAACCAACACCCAAGCATGTGGGTGTGGCGCGCTTCGTCACGCCCGAAGAATTCGAGCAATTCAAGCAGATAGGGCTGGCAAAAGGCTTTCTCGTGGTGGCATCTTCACCGCTGACCCGCTCGTCGTATCATGCAGACAAGGATTTCGAACGTCTGCACGCGGCGCGTTGGGAAAAACTTGCGGCAAGGTAACCAATAACATGCCAAGGCACGCGGAAAGTCGCCTGCTGCACCACACACCCGAACAGCTGTTCGATCTCGTCGCCGATGTTGAAAGCTATCCGGAATTTTTGCCGTGGTGTCTGGCCACGCGGATACGAAACCCGCGTGAAGACGGCTTTTTGGCCGAAATGGTCATCGGCTTCAAGGTGTTCCGGGAACGCTATGTTTCGCGCGTCGATCTTGATCGGCCGCGCCGCATCGACGTTTCCCACTTTCGCGGCCCCTTCAAGCATTTGCGTAATCACTGGATTTTCGAACCTGCCCCAGGCGGCTGCATGGTAGATTTTTCGGTCGATTTCGAATTTAGCTCAATCCTGATGGACCGCCTAATCGGCACGGTCTTTCACGAAGCCGTGCGGATCATGGTGACGTCTTTTGAAAAGCGGGCGGACAAGATTTACGCGTCCCAACCCGATCCGGCGGAGCTACTTTTGGGCGATTAGAGCTTTGGCCACCAGCCAGACGTTGCGCGGGTTTTCGCCCAGGCGGCGCACGGCGTAGGGCCACCAATCGCGCCCGAAGGGCAGGTAAAGCCGCACCGAACAGCCGTCGGCGGCAAGGCTTTGTTGAAGGATTGGCCGGACCCCGAAAAGCATCTCGACTTCATAAGTTCCGGGCATCCATCCGTTGTCGCGGGCTTCCTCGCGTAGCGCCGCGATGATTTTTTCATCATGGGTGCCGAAAACGGGGTAGGCACCGGCCTCTCTGGCTTCCGTCGATAGCATGAGCGAGGCGAGGCGACGGTAATTGGCGTCAATTTCGTGTCGTGCCGTGAACGCGGTTTGTGGCGATCCCACGAACGCACCCTTGACCAGCCGAACCATCGCCCCACGCTTCGCCAAAGCCCGGACATCGACTTCGGATCGGCGCAAATAGGCCTGGATGGTGATGGCGACAGGGCAGGCGGCGTCGGCTAGGCTGTTGTGCAATTCGATGGTGCGCTGGACGTAATCCTCGTCTTCCATGTCCAGCATAAGCGTTTTGCGCCCGGAAACCGTCTTTTCTCTGATCGCTTTGGCGATGCGCATGATGTTGTTGGCGCCGAACTCGTCGTCGATAGCATAACCAACCTGCGAAGGATCGACCGAGATATGCAAATTGACCTCGGCCCCGTCGATGGCGGCGATGGCAGCCAAAATCCCGGCCACGTTTGCGTCGACTTTTTTGCGGTCGGTGACGTATTCGCCCAGAAAAAAGGCCGATGTCGATAACTTTTGTGATTTAAGGCGCTTGGCGGTTTGGATCGCGTCTTCGACTTGTGCACCGGCTACGAATCGCGATGCCAGACCCGAGGTCGGTACCAAATCCTGCATAAATCGCGTGATCGCACTGTTCCGTGCCAGCGCAATCATGAATCCCTGCCAAGTTTTCACGAGGCAGCCTCAGCCTGAATTCTCAACAGTGTCAGCGCCGTTTCCACTGTTTGTGCGCGCACGGCTGTCCTGTCGCCGTTGAAAATCTTGTGTTCGCCGATTGTCCGGTCGCCTTTGCGGGCGAGCGCAAAATGAACCAGTCCGACCGGTTTTTCGTCGGTTCCGCCGCCCGGTCCGGCAACGCCGGTTACCGCGACGACAATATCGGCGCCCGATTTGGCTATCGCGCCTTCGGCCATGGCGCGCGCCACAGGCGCGCTAACGGCACCGAGGTCCTCTATCAACTCGGGCGGGACGCCCAGCATTTCGGCCTTAGCTTCGTTGGTATAGGTGACGAATCCGCGCTCAAACACGTCGGAGGACCCGGCAATGGCAGTCAGGCAACCGGCGATTAGCCCGCCGGTGCACGATTCGGCGGTGGCAATGCGAAGCTCGCGCGCCCGGCAGGCACTCAAGACGTCTTCGGCAAGTTGGAGCTGCGTCGATGGAAACATTCTCACATTCCTCCGAACCACCAGGCGATGGCTGCCAGGACCGCGCTTGCATAAACGGCGGCAAGAATATCGTCGAACATAACGCCGAATGCCCCTTTGATGGCCCGGTCGGCCCAGCAAACAGGCCAGGGCTTCAGGATATCGGCCAGACGGAAAACCATAAAGCCTGCGGCATAAAGGCCCGCAGCATGAACGATTGTATCGGTAGGAACAAAAACGAGAACCAGCCATTGTCCGGCCACTTCATCGACAACGATATAGCCCGGATCACTGTCAGGGGACCCGCTGATCATGCGATCCGTCGCCCACAATCCTAAGAAAAAGACGATGACAACGGCAATTGCCAGTGCGATTGGCCCACCAAACGCCTGAATAACCCACGCAAAGGGAAGGGCGGCCAACGAACCCCATGTGCCGGGCGCGCTGGGCAAAAGACCGGCACCAAACCAGGTCGCCACCAAGGCTGCCGGATCGCGCAGATCGATGCGTTGCTTCAAATTGTGTTCCGTCGTTGGTTCTAAGGCCATTTGATTCCTCGATCGTGCGGCCGATATCGACTTCCTCGTAATAGCCCCGCCGGGAACTTTTGTGTAAGAAATATCCACATTGCAGGGAATATACTGGAAGGAAGTATCCGAACTTGCGGAGAAGGCCAGAAGAGACTTGCATGGCAGGGGGCGAAAAGATACCGTTGGGGCGATACCGTCCGATCAACAAGGCGGGTGTTCTGAGTTGCGCGCGGAATCGGGCGCAGTCGTAATTTTCCGGCGAAATTTTCCGGAATGGGAAAGCGTCGAGATTGTCGCTCTTGAGGGATCGTATGGAGCCAAAAAACAGGGGAAACAAAAAGCGCGGGGGGTTGAAGCGCCTGTTTCACCACTTATTTCCCGAACGCCAATTGTTTTTGCGCGCGGAAGGGCGAATGTCCCACGTTCGGATTTCGTGCCGAATGCAGGCTTTTCTTGCTTTGACCGCGATGGGAGCTGGCGCGTGGGTTGCCTTTAGCACCGCAAGCTATGTGTTGCATGACAACGTGTTGGAGGCGAAAGACCATCAGATTGCCAATGTGAGGCTTGAATATCGCAGCCTGCTGGGCGAAGTGGCGGAATACCAAACCCGATTCACCGATATTACCGGCGAGCTAAAACAGTATCACGCGACGATGCTGGGGTTGGCCGAGCACAACACGGCGCTGCAAAAAAACCTAAATTCGGTTGAAACGAAGCTCCGTTCGACCGAGGGCGAACGCGAAAATGTGATTGCTGCTCGCGAGGGCCTAAAGGGAAGGCTGAACGAGCTCGAAAACGACATGGCGAAGCTCGCCAATCGCAACTTCGCCCTGAAAGGCAATTTGACATCGGTCGAGGATGATTTGGAAACGACGGTTTCCGAACGCAATCACGCTTTTTTCGAAAGGGGGAGGATGGCCCGCCAGATCAAGGCGCTGGAAACTCAACTTGCCGCTTTGCAAACGGCCGAGCAAGACGTTGTGCAACGATTGACGGAACAAACCATCGCTTCGCGCGATGAATTTGCCAATGTCGTGGAAATCGCCGGGCTGAATGTCGCCGATCTGTTAAAGGAAGGCGCGTCCGCTTCGAAAGCCCAGGGCGGCCCCTTCATTAATATTTCCGAGACCGACAAGGCCGACGGTATGCCTGCCGACGCGCTGCGGACGAGCCTAACCAATTTGGACGTTCAACTCAGTCAGTTGGAAGGTCTGCAATCGGTTCTGCGCAAGCTTCCGTTGTCGTCACCGTTAGATTATTTCCAGGTTACCAGCCGTCACGGCAAACGCCGGGACCCCTTCAATGGCCGCTGGGCCATGCATTATGGGATCGATATGGGGGGTATTTACAAATCCTCTGTTTACGCAACGGCCCCAGGCGTGGTCACCTTCGTCGGATGGAAGGGGAATTACGGGCGCATGGTGGAAATCAGCCACGGCTCGGGTATCAAAACCCGTTTTGCGCATCTTCATAGCACCCTCGTCAAGAAGGGCCAAAAGATCAAGTTCAGAGAAAAGGTCGCTCTTGTCGGAAATTCCGGCAGGAGTACCGGTGCCCATTTGCACTACGAGATCATTTACAAGGGCAGGTCCAGGGACCCCATGAAATTCATGAAAGCAGGTCGTTATGTTTTCCAAGGGTAAAAAAGGTCCGAGTTACGATGCCGAAGGCTCTACGCCGCTGAAGCTGGCGGTGCCGTCCATTATCAGTACCGATATGAAGATCATCGGCAACATCATCAGCGATGGTGAAATTCAGGTGGACGGTACGATTGAAGGCGACATCAAAACCAAGAATTTGCTTGTTGGCGAACCGGCGAACATCAATGGCGAGATCATCGCCGAAACGATTGAGGTGTATGGCACGGTCGTTGGTCAAATCAAGGCAAGTTCAGTAACATTGGCCAAGACGGCCCATGTCGTCGGCGACATTCTTCACGAATTCCTGGCGATCGAAAAGGGTGCCTTCCTTGAAGGTCACTGCAAGCGCATGCCTGAAAAGCAGAGCAACGCTGATCGCATCAGTCTGGTTCGTGAGACCGTGAACGAACCCGCCAAGGAGCCGCTCGTTACCAAAGACAAGGACGACAAGCGCGTCAACTCAACCTGATATCAAGGGTTGGTTTTCCGTTCGGCGACGATTTTCCCGCCCGATCATCATCGGTCGGGTACACTGTTGCACCTATAACGTATCAAGAAAAGCCTCGATCTTGGCCGCTAGGCGCATCTCGGCCAAGTCCGGTGCGTGCCCGACACCGGGCACCGTGATCTGGTCCAATCCAGGGATCTCCGCAGCCATTCGGCGGTGTGTCCGCACACTCAATATGTCGGACTTTTCACCGCGCACGGACAGCGCCGGAATACGCGAAAGGGCTCTGAACGCCAGCCACAAATCCGGCGTATTTTTGATCACACCCGGAGCGGATTGCGACATTTCCCTATCCCAGTCGTTGATTAGTATTCCCGCCTGCTCGCGAAAGGTGTTGTGGGCGATGCGAAGCCAGCCCTCCTCGTTAGTGGCGGGAAGGTTAGGGAATGTTCTTTTCAAATAATCGACGGCTTCTTCCCAGTTACCGAACCGGTGCTGTGCGTCGATATGGGCGAGAACACGGTCGAGACCGCCGGGAATGACGTCGGGTCCTATATCGTTCAAAACCACTCCGGCGACGGCGCAGGGCATCGCCACCGCCATCGCAGCTGCCAAAACTCCCCCGAACGACGTGCCGATCACGGCGACACGGTGTTGGTTGGTCGCGACCAAGAGGTGATGAATATCTGCGATCCAGGCTTGTGGACAATAGCTGCGCGGGTTCTTGGCGTAAGCAGAGCGACCAACGCCGCGATAATCCGGACACAGGACTTTTCGGTGGGCAGATAGCCGAACGGCCAGTTCGTGGAAATCCTTGCCGTTACGGGACAAACCGGGCAGGCAAAGAACGGGCGCGCGCGCGGCCTTGTGCCGGGGTGCATAAATTCGCAGAAAAAGACTCAGGCCGTCGAACGAGGTGATGTGGGTTTCCGAAAATCGCGTATCGAAATCCGAACCTTTCACCATCACAAACCTAAAAGTTTGGGCAACTCCCTGAGACTGGTAATTTCGTGTTCGGCCGATCCACCGGGCAGGTTTTCGCGCGGTTCGCTGTTTCGATTCACCCATACGGTTCGAAAACCAAAATTGGCCGCTGCTGCCGCGTCCCATGCGTTGGACGCGACGAACAAAATTCGTTCGGCAGGTACCTTCAGTTGATCGACGCCAACCTGATAGGCGCTGGGGTGCGGTTTGAATATTCCGGCCTTATCCACCGAAATGACCTGATTGAGCAAATCGTGGATTCCGGCGCTGCGGACCGCGGCTGTCAGCATGGTAGTCGATCCGTTGGAAAGAATCGCGGTCTTCAAGTTGGCGTTTTTCAGCCCCAGAAGAACATCCTTGACGTCAGGGAAGGCGTCGAGCTTCAGCCACAGTTCCATCAATCGCGAACGAAGGGTGTCGCCGCTAATTCCCAGCGAGGCCATCGCCGTGTCGAGGCTGTTGCCCGTCACATGCCAGAAGTCGACGTACTCACCCATCAGGCTGCGCAGCCAGGAATAAGAGGTCTGTTTGGTCTGCCACATCGAAAGCAACGGGGCCATCTTGTTTCCCAGGGCGTCGCGGCAACGCGCCATCCCCGATCCGACGTCGAAAAGGGTGCCGTAGGCGTCGAATACGCAGGCATCAATATCCGTAAGTGGTCGCAATTCCGACATAGCCGTTCTCTTACTAATAGTTGGTCGCCCGTTATGCCCTCTTGCTTAGGCGTGGTCAAGCTATGCACTTGGCCGCGCCTTTTGGCGTTATCTTTCCAAATCTCTGCCAAGGGCCAGGGCAATCTGGGTCTTTGACAGGCGCGTGCGGTAAACCTGAAGGTTTTCGAGCACCCTTTGGATATAGTTCCGCGTTTCCTTAAATGGAACGGATTCAACCCAGTCAATGACATCGACGGCTGGATTTTGCGGGTCTCCGAACTCTTTGATCCACCGGCGCGCGCGCGACGGCCCGGCATTGTAGGCCACCAATGCCAGCACGTAAGAACCATTGAAAGTATCAACCATGTCGGCCAGATAGGATTGTCCGAGCGTGAGATTGTATTTTTTGTCCGACGTCAGGCGGTTGAGCGAATATCTGACTTTCAAATCGTGGGCCAATTTTTTGGCGGTCGCGGGCATGATCTGCATAAGACCCCTGGCCCCAGCGGAACTCACGGCACCCGTCCAAAAGGCGCTTTCCTGACGTATTACGGCCAATGCCAGCGCACCTTCGATGGCTTTCACCTTTCCCAATGTCGGCGGAAGGTCGATTATTGGATAACCAGCCTTAACCAGTGCATGACCGTTGCGAATGGCCGTTTTGGCGACTTTAATGGCGACATCCGGTCGCCCGGCGACGCGGGCGAGACCTGCCGTCATTGCTTGCCAATTGACCGCTTCGGACTGTTCGGCCATGGCCACAATAAACGGTTTGACTGTCGTTTCCGCCCTGGCCTGATGAAGAATGCGGACGACCCCGACCAATTCGTGATCCTGGAAGGCCTTCCATTCCGCATCTGGCGGCATGGCGATGTGTGGCAGTTTGAATTCACCCTCGGGATCCAATTGTACGGCTGCAAGCTGGCCGTAATAGGTGGTTTGAAAGCGTGCCGCGATCCGATACCACATTTTGGAAACACGTTCGTCTTTCATCGTCTGGGCCGCCCGGCCCACCCAATAGGCACCACGCGCCCGGCTGACGGGATATTGAACGGCTTTGTACATGGCCACAAAATGGTTCAACGCCTCTTTGTTGTCGTGCAAAAAGCGCAAGGCAATCCATCCGGCCAGCCATTCAGCTTCTGCAAATTGTCGGACATGACCGTCCTCGGGGGCCAGACCGTGATCTTTGGCGATTCGGTAGGCTTCCGATATGTGCCCATCTTCAAGCGCCTTGCGGGCCAGAATATCGCGCTCGATCCACCATTTTTCCGGAAACAGGGGATCGGGCGGCGGTGGCGTCAGGAGTTCGCGTGCCGAATCGTAAAAGCCCTTGCGGCGACGCCAGCGCAGGCGCTCGTAAATTAGGCCGGGGTGATTTTTTAGTTTGGCGGGCACCTTTGCAACGGCGCGATCGACGTTTCCGGTGCGCCGCATGAGCATCAGCCGTGCCTCGTCCAAGGTCCGCGTATCCGGATCAACCCGCCACAGCATGCGCCGTGCTGGCCAGTAGCGGTCTTCCCCAATAAGCCGTTCGAGCCGCGCAATGTGATCGGCCCGCGACAGGTGCTTGCGGTAGCGGCGGTAAAATCCTTTTTCCTTCGATTTGCCGAAATTGCCGTTGATCCAGGTTTCACGAATCGCTTTGGCGCCTTCTTCCTTGCGCCCGTCCGCCAAAAGCGCTGCGGCGAAGCGAATTCGACCCTCGGTTCCAACCGGTGGATAGCGTGCGAACCAGGCGAGAACTTCTTTGGGCGCGGTTCCGGCGGGGATTTTCGCTTCGGCCTGCTCGCGCAGTCTGGATTGCCCAGGCCAATCCGGGTTCTTTGCCATGAAAGACGAAATCTCGGCAAAACTGGCTGTCGTGTTCGAGCGTTTGATATCCAGCCATGCGATGACCTTTGAAACCAGCGGATCCTTGGCCTTGGCCGCTGATTTTCGCGCACTTTTCCAATGTTTCTTGTCGAACGCCTTGAATGCGGCCTTGGCGTACTTCGTATCTGCCGCCGACAGTGAAGGCGTGCTCGATGGCTCGGCGGCGGAAAGGCCGACACACAAGAAAAACGCGGCTGCGACAGCAAACGTGAAAGTCAGACGCTGCGATATTGGCACGAACATACGCATGGGGTCGGACTGTATGGGGCGAACGCCGCTTTCTCAAGCGAGGAAAAAAATGAAACGTCGAATGTTCGCCTTGACTTGCCGCTTTGGGCAGGACGGTCTATGGTCCCGAACATCTGAATAAAGCTGACAAATACTGAGGAGATTAGGGGATGTTTAAGGGTTCTATGCCCGCGCTCATTACGCCGTTCAAAGACGGAAAAGTCGATGAGCATGCTTTCCGCGAATTCGTGGAATGGCAGATCCAGGAAGGGTCGGATGGGTTGGTTCCTTGTGGCACGACCGGCGAATCGCCGACATTGAGCCATGAAGAACACATGCGGGTCGTCGATATTTGCATCGATGTTGCGAACGGGCGCGTTCCCGTGATTGCCGGGGCCGGGTCCAATTCGACGGCCGAGGCCATCGGCTTCGTCAAACATGCCAAGGCCGCCGGTGCTGACGCCGCTCTGGTGGTGACGCCGTACTACAACAAACCGACGCAAGAGGGCCTTTTTCGCCACTACAAAACCCTTAACGACGCCGCCGTGATCCCGATCATTATCTACAACATTCCGGGGCGCAGCATTGTAGATATGTCGGTCGAAACCATGGCCCGCCTTGCCAAGCTGCCCAACATTGTCGGCGTCAAGGATGCGACCAACGATCTGGCGCGGCCCATGCGCACCCGTATCGCCTGCGGTCCTGATTTCTGCATCCTGTCGGGTGAGGACGGAACCGCCGTTCCGTTGCTGGCCGGTGGCGGCCACGGCTGTATTTCGGTCACCGCCAACGTGGCACCGCGCCTGTGTGCCGAAGTCCAGCGGGCATGGCGCGAGAACGACATGAAAACCGTTATGGAAATGCAGGAACGCCTGATGCCCTTGCACGAGGCAATGTTCTGCGAAACCAGTCCCGGCCCGGTGAAATACGGGGTGCATCTTTTGGGCAAATGTTCGGCCGAAACGCGCCTTCCCATCTGCGAAATTGCCGAGTCCAGCGAGGCCACGGTTAAAAAAGCGATGGTCGACGCCGGGCTTTTGTAAATAGGTTTCGGCCGCCATGGCGGGCAAGAACAAAAAGAAAAAGGGTGAACTCGGAAACGTCGTGGCGCGAAACCGCAAGGCGCGCCACGACTATTTCATTGAGGACACCTTCGAAGCCGGGATCATGCTGTGCGGGACCGAGGTGAAATCCCTGCGCCGCGGGCAGGGGAGTATCGCCGAAGCCTATGCCGGTGAAAAAAACGGCGCGCTGTGCCTGTTCAACGCCTTCATTCCCGAATACAAGGCGGCCAGCAAGTTCAACCACGAACCCCGGCGGGTCAGAAAGCTGCTGATGCATCGGCGCGAAATTGCCCGCCTGCTGGCCAATGTTCAGCGCGATGGCATGACCCTGGTGCCGCTGGCTATTTATTTCAATGATCGCGGCATCGCCAAAGTGGACCTTGGCCTGGCGCGCGGTAAACACAGCTACGACAAACGCGCCAGCATCAAGGAACGTGATTGGAAACGCGACAAATCCCGCCTCATGCGCGAGAAAGGTTAAGGCGAGCGCATCGCGAACGAATGACAGAGGAACTGTCATCGCTCATCGCCGGGCAAGGGCACGCGGGCCGAAGTGGAGGGGCCGTTTTAGCTCAGTGACTCCCTACTCATCTATTTATGATTGCAGTTAGGAAGCCGGTGAGCAGCGCGGGGCGGCGTGTTTTGAAGTCTTCGGCAATTCCAATTGGGAAATAGCGCAGGAATTCCGTCGACACCTTACCTAATTTTCGTGATCGTCGGATTTTACGGGGCCGGCCCAGTCGGACCGCCCCTTTGTTTTTTTTGCATTTCTCCAACGGGTGTTTAGAAATTCGCCGGTTCCTTTTTGTCTTCCTTAGCCACGTCTAGGGTTTCGGTGATCAGCACGGAAAAACCAGAACAGCAAAAAACCGGGACGGTAAAAAAATTCAATAGTTTTTGCTGTGTGCGGCGCGAACCGAAACGAAGCGCCAACACAAATACGCATGGGAATGAATACGCATGGAAATGATCCCGCCAAACGGGGGCGGGCAGTCATCTACGCCGAATCTTCGCCCGGTTTTTTGCGGCAGGTCAGGGCCAGGAGAGCACCAACGACAGAGGCGATGGTCAACAGGCCGAAGGTTGCCGTGTAGCTGCCCACATATCCGTGGGCGAAGGCGAACAGCGACGGGCCGAATATGACACCGGCGAAGGTGATGGACAGGGCCGCGCCGGTGGTGGGGCCGATCCGTCCGGCGGGGCTGAGGCGGGCCAATTCGGCGATGAAGACGCCATTCCAGCCGACCGCGGCAATCCCGAATATGACGAAAAGAACCCGCAATCCGCTGAATGGCCATTCCGGACCGACGAACACCGTCAGACCAGAGGCGACTGCGGCGATAATGCCGATGACGGCAAGAACCAGTGCGCCGTCGCCAACCTGATCGGCGACCCAGCCCCAGGCCAGACGGCCCAGGACGCTGGCCATTTGAACGATGGACAGCACGAAACCGGCGGCGATCAGGGTCATGCCGACGTCTTGCACCAGCAGCGTCACCAGGAACGATACGAGGCACAGCTGGGTGATGGTGTAGAAAAACGAGGCGCTGACCAGCCGCCGGATGGGTTTGCGGCTCCAAATCAGGGTCAGACCTTCCAGCAGGTTGCCTCGAATGCGCCACATCGCATCACGGTCGTCGTCCCAAAACCTGCGGCGGGCCTGAAGGGCGACCAGCAGGGCGAGAAGTGTTGCCGCTGCGGCAACGGGCACCGCTTGCCATCCGAACGTCACGGCCAGTCCCGGCGCGATCAATCCGGCGATGGCCCCACCCAACGGCACGCCCGTTTGCTTGATGGAAAAAATCACGTTGCGATGCCGGTTTCCGGCAAAACGGCCCAGAAGGTGCGATGCCGACGGGTTGGTCAGGGCGTAACCGGCGCCGATGAATACCGAGGCTGCGGCCAGCGCGATAATGCTGGGAATGGTTGCCAGCGCGCAACCCACAAGGCCCAGAATCAGGGCTGCCTGACTGGTTCGGCAAGCACCCCAGCGGCGCACCAGGCCACCGGCGACCAGCGAAAAGATGCTGGCGCTTCCGAACACAATGCTGATTTGGTAACCAATCAGTGACGCCGGTATTTGCAGGGCCTCGGCTACGGCGGGCGCAATGGCCGCCAGCATCAGCACGGCCAGCGACATGGTCGTTTGGACCGATGTCGTCGCGGCAACCACAGCGGTCCGATTGTAGGGCAGAGTGACGGCTGCGTTGTTGGGCGCGTCGGTCAAAATGGGTATCCCGGCGCAGACCTGGCCAGCCCGCCAAACTGATCCAGCATTTTGTCGCGCCACGCGAAAATAGGATCGTCGTTTTCAAGCAATTTGAAATCGCTCATGATTCTGGCCCACTGGAAGGCGCTGAAAACCATGCAATCGGCGTAACCGGCGTTGGTTCCCGAAAGGAAAGGCTGTTCCGCCAACGTGGCGCGTAGCGGCCCCAGAGATTTGCGAAAGCCGATGACCCGGCTGTCGCGTTCCTTATGAATATCCTCAATGCGACCGCCCCATGTTTTTTCGCGCGATTGGCGGAAATATGCGTGATCGGCGGGGTCGATGTGCTCAAAAATATCCTGGATGATCATGGGCATGATGCCGCGCAGCACAACTCGGTCGGTCCACATGTTCAAAAATCGCAACACGGCGATGTTGGCTTCGTCGCCGAAGATAGACGGGCGATCCGGATAGGCGCGCTCCAGATATAGCGCGATGGTCCAGCTGTCATGGACGCAATTATCGCCATCGACCAAAACCGGCACCCGGCCCTGACCGGAAAATGCGATCAGGTCCTTTTGCGTGAATCGCATGGGGATGCATTGCGCCTCCAACCCCTTGATGGCCAGGGCGAAGCGGGTGCGCCAGCAATAGGGGCTGAACCGACGATCATCGGCACCGGCCAGATCGAAAAGCTTTATCGTCATTGTTTGGGCCTGTATTGGGTGTCGCCGAACATCATCTCGCGGGCCTTCTCGTCAATCGGACCCTTGGACTGGTGTTCCTTCAAATGCTCCAGCCCACGAATAACCGCGGGGCGCGCGGAAATGGCAGCGAACCAGCGTTTTACATAGGGGAAGTCATCCAGGTTCTGGCCTTGGCGTTCAGGGAAACGCAGCCATGGGAAGGTGGCCATGTCGGCGATGGAATAGTCGCCAGCCAAGTATTCGGCTTCCGCCAAGCGGCGATCCAGCACCCCATACAGCCGCCCGGCCTCCTTGGTGTAGCGATCAACGGCGTAGGGGACGGGTTCGGGAGCGTAGTGGCGGAAATGATGGGTCTGGCCCAACATCGGCCCGACGCCGCCCATCTGGAACATCAGCCACTGGACCACGGTGAAACGCGCCGCCGTTTCCGTCGGAATGAAGCGGCCCGTTTTTTCGGCCAGATACAACAAAATCGCCCCCGATTCGAAAAGCGAATAGGGCTTTCCATCCGGCCCATCAAGATCGACGATGGCGGGCATCTTGTTGTTGGGACTGATTTTCAGATATTCCGGGTCAAACTGATCACCGTTGCCGATATCGACGGGGATGATCTCGAAATCAAGCCCCGTTTCCTCCAGCATGATCGAAACCTTGAATCCGTTGGGCGTTGGCCAGGTGTGGAATTTGATCATCTGACGAACCCTCAGCCGCCATTTATGCGTACGGCGGCGTCCCTGAACTGGGCCGCCAGATCGTCATATTCGGTTACGTGCGGGAACTGCGGGAATTCGCGGATCACGTTGTCTGGCGAGCGGAACAGGATACCGGCTTCGGCGGCGCTTAACATGGTCGTGTCGTTGTAGGAATCACCCGCCGCCATGACCTTGAAATTGAGCTTCTGGAAGGCTTCGACCGAATGGCGTTTCTGGTCGGGCATGCGCAGTTTGTAATTGGCGACGCGACCGTCCTTGGCCACTTCCAGTTTGTGACAGAACAGCGTCGGCCATCCAAGCTGGCGCATCATGGGTTCGGCAAATTCGTAAAATGTATCCGACAGAATGACCACCTGGAAGGTTTCACGCAGCCGGTCAAGAAATTCCCTGGCCCCGTCCATTGGCCCCATCTCGCCAATAACGGCCTGGATGTCGGGCAATTTGAGCCCGTTTTCGTCAAGGATTTTAAGGCGTTGACGCATCAGGACGTCATAGTCCGGAATGTCGCGCGTAGTCGCGCGCAAGGCTTCGATGCCGGTTTTTTCAGCAAAGTTGATCCAGACTTCCGGAATCAGAACCCCTTCAAGATCAAGACAAACGATATCCACGACAATTTCCTCCTGCCAAGAATTTCGGCGGGTATAGCAGGCGCACACCGATGCCCGCAAATGGGAATCGTCCAAACCCTGTTAGTCGTTGATGATTTCGGCCACTTTTTCGAAGACATCTTCGAACATGGGGGTCGTTAAGCGGCGGGTGTTCGTGTTGTAGCGCGAACAATGGTAACTGTCGGCAAACGCGATGCCGCCGGGAAGCGCATGGACGGCCCCATGGCCGAAAGGCCAGGCCGCCTTGCGCATTCCCAGGGCCGAAAGAACCGTTCCATGGGCGATGGTGCCAAGCGCCAGGATCACCCGCAAATCCGGCAATGCCTTGATGGTGTTGGCCAGGAACGGGCGGCAGGCTGCGATTTCGGCACCTACGGGTTTGTTTTGGGGCGGCACACAGCGCACGGCATTGGTGATCTGACAGCCGATCAGTTCAAGCCCGTCGTCGGGCCGGGCACCGAATTTTCCTTTGGTCCAGCCAAATTTGCCGAGCGTCGCGTACAAAAGATCGCCCGCATAATCGCCGGTGAAGGGGCGGCCAGTTTGATTGGCGCCGCGCAAGCCCGGCGCAAGGCCGACGATCAGCAGCTTGACCGGCAAAGTCGAAGAAGTCGGGCAAAATGATGGAACCGGCGCGTTGTGCCAGTCTGGGAAGGCCGCGCGATTGGCGTCTCGGAACGCAGCCAAGCGCGGACACAGAGTACAATTTGCTTCCGGCGAGCAAGCTAAGGCGGACGTTTCCATGGCTATTTAGCGAAGGGTCAGACTGCTTCGATGTAGGGGTCCACGACGGGGGGGGCGTTCGAATCGTTCCTGTCGTCGCGATGGCCGCCCTGTCTTTCGATACGGGATCGAAGGTCCTGCAGTTCGATGAAGAAATCGGCCTGCCGCCGCAATTCATCCGCGACCATCGGCGGCTGAGAACGAATGGTACTGACCACGGTGATGCGAACGCCCTTGCGCTGCACCGCTTCGACCAGACGCCGGAAGTCGCCATCACCCGAAAACAAGACCCCGTGGTCGATATGTTCGGCCATCTCCATCACATCGACGGCCAATTCGATATCCATATTGCCCTTGATCTTGCGCCGTCCGGTAGCCGGGTCGGTGAACTCCTTGGTGGGTTTGGTGACCATGGTATAGCCGTTGTAGTCCAGCCAATCGACGAGGGGGCGGATCGGTGAATAGTCCTGGTCTTCGAGAAGCGCGGTATAATAAAAGGCCCGGATCATCGTTCCTTCGGTGGCAAACAGATCAAGAAGCCGCCGGTAGTCGATATCAAAACCAAGAGCCCTTGCCGCCGCATATAAATTTGATCCATCAATAAAAATACCCAGACGTTCGTGAGGATAAAAATTCATCATAAAAGTCCTTAAAAACAAAAACTTGTGACGAAAACTTAAATAGATAAATTAGATTTTTCTTGCCAATTCATTATACCGTATTGGCTTGTTCGGCTTAACGTGTAATAGGTAGGCCGTGGCAAGGAGCGCCGCAAGCGGGAATGTGTTCAATATGATTTTTATCGGTATCGGCTCAAATCTTTCCAGCCGCCACGGCGGAAGCCCGCGTGGCAATTGTCATTCGGCGGTCGAGGCGTTGAACGCCGCGGGTCTGGAAGTGTGTATGTGTTCGCGCTGGTACCGTTCGGCACCGGTGCCGATGTCCGATCAACCGTGGTTCGTCAACGGTGTCGTGGCCCTCGAAGCCGACGGCAAGCATCCGGTTCCCGTAATGGAGATTCTTCACCAGATCGAACTTGATTTCGGGCGGCTGCGCAAAGCGAAAAACATGGCCCGTACGCTCGATCTGGATATTCTTGATTTTGGCGGGCGCGTTGCCACGGGAACCGACGGGGTTATCCTTCCCCATCCGCGCATGCACGAGCGCGCTTTCGTGTTGCTGCCCCTGTCCGAGATTGCGCCCGATTGGCGTCATCCCATATCGGCGACGTCGATTTTCGATCTGATCGCGAACCTTCCCGTGGACCAATATGCCGAACCAATTCCCTGATACGACCGAAATTTCCTATAATTATGCCGGAAAATCGCACAGGTTATGTGTTTAGGTCTGAATGCGGTCTTGCTTAAGGCGAATCGGCGAAATATATATGGGCCGCGTTTCGCAACTGACATTCAAAGAATAACGGAGTCCCCTTAAATGGCGCGCGTTACCGTCGAAGACTGTGTGCTTAGAGTCCCCAATCGTTTCAATCTAGTCATGTTTGCGGCCCAGCGGGCGCGCGACATTTCCTCTGGTGCGGTGTTGACCATCGACCGCGACAACGACAAAAACCCTGTCGTCGCGTTGCGCGAGATCGCCGACGAAACCATCGAGGTCGGCGGTTTGGAAGGTTCTCTGGTCAAGGGGTTGCAGAAGTTCGTCGAGGCTGATGAGCCCGAAGAGGACGAAATGGACTTAGTGGCGATTCAGCAGGAACTGGGCATTCCCGTTGCAGAAGAACCAGTTGATGTTCCGGTCGTTGAAGAATTTGCTGAGATTCTGGCCGAGGAAGCTGAGCCGCAGGCGTCCGCCGAGACCGATGCGGGATTGGTTTTCTCCGATTCGCAAGAAGCCATCAGCGAAGAATCGGCTGATGCGGTTGAGGCCCAGCCCGAAGCCGAAGGAAACGCTGAGACCGACGAGGTCTGAGCGTGTCGGCGCGCGGCTTGATACGGGCCGACTTGCGCCCTGATGACGTGGCCGAGCGGCTTTGGCCTTCCGGAGCTTCGCGAGGCGCCGGATGATCCGCCAATTTGAACTTGTTGAGCGTGTCCTCGAATACGATCCCGATGCGGATGAGGACGCGCTGAACCGCGCTTACGTGTTCGCGATGAAAGTACACGGTTCGCAAACACGCGCTTCGGGCGATCCGTATTTTTCTCATCCCAACGAGGTTGCCGGCATTCTCACGGAATACCGGCTGGACACGGCCTCGATTATTACAGCACTTCTTCACGATACCGTCGAGGACACGGATGCGACGGCGAAAGATCTGAAAAAACATTTCGGCGAAGAGGTTCTGCAGCTGGTTGACGGAGTCACCAAGCTTACCAGGATCGAGCTGTTGTCGGATCAGTCCAAGCAGGCCGAGAACTTCCGAAAGCTTGTGCTGGCCATGTCGAAAGACATTCGTGTCCTTCTGGTCAAGTTGGCCGACCGGCTGCACAACATGCGAACGCTGCATTACATTGACAACCCGGACAAACGCCAGCGGATCGCGCAAGAGACGATGGAAATTTACGCGCCGCTCGCCGAACGAATCGGCATGCACGCGATAAAGAACGAACTCGAGGAACTGGCGTTCGCCGAATTGAACCCGGATGCGCGCAACTCGGTCATCACCCGTCTGGAATTTCTGCGCAAGCAAAGCGACGAAAGCATCTCGGGAATTGTCGCTCAGCTTACCGAATTGATGAAGGGGTCGGGGTTTAAAGTCCGCGTTACCGGCCGTGAGAAACAGCCGCACTCCATCTGGCGCAAAATGCAGCGCGAAAGCATCAATTTTGAACAGCTGTCGGACATCATGGCGTTTCGCCTGATCGTTCCGGAGATTGATGACGTCTACCGTGCCCTGGGCGTTATCCACGCTGCCTATCCGGTGGTTCCGGGCCGCTTCAAGGACTACATCAGCACGCCTAAACCTAACGGCTATCAGTCGGTGCATACGGGGGTTTTTGGTCCGCGGGGCGAGCGCATCGAGATTCAGATTCGCACTGAAGAAATGCAGGATGTTGCCGAACGCGGAGTTGCCGCGCATTGGAACTATAAACAAGGCACGGGCAGTACCGAAGGCCCGCAATACCGCTGGCTACGTGAACTTCTGGAAATCCTGGATCAGGCTGCGGGTCCTGAAGAATTTCTCGAGAACACCAAGCTCGAAATGTTCCAGGATCAGGTGTTCTGCTTCACACCTAAGGGATATCTTATCAGTCTACCGTTTGGGGCGACGCCGGTTGATTTTGCCTATGCCGTCCATTCCGAAGTCGGCGATACCTGCGTTGGGGCCAAGATCAACGGCCGTATTCGTCCGCTTAAGGTCGAACTTCGCAACGGTGATCAGGTTGAAATTCTGACGTCGAAGGCGCAAACGCCGTCTCCGGAATGGGAACGCTTTGTCGTAACCGGTCGGGCACGGGCGCGCATCCGCCGATTTGTTCGCGCCAAGGAACGCGAGCAGTACGGCGAATTGGGCCGCTCCATTCTGATCAAGGCGTTCAGGGAAGCGGGCTACGAATACAGTGATAAGGCCATTGAAGGGGTTCTCAAGACCCTTAAGGCGAACACTGCCCACGATGTTTGCGCGTCGGTAGGCTCGGGCCATTTCACCGGACGCGAGGTCGTGGAAACGGTCTATCCGGGGGTGAAGGCGAAACGCCTCGGCCCGGAAAAGGTTGTGCCGATCGGGCGTGCCCGCACCCGCGCCGGAAAGGAAAAGGGTGCCAGCGTTCCCATCGTCGGGTTGATCTCGGGGATGGCGGTACATTTCGCGGGATGCTGCCATCCGCTTCCGGGTGATCGCATCGTGGGGATCATCACGACTGGCAAGGGCGTAACGATACACACCATCGATTGCCACGAACTGGAAGGGCTTAGCGACCAGCCGGAGCGTTGGCTCGACGTTTCCTGGGAAATGGAGGGTGAAGATGCCGATATCCATGTCGGGCGGCTTAATCTGGTGCTTTCCAACGAGGCCGGAAGCCTGGGTGCGATTTCCAATATCATCGCCAAAAACGACGGCAACATCAGCAATCTGAATATCACCAACCGCAATGCGGATTTTTTTGAAATTCTCCTCGATATCGAGGTCAGTGACCTCAAGCACCTGACCAACATCATCGCCGCCTTGCGGGCCTCCAAGGTGATTAACGAGGTCGAACGCGCGCGTGGATGATGCAACCGTGTTTTTTCTTTGATTTTTTTCCGAGATATTTACCTCTGGCCCATCCGAAAGTTTGGCCTATATTCACGCCATGTTTTTGCGGCGCAGAAAAATTACCTTTCCCGAGCGGATTCGCGGGCTCGTTTGGCCTCGGACGGGCTGGCGGCGGGCGTCCAGCTACCTTTTCCATCGGGTGGTGCGGCTGCCGGGGTCGCCTTATTTCGTGGCTGCCGGATTTGCCTGTGGCGCGGCCCTTTCCTTTACGCCGTTCGTTGGGATGCATATTGCGCTTGGGTGCCTTTTGGCCTGGACAATGCGCGCCAGCCTTATTTCGGCGGCCATCGGAACCATTGTCGGGAATCCCTGGACCTTTCCCTTCATTTGGATTTGGATTTACGAGTCTGGCCACTGGATGCTAAACGAAACCAGCGGGCGGGTTTCGCAAGAGCTTAACTTTTTGGAATTTTTCGGGGCTTTTACCGAGGCGTTCCTGAGTTTTGATCTGGTATTCCTGTTTAAAACGGCATGGCCGGTATTCTGGCCGATGGTTGTCGGCGGCATTCCGACTGCAATTGTGGCTTGGTTTGTCTTTTATTTTCCGCTGAAACCGATGGTCCGCGCTTATCAGAATCGGCGATTGCGACGATGTGCGAAGCAGCAGGAGGCTCGTGATGAATAGTTTGCTGAGACTGGGTGTTAACATTGATCATGTGGCAACCATCCGTAACGCGCGCGGCGGGCTGTTGCCAGATCCGTTGCGCGCGGCGCAATTGGCGGTCGAGGCCGGTGCCGACGGGATAACGGCACACCTGCGCGAGGATCGTCGCCATATTTCCGACGCGGACATCACCAAATTGCGCGAAAGGGTCGAGGCCCCGCTCAACCTTGAAATGGCGGCAACCGACGAGATGCTTGAGATCGCCCTGCGCCACAAACCGCACGCCGCCTGCATCGTGCCCGAGAAGCGCGAGGAACGCACCACCGAAGGCGGCCTGGACGCGGCGGGCGGACATAATCATTTGAAGCCGTTCGTCACCCGACTTGTCGATGCGGGCATCCGTGTTTCCTTGTTCATCGAGGCCAATCCCGCGCAGTTGGACGCTGCGGTTTCCTTGGGCGCGCCGGTGATCGAAATACATACCGGGGCCTATTGCGACGCCGAAGGGGCTGCGCGTGAGAAGGAATTCGCCCGTATTCGCGAAGCTGCGGCGTATGCGCAAAAGCTCGGTCTGGAATGCCACGCGGGGCATGGCCTTGATTTCGATACCGTCGGGCCGGTTGCGGCCATTCCCAATATCGTTGAACTCAATATCGGCCATTTCCTGATCGGCGAGGCAATTTTTGTCGGTCTGGCTGAAAGCATTCGCGGCATGCGTCGGTTAATGGATGAAGCCCGGACCGGCGCATGATCCTGGGACTTGGAACCGATCTTTGCGATATCCGACGTATCGAACGCTCGCTTGAGCGCTTCGGCGAACGTTTTACGGCGCGCGTCTATACCGAAAACGAGCGCCAAAAGGCAGCCCGCCGACCGAACCCGGCGCCCGTATTCGCCCAGTGTTTCGCGGCCAAGGAGGCTTGCTCCAAGGCTTTGGGTACCGGCCTTCGCCGGGGTGTTTATCTGCGCGATATCGAGGTCGGCAACGAAACAAGCGGCAAACCGTATTTGCGGCTGTCGGGCGGGGCATTGCAACGGCTTCGGGAAATCACACCGCCCGGAATGTCGGCGCAAATAAATGTCTCGTTGACCGACGAATATCCCCTGGCCCATGGCATCGTTATCATATCGGCGGTTGCCGGGGATATTGAGCGCGAAGTGCCTTGACAGGAACGGCCCATGCGGCTTTCATCTGCTTGCCGGATTGAGGTAATTTTCGAAAATGTGTAAAAACAATTAGTTAGACGGATATCTTAATGGAAGAAATAACCCCAGACGTAACGGAAGGTGTCGCCCCTGGCGGATTTTGGGACACATTAAGGACCGTCGGTTACGCCGTCCTTATCGCCATAACGATACGGACCTTCGCTTACGAACCGTTCAGCATTCCGTCGGGCTCAATGAAGCCAACTCTGTTGATCGGCGATTATTTGTTCGTTTCCAAATTTTCGTATGGCTACAGCCATCATTCGCTGCCCTTCAGCCTGCCGCTGTTTTCGGGCCGGGTGATGGTCACCGAACCGACGCGCGGTGACGTTGCGGTGTTCAAGAAACCGACCGAAGACAGTATCGACTACATCAAGCGGATCATCGGCCTTCCGGGCGACCGGATTCAGGTCGTTGGCGGTATCCTTCACATCAACGATCAACCGGTAAAGCGCCAGCGCACCAGCGAATTTGTCGATTACGACGACTGGGGCAGCGTGAAGCGCATTACGCGCTACATTGAAACCCTGCCCAATGGCCGCCAGCACTTCATTCTCGAAGAAAACGGTGATCGTGGCATGGCCGACAACACTCCGGTTTATGTGGTTCCGACGGGGCACTATTTTGCCATGGGCGACAACCGTGATAATTCGCAAGACAGCCGCTTTCCCGACGTGCGGTTTATTCCCCTGGAAAATCTCGTGGGCCGCGCCGAATTTCTGTTTTTCTCGATCGACGGAGCGGTTTGGAAAATTTGGTCGTGGTTCTCGACGGTTCGCTTCGACCGCATGTTTGACGACATCGAGTAGCTATGATGGGAACGCTCCCCGATCAGTTGGAAGATGTCCTGGGCTATCGATTCGCCAAACCGGAGTATTTGGTCGAGGCGCTGATCCATTCCAGCATTTCCAAAAATCATGTGCACAGGCTTGCCTCCAACGAACGTATGGAATTTCTGGGTGACCGGGTTCTGGGTCTGGTTGTCGCCCACATGCTGTTCGAACGTTATGCCCACGAAGACGAGGGCGCGCTGGCTCGTCGCCATGCCGAACTGGTACGCAAGGAAACCCTTGCCCGGGTCGCCGATGCTATCGGCCTGGCCCGGCATATCCGCATGTCGCGCGGCGAAGAAGACGCAGGCGGGCGCAGTAATCCTGCGCTTTTGGCCGATGCCTGCGAAGCCGTGATCGCCGCGATGTTCATGGACGGCGGTCTGGCGGCGGCGGGGCCCTTTATCCGCGGTCATTGGTCAGCCTTGGCTGACGAAGACCTGACACCGCCCAAGGATGCCAAAACCGCCTTGCAGGAATGGGCACAGGCCCGTTCCCTGCCGCTGCCCGCCTATCGTGAGATCGGGCGCGAAGGACCGGCCCATGCGCCGATATTCTGCATCGAGGTGGCTGTGCAGGGGCACCCTGGCGAATCCGCTTCTGCGCCGTCAAAACGCGGGGCCGAACAGATGGCGGCACGAACATTGATCGACCGCCTGGAGGAGGCCCAAAGTGAGTGAAGAAGGCAGACGTTGCGGTTTTATCGCCGTTCTCGGGGCACCCAACGTGGGCAAATCGACCCTGATCAACCATGTCGTGGGAACCAAGGTTTCCATCGTTTCGCCCAAGGTGCAAACAACCCGCACAAGGGTGCTGGGCATTCACCTTGAGGGGCCGGCGCAGATTGTGTTCATTGATACGCCAGGCATTTTCGAGCCTCGGCGGCGTCTTGACCGGGCTATGGTCGCGGCCGCCTGGGGTGGTGCCGACGGTGCTGACATCATTTTGCTTCTTGTTGATGCCGAACGGGGGATTGATAGAAATACGCGCGGCATCATGGAAAAACTCCGGACGTCGGGGCGCAAGGGTCTGCTGGCCGTCAATAAGGTCGATTTGGTGCGCAAATCGGATCTGTTGAAGCTGGTGTCGGATTTGAACGAAACCGAGCTATTTTCCGATACGTTCATGATTTCGGCGATCAACGGGGACGGGGTGGACGATCTTGTGCAAAACCTGGCTTCGCGGGTTCCGCAAGGCCCGTGGATGTTTCCCGAGGACCAGATTTCAGACATGCCGCAACGCCTGTTGGCGGCTGAAATAACGCGCGAACAGCTGTATCTCCAGCTTCATCAGGAATTGCCGTATTCGACGACGGTGGAAACCGAAACCTGGGAACAACGCGACAACGGCTCCATTCACATCCGTCAGGTTATTTTTGTTCAACGCGAAAGCCAGCGCGCCATCATCCTGGGCAAAGGCGGGCAGCGCATTCGTTCGCTGGGCGCGGCGGCGCGGGCCGAATTGAAGGAAATACTGGACTGCAAGGTCCACCTGTTCCTGTTCGTCAAGGTCCGCGCATCCTGGGGCGACGATCCCGAGCGCTATCGCGACTGGGGACTGGACTTCAACGCGTGACGTCGTTCGCGTAGACTGCGTCTTATGGAGTGGGTCGATCAGGGCATCGTTCTTTCGGCGCGGCGGCATGGGGAATCTTCGGCCATCGTGACCTTGCTGACGCGCCAGTTCGGGCGCCACGCCGGGCTTGTGCGCGGTGGTGCGGGCAAGCGCCTGCGCGGAGTCCTACAGCCGGGAAACACGGTTCAGGCGCGCTGGCGCGCTCGGTTGCCCGAACACCTGGGGTCCATGACGTGCGAGCTGACCCATTCTTTCGCGGCTGCCGTCATGGACGACGGCGATCGCCTTGCGGCCCTGAGTTCAGCCTGTGCGCTTAGCGAGGCGGCATTACCGGAGCGCGAGGTCCATGAGGCCGTCTACGACGGGCTTCTCGTGCTCCTGGGGGCTATCGAGAACAATAACTGGCCGACCGTATACGTGCATTGGGAAATTGGCCTGCTGGGCGAACTTGGTTTTGGCCTCGATTTGTCCGCATGCGCGGCCACCGGGCGCAACGACCAGTTGGCCTACGTTTCGCCCAAATCGGGCCGCGCGGTGTCCCTGGCGGCCGGCGAAGCCTACAAAGGCAAGCTTTTGCCGCTTCCGCCATTCCTGGTTTCGCCAGACGCGAAGGGTGATTTGCGCGAGGTTGCCGACGGCTTGCGCCTGTGCGGCTATTTCCTTGAGCGCCATGTCTTCGTCCATCGAGACCAGGGTCTGCCAGCGGCGCGTCGCCGTCTGGCGAACCGATTGAACGAACAATTGTCGAAGGAGTAGTTGCCATGGAATCCATGACCCTTCCCGTTACCGCCCTGTACGCGGGCGTGCTCGGCCTGTTTTCACTGTATTTGAGCATCCGCATCACGGTCATGCGCGGCCAGAAAAAGATATCGCTTCACGATGGCGGCGACGATGAACTGGCCACGGCCATTCGCGTTTTCGGCAACTTCACGGAATACGTACCCTTCGCGCTGATCCTGCTGGCCCTGGCCGAAATCAACGGTGCATCCTCCATGATGACCCACTATCTGGGCGGCGCGCTGGTACTCGGGCGTGTCCTGGTCCTGTTCGGCATGGACAGCCAACGCCTGATCACCTTCGGCCGCATCGCCGGAATGACCATCACCTGGGGGGTGATTCTCGTGGCATCCGGGCTGGGATTGTCGCGGCTGATCTGAGGCCGAGCCCCGCCATTTGGCCCGGCTCGGCCCGCCTTGGTGCCCTCCGACCGGGCATAGGGACGAATGTCCCTATGAACCCTGTCCGAAGCGGGCAGGGGGCCAAGCTCTGCGACGGTCTCATACACCAGAACACGATCGCTCTCCCGCCCGTCGCTTCGTTTCCCAGTATCTCCCAAAAAACCAGGAAAACGAACACGCTCGAACATATGAGAAAACAGAGAAGAGAAAAATATTTGCGAACGTTACCAAGGCGTGTATCGTTCTAATGATAAGGGACTGTGGTGCCGCGAAAAAAGTAAACCGTCGCCGTAATTGCCGTGGACAACGCTACAACGGATGCTGCTCACCCTTAATCTTGATGCAGTTCGAGAGATCAGAAAGGCAGCGAAGAAGGTACTTTAGCCGAACAGGGTCGAACGGACAAACGGGAAGAGGTGGCAGTTAAACTATTCGGTCGAATGTCAGCTAATCAATCCCAAGCGGTCGTTTCGCCGCACGATGCCTAACGTCGCCTGATAGCCATCAGGGGACATGGTGAACATGCGGCGTGTTTAGTCAATGGTCACCGTAATTCCTACCAACCTTGAGGGGGGGAGACTACCGCAGTTTTGCAATCACGCCGAACAAAGCCTTTGAACAGGCGGCAGATTTGGCAAGAGCTTCCGAACCACAACACTGACGCTAGGCAGACAAAGTACAGCGCCGTAAATGAGATTGCTGCCACAAGAATTGCCAATACTGTATAGATCAAATAGGTCATGTTGCCCTCAAATTGTATAGACACAATCGGGAAAAGGACAATTGCAAGCTGGAAAATTCTTTTCCGCATCGTCTGATAGATTAATTATAAGCTCCCTCAACTGGTGGCTCACTGATAAATGTCAGTTTTGGGAAACTCAGCTAGTATGCTGGTTCGGATCAGGGATCGATCTGGACTCGTAACCGGCCAGAGAACGTAGCGCTTTAATGTCGCATTTACATTTATAATAATTGTGCTTATTTTGGGAAATTAATCCAGCTTCCTTAAAGTCAGTGATTGTACGACTGACAGTTTCCGATGTGAGGCCCAGAACAGCACCAATGTCCTCGCGACTGAATAGCTCGCATTCGTTCTCAATACCGGCCAGATAGAGGAACAAACGTGCCAAACGAACTTTGGCCTCTCCGGTAGACATATAAATAATCCAGTTGTTGGCCTCGCGTAAAGAAATGTACCAACGCTCCAACAATTGACGATGTAGGCGTTGGGAAACTAGATCCAACCGGTTCACATCTTCGACAGCAATGCGGCAGACGTGTACTTCGTCCATGGCAATAGCCGTTTGCTCATAGGGCTTGCTGGCTAGAGCCTCAATTCCGGCTACAGAACCCACACGCAACAAGCCTACGATCCGTTGCGAACCATCTGGGCCGAAATAGACCAATTTAACGATCCCATGCCTGACGGTGAAAATGGCCTGTCCGGCATCTCCGACCGGATAGATCATACTACCCGCTTCATAGATATATTTCGGAATAGGATGGGCGATGAGATCGAAGTCACGATCGTTTAGCTCAGCAAAGAGGACGATGTCGCGAATGTCACACTGATGACAATTCGCATAGCCGTCGAACATAGGTTTTTTGGGTGCTGTGACCATATTGAATCTATTATACGGCCACCAAGCCAAATCGAAAAACGTTGCGAACAATGATCTGAGCTAACCCGGCTTTTGCGGACAGTTAACCGTGAGCAGCAGAAGGAGGGCTATCTCCTGTTGCCTATCCGGGGAATTCCGGGGGGGAATTCCGGGGACACCATACTTAATTGCCCCCAACTAACGGGATCAAAGGGGTCGAAGCCCTCTGCGGGTAAGGCCAGAGCCCGGTCTCTCATTAATAACCGCGTTTACGCGCCACGCAGGCTGGGGTCTTTGCTCCCGTTTATTGAGGGTATACAGTGCGCCGCTGGCGTCATCGAGGTTGGCGGCGCTGTGTAGCATTGGGGAGAAAACAGTATGAGTGATATTCAACGCATTGGCACCTGGGAACGTATGAGCCGGGCGGTGGTGCATGGGGGGACGGTTTATCTGGCGGGGCAGACGGGCGACTCGGACGCGGTGTTCGATGAGCAGGTTCGTCAGACGCTAGCAAAGGTCGAGGACGGTCTGGCCGAGGTAGGCTCGGACAAGACCAGGATGCTGCAAGCCGTCATCTGGCTGGACGACATGCGTAATTTTGATGCCTTCAACGCCATTTGGGACGCCTGGGTGCCCGAGGGCCACGCGCCTGCGCGCGCCTGCGGCGAGGTTCGCATGGCCAGGGCCGGTATCGCGGTCGAGGTGACGGTGGTCGCGGCGGCCGGATGAGCCGCCCGAACATCCAGTGCGGGTAGCATGAACAACTCTACGGATTTGCGCTTTTACGAGTCTCATATGCATACGCCGTTGTGCGGCCATGCGGTGGGTGATCCCGAGGAGTATGCGAAGGTCGCCGCCAGAAAGGGATTGGCGGGGATCATCGTTACCTGCCACAACCCGCTGCCGGGGCCGCCCGATCCCGGTATTCGCATGGGGGTCGATCGGTTTGATGACTATTGCGACCTGGTCGAGCGCGCCCGCGTGGCGATGGAAGGGGTCGCGGACGTAAGGTTGGGGTTGGAGTGCGACTTCATTCCCGGTTTGGAAGCGTGGCTTGAAAAACAGGTGGGCTGGGCGGATTTCAACTACGTGCTTGGCTCCATCCACCCGCACCTGCCGCAGTACCGAAACTGGTTCCAGACAGGCGACATGGTGGCTTACCAGTGCACGTATTTTGAGCACCTAGCGGAGTCGGCGGAAAGCGGCCTGTTTGATGCGCTGGGGCATCCCGATCTGGTCAAAATCGTTGACCCTGCGGCGTGGCGGCCCGAGCGCATCGCCGCAGAGATCGAACAATCACTGGATCGCATCGCGGCCACCGGGGTTGCCATGGAGCTGAACACGTCGGGGATTTACAAGACCATTGGCGAGATGCTCCCGGGCAATTTCGTTCTTGCCGGCATGAAGAAGCGCGGTATCCCCGTCGTCGTCGGGGCCGATGCTCATGTGCCGGAACGCGTGGCAGACGGGTTTGATCTGGCGTTCAAGAGCCTCACCGAAGTCGGCTACACGGATGTCAGCTATTTTCTGGAACGCAAAAGGATCGACATCCCGATTACGGCCGCCCAGCAGCAAATGGCTGCCGCCCCGAGTGAGGCGCGTCAAGCCTTGGGGCGAATTTCCTTGAGTTGAGCGGGCTGTATTTTTCTCCGGAACAAGCGCCAAACTTTGATAAACTGATGCGCGCGGCCACTACATGTGGTATCTGTGGCGCGAACGATAACTCTTTACGGAATTGGTATGGCTAAAACGGCTCCAATTGGGGAAATTCGCGACACCCCGCTCGCCGACGCGTTGGGCGAGCGCTATTTGTCGTATGCTCTTTCGACCATCATGTCGCGCTCGTTGCCCGATGTGCGCGACGGGCTTAAGCCGGTTCACCGGCGTCTGCTTTTTGCCATGCGGCAGCTCAAGATGGACCCCAGTTCGGGCTTCAAAAAATGCGCGCGCGTGGTCGGCGACGTTATCGGTAAATACCATCCGCACGGCGATTCGGCGGTTTATGAGGCGCTGGTTCGCCTCGCCCAGGAATTCGCGGTTCGCTATCCGCTGGTCGACGGGCAGGGCAATTTCGGCAATATCGACGGCGATAACCCGGCGGCCATGCGCTACACCGAAGCGCGGTTGACCGAGGTCGCCTGGGCTTTGCTGGACGGGATTGACCAGAACGCCGTCGATTTTCGCGAAACCTATGACGGCGAAGATGACGAACCGGTCGTCCTTCCGTCCCGTATACCCAATTTGCTGGCCAACGGTTCCTCGGGCATCGCGGTGGGGATGGCAACCAATATCCCGCCGCACAATCTGGACGAACTTTGCCAAGCGGCGATCCATCTCAACAAATACCCGGGCGCGACCATCGAAAAACTGGTGGAACTGGTTCCGGGACCGGATTTCCCGACCGGCGGCGTTATGGTCGAGTCTGCGGCTTCCATATTGGAATCTTACCGCACGGGCCGTGGCAGTTTTCGCCTTCGCGCCCGCTGGGGGGTCGAAAAGCTGGACCGGGGCGCTTACCAGATCGTCATTTCCGAGATGCCGTATCAGGTGCCCAAGGCGCGCATCGTCGAAAAAATAGCCGAATTATTGATTGCGCGGAAATTACCGCTGCTGGTCGATGTGCGCGACGAATCGACCGATATCGTGCGTTTGATTCTGGAGCCCAAGAGCCGCACCGTCGATCCCGAACACCTGATGGAACATATGTTCCGCCAGACCGATCTGGAAATCCGTTTTGGCCTGAACATGAATGTGCTGGGTGCCGATAAAACGCCGCGCGTGATGAACCTGCGCGAAGTTCTGGCCGAATTCCTGGCCCATCGGCACGAGGTGCTGGTGCGTTGCTCGCAGTATCGTCTGGAAAAGATCGAGCGGCGGTTGGAAATCCTTGGCGGATTGCTGATTGCGTATCTGAACCTCGACGAAATCATCCGCATTATTCGCGAAGAAGACGAACCCAAGGCCGAATTGATCAAAGCCTTCGGATTGACCGATATTCAGGCCGAAGCCGTTCTGAACATGCGCCTTCGCAACTTGCGCAAACTGGAAGAGCAGACGATTCGCGCGGAGCATGACGATCTTACAATCGAGGGGGCCGATATCCGCGATCTTCTGGCCAACGACGAACGTCGGCGCAAGGTGATCGGGAGCGAAATTGCCGAGGTCAGAAAGCAGTTCGGGAAGAACACGGAACTGGGTCGTCGGCGGACCGACATCGCCGATGCACCTAGCGCCATCGTGGTTCCGCTGGAAGCCATGATCGAACGCGAACCCATCACCGTGATTTGTTCCGAAAAGGGCTGGATTCGTGCGGTCAAAGGCCATATCGAGGACGTGGACGAGGTGCGCTACAAGGAAGGCGACAAGGCCAAATTCGCAGTCCAGGCCCAAACCACCGACAAGCTGGTGGTCTTCGCCACGAATGGTCGCTTCTATACACTGGCGTGTGACAAACTGCCGGGCGGGCGCGGCCACGGCGAACCGCTGCGCCTGATGATCGATCTGGACAACGGTCACGACATTGTCAAACTGATGGTCCACAAACCCGATCGGAAAATTCTGATCGCGTCCGAGAAGGGCAGGGGGTTTGTGGTCGAGGAAAACGCGGTGGTCGCCCAGACGCGCAGCGGGAAACAGGTGCTGAACCTGCCCGACGCTCAGGAAGCCGCGGTTTGCTTACCCATTGACGATGAGACGGACTCGCTGGCGGTTATCGGCGACAATCGCAAGCTTCTGATTTTCCCGCTGGAGGAAATTCCGGTGATGACTAGGGGCCGCGGCGTCATATTGCAACGCTATGTTAAGGGCGGTTTGGCCGATGCCAGAACATTGAAGGTGGAAGACGGGCTATCGTGGCAGACCGGTTCGCGCACGAGAACCGAAACCCGTTTGATCGATTGGTGCGGTAAGCGCGGGCAGGCGGGACGTCTGCCGCCGGTTGGTTTTCCGCGTTCCAACCGGTTTACATGAGCCCCCGTTGCCTGATAGGAAGACGGTATTTGTTGTGATGGGACCCCAAGCAAAATGATGGAGACGACGATGCGAGATCAGACCGCCGCCCACCCCACCCTGGTTTCCGCCGTCTGGTCGGCGAGCGGAAGCACGGGCTTCCTGCGCCAGGCCGTTTTGGCCATTGCCGGAACCGTGTTGCTGACGATTTCGGCCAAAATTCAGGTGCCGTTCTGGCCGGTTCCCATGACCATGCAGACCTTCGCCGTCCTCGTTCTCGCTATGGCTTTTGGCCCGCGCCTTGGGGTTGCGACCGTTGCCCTTTATCTGACCGAAGGCGCGTTCGGGCTGCCGGTTTTTGCCGGACCGGGCATTGGCCTTGCCTATTTAGCGGGACCGACGGGCGGATATTTGATCGGGTTTATGGCCGCCGCCATCGTCGTGGGGGCGCTGGCGCGTAAGGGTTGGGACCGCAACATTCTGAGCGGACTGGCGGCGTTTCTTATTGGTGACGTGATTATCTTCGCCTTCGGTGTCGGCTGGCTGTCGATCATTGTCGGCCTGGAGAAGGCGTTCTTGGCGGGAATGCTTCCGTTCCTGCCGGGTGAAGCCGTGAAGATAGCGCTTGCCGCCGCGTTGTTGGCCGCATCCTGGCGTTTCGTACAACGACGCGTCTGAATGTCGCTTTACAGAGGCTTCCAGCCCTCCGTGGTATAGGTTTCCACGGGGCTGAAGCGGGCCTTGTAGGCCATCTTCTGGCAATCAGCGATCCAATAGCCGAGATAGGTGTGGGGCAAAGCGCGGCGTTGTGCTTCGCGGATGGTCCAAAGGATCATTAGCGTGCCAAGACTGCGGTGGGGAATTGTCGAGTCGAAAAAGCTGTAAACAGCGGACAAGCCATCGTTCAGGTGATCGACCAGACAGCACGCAATCAGGTGGCCGTCCGGAACACGGAATTCGACTAGCTTGGTTTTGACCGGACTGTTTTCAATCAACGCCTGATAGTCGGCGGCATCCATGCGCGCCATTTCGCCCGACCGGTGTCGGGTGGCCTGATAGGCGGAAAACACCGCGAACTGTTCGTCGGTGGCGGTGGGAGGCACCGTTTCGCAAATCAGATCGGAATTGATATTCAGGACGCGGCGCATGGATTTCGTCGGTTTGAAGCGATCCGAAATCACGCGAACGGCCTTGCATTCCGAGCAGTCCGGGCAGGCCGGCGCATAAACGATATCATGGCTGCGGCGGAATCCGGCCTGCGACAGGATGTTGTGAAACAAGGGCACATCCCGACCGACCAGTTCGGTCACGACCCGGCGCTCAAGCCGTCCCGGAAGATAGGGGCACGGCATCAGGCCCGTCGCGAAGAAGAAGCGGCTTCCCAGGATCGCTTCATGTCGCATTAGTTTTTTCCTTCAGCCGCGCAAATCTACGCAGCCCGGATAACGTCAACCGGCCTCAAGTCCTGCTGGCGGCGGAGGGGCGGCTTCACCCGGTTCTCCAGCTTCACCCGATTGGTCAATTTTGACTGCTTCACCGGATCCGCGCAGCAAAATAATAGAAATTCGCCGATTGCGCGCGTTATTTGGATCTTCCTTGAAAAACGGGTCTTCCGCGGCTTTTCCGACCACGCGCGAAATCCGCTCCTCGGGGATACCCAAACTCGACAAGGCGCGGCGGCTTGAATTGGCGCGGTCAGCCGAGAGTTCCCAGTTGGTATAACCCTGGGCACCACCCACAAATTTGGTCGCATCGGTGTGGCCGGCGATGGAAATCTTTTGGGGCATTTTTTTGATCACTTCGGCGACGAGATTCAGCATGTCTTTCGTATGATCGAACATATTGGCCGTTCCGCGCGGGAACATGGCCAAACCTTCCTGATCGACAATCTGGATTCTCAGACCTTCGGGGGTGTTGTCGATGACAAGGCTTTCGGCCATTTGCTTAAGCGATGGAATGCTTTGGATGGCTTGTTTGATGGATTCTTCAGCCTCTTTGAACTGCTCTTCTTCCTTCCGCTTTATCACTTCCTCGGCGGATTCCTCGTCGACTTCACCTGCGGGGGATGCACCGTCGGCGTCTTCACTCTCGTCGGCGGTGGTGTCGCCCGACCCCGCCGACGGTGGTGCCAAATCCATCGTCACGCTCGGCGGGCGGTTGATCGGATTGCCCATGGCTCCCGATTCGGCAATACTCAACCCACCAAGTACGCCGCCACTGCCACTCTTCGTCGCCGAAGTGCTTTGCGGGGCAAAATAGTTGGATACGCCTTCCAACTGCTCCTGCGAGACCGAGTTCAAAAGCCACAACAGCAGGAAAAAGGCCATCATCGCGGTCACGAAATCGGCATAGGCAACCTTCCAGGCACCGCCATGCGCAGCAGCATGGCCACCTTTTTTGACCTTTTTGATGATCGTGGTGCCTTGGTCCGCCATGCGGAGGCTTCCTTGCTTCTAAACCGGGGCTTGCTTCTAAACTGGGGCTTACGTCTGAACTGGGATGTTCTGCACCATTTCTTCGACTTCGATGAAGGTGGGCCTGACGTCAGATGTTAATATCTTTCGGCAAAATTCAACTGAAACCTGCGGTGCGTATCCTTGCATATGGGCGATAAGGGCTACCTTGATGCAGGACAGGTACTGCGATTCGGCATTGAAGGTATTTTCTAGGGATTTGGCCATGGGCGAGACGACGCCGTAAGAAATCAAAATCCCACTGAACGTTCCCACCAGTGCGCCGCCGATCAAATGGCCCAAAACTTCGGGTGGTTCGGTGATCGACCCCATGGTGTGAATGACACCCAGAACTGCGGCGACAATACCCAGCGCGGGCAGGGAATCGCCCAATACCGCTATCGCGCCCGATATCGCGTGCTTTTCGCTGTGGTGGGTTTCCAATTCCGCTTCCATCACCCCTTCAAGCTCGAAAGCGTTGCTGGTGCCCAACGTCAGAAGTCGCAAATAGTCACACAGAAAAATCAGGGCGTGGTGGTCATTGGAAAATCCGGGGAAGGATTGAAACAACGGACTATCTTCAGGCTTTTCCACGTGGCTTTCAAGGGCCAGATCGCCCTTCGACTTGGCAAGTCGGAAAACGGCGTAAAGTACGCCTATTAGCTCCAGATAGCTGGCCTTGCTGTATTTCGACCCCTTGAGAAGCGATCCAAAGGATTTGGCCGCACCCGCCAGGATGGGCTTCGGGTTGCTGATGATGAACGCCCCTATTCCCGCCCCAAGAATGATGATGAATTCGAACGGCATCCAAAGAACGGCAAGGTGCCCACCGCCAGCCATGTATCCGCCGATGACGCTGGCGATAACAACAAGCAATCCGATGATGAAAAACATTTCCGACCCTCAGTTGTCCCGTCGCCGTCTATTCGATGCCGGTAACAGAGATTTTATTTTTTTATATTACACACCAACTTGCCATCGAATCACCACCGCAATGATAGCGTTTCGCGTTTCGTGCGCGAGAATAAAACATCCGAACACGATACAGAACTGTTTTTCCAATGTTTTGACACGTTTGATGGAAAAATTTAGTTGATATCAACTTCTAATACCAGAGAATGAAGCCATGGAATTGAGCAAAAATACGTTTCGGCGCGTTCTGGGAAATTTTGCCACGGGTGTGACGGTCGTGACGGGCATCCTGCCGGACGGTCGCGCAGCCGGTATGACCGCCAGCGCGTTCACCTCTGTATCAATGGACCCGCCGCTGGTATCGGTTTGTTTCGCCAAATCGACGCAATGCCTGGATGCGTTCGTCAAAGGAACGCATTTCACGGTGAACATTCTTTCTGATTCGCAGAAAGAAAGCTCGCAACACTTTGCTCATCCTGCCGATGACAAATTTGCCGGAATAAATCACCGAATCGGGGAAAACGGGTGCCCTGTTCTGCCCGGGTGTCTGGCAACCGTGCAATGCGCGCGCGAGGTCATTTACGACACGGGCGACCATCTGTTGATTATTGGACGGGTCGAAACGGTTGATGCGGCAACATCCGGCGATCCACTGATTCATTTCCGCGGCGACTATCACCGCCTCGTTTAACCTCGCTTCAAAAGCCCGGCTGCTTCAATGGCCAAATAGGAAAGGACACCGTCCGCACCCGCTCGCTTGAAGGCAAGCAGGGTTTCCAGCACGGCCTGATCGTTATCAAGCCAACCCTGGCCCGTCGCCGCCTTTAGCATCGCGTATTCGCCGCTGACGTTGTAGGCGAAAGTCGGCATCCCAAAGGCATCCTTTACGCGCCGGACGATATCCAGGTACGGCAATCCCGGCTTGACCATCACCATGTCAGCGCCTTCGTCGATGTCCATGGCGACTTCACGAAGGGCCTCGTCGGAATTGGCCGGGTTCATCTGGTAGGTTTTCTTGTCGCCTTTCAGCACGCCGCTTGAACCAACAGCGTCACGGAAGGGCCCGTAGAATGCCGACGCGTATTTCGCCGCGTAGCTCATGATCGACACATCCTCGTATCCGGCGGCGTCCAGGGCGCAGCGAATGGCACCAATGCGACCATCCATCATGTCGGAGGGGGCAATAATATCGCACCCGGCTTCGGCCTGAACGACGGATTGCTGGCACAGCACGTCGAGGGTTTCATCATTGAGGATCACGCCGTCCTTGACAATGCCGTCGTGGCCGTCCGAATTGAAGGGGTCCAGCGCCACGTCGCAGACGATACCGATATCTGGATGTGCCGCCTTTAACTGACGAACGGCACGGCACACCAGATTTTCCGGGTTGAAGGCTTCGCGCGCGTCGGTGGTTTTAGATTCCGACAGAATATAGGGAAAAACGGCGACCGCCGGAATGCCCAGGTCGCCTGCCTTGCCGACCTCGTCGATCAGCAGATCGATTGACAGCCGATCCACGCCGGGCATGGAGGCCACGGCCTCGCGGCGGCCTTCACCCTCGACGATGAAAACCGGCCAGATCAAATCATCGGCGGAAAGGGTGCTTTCGGCGACCAAGCGCCGGGTCCAATCGGCCCGCCTATTTCGGCGAAGGCGCGCATTCGGATACGCGCCTCGCGCCACTTCCCGTGCATCTGTCATTTCTTGCTCAGATCTGTTTAGACGGAATCAAGTGCCTGCTTTAGATCTGCAAGAATATCGTCAATGTGTTCAATGCCAATAGACAATCGCACATATCCTGGCGAAACGCCGGTTGAAGCCTGTTCTTCGTCAGAAAGCTGCGAGTGCGTCGTCGTCGCCGGATGGATTGCCAGAGAGCGCGAATCGCCAATATTGGCGACGTGATAGAACATCTCAAGCGAATCGATGAATTTGCGGCCCGCGTCGCGGCCGCCATCAAGTTCAAAGCCGACCAACCCCCCGTATCCACCTGACAAATAGGCGTCCGCCCGGCGCTTCACTTCGCCGGTTTGAAGGCTGGGATGGATGGTTTGCGTCACCTTCGGGTGGCCGTTAAGGAATTGCGCGACTTTGGTTGCGTTCTCGCAGTGGGCGCGCAGCCGCAGGGGCAAGGATTCCAAGCCCTGAATGAACTGGAACGCGTTGAACGGGCTCATCGGTGCGCCCAAATCGCGCAGCAGAACAACGCGCGCCCGAATAATATAGGCAATCGGACCCAGCGGCTTGACGGCCTCGGTCCAAATGGCGCCGTGATAACTGGGATCTGGCTCGTTCAGGGTCGGGAATCGTTCCTTGTTGGCTTCCCAGTCAAAATTGCCGCCATCGACGATCATGCCGCCGATCGAGGTGCCGTGGCCACCGATGTACTTGGTCGTCGAATACATCACCACCGCAGCCCCGTGGTCGAATGGCCGGCAGATGACGGGGCAGGCCGTGTTGTCCACGATCAGCGGTACACCTTCCGCCCGTCCGATATCGGCGACTTCCTTGATCGGAAAAACGTGGAGCTTCGGATTGGGAAGGGTTTCGGCGTAGTAGCAGCGCGTTTTTTCGTCGGTCGCTCGGCGGAAATTCTCGGGATCGGACGGATCGACGAAACGCACCTCGATGCCCAAATCTTTCAATGTATTCTGAAACAGATTGTACGTGCCGCCGTAAAGGTCGGTGGAACTGACGAAATTGTCGCCGGCCCGGCACAGGTTGAGCACTGCAAATGTCGTGGCGGCTTGACCCGAAGCGACGGACAGGGCGGCGACGCCACCTTCAAGTGCGGCGATTCGCTGCTCCAACGCGTCGTTGGTGGGGTTCATGATGCGGGTGTAAATGTTCCCGAACTCTTTCAGCGCGAAAAGGTTTTCGGCGTGTTCGGTGCTGTCGAATTGGTATGATGTGGTCTGGTAGATCGGCACGGCGACAGCCTTAGTCGTTTCGTCGCGGCGGTATCCGGCATGAAGAACCAGGGTTTCGGGATGGCGTGAGTCAATCGTCATGGGCTGTGGCCCTCCTTGCATTCAGAATTTCGAGGTCCACGAGATTTCCCCCCATGGTCCTTGGTATTTCTCGTCGGAATCTACATATGGCACGATAACGGATTTTCCAATGTCGTTTTAGCGAAATTGAATTTGTTGATTCCGCGAAGCTGCTTAAAAACACAAAATAAATGTAGTCGTCAAGTTATTTCCGCAAAAATTTTGTGGAATAACTTATTCTACCCATCGTGCATAATCGTTGCGCCCTTGGGGCGGGTGCAGGCAAAATACGAAAATTGATGACGTGATGTATAGCCGCAAGAGATAAAGGCCAGGAGAAGATGCCAGGAGAAGAGGCCAGGAGATGAGGCCAGGAGATGAGGATGGCGCAAAACAGGAGAGTTTCGCTCGGCACCGTTCTTTTTGAGTTCATTCAGCGGGGAAATGTTGTCAAGGTCAGCGCCATCGACCCACGGACCGGGACCGAGGTATCCATCGTCGGCAATCCGAAGGCCGGGAAGGAAGCCATGAAGCGTGTTGCCGCGCGAAAACTTGAATACGTTATGGCGAAACGTGCCGATGCCGCGAAGAACAACTCAGGTTGATCCTTGGTATGACCGCGTATCGGGCGGTCGAAATGTTGCAATTCGAAGGATTGTTGCAGTTTCGCGTTGCTTTAGCCGATAAGGTTTCGTATTGATAACGAGGTGCATTGCGAACCCACACAGTGCCCTTTTTTTTGCTCAATAACCATGAGCTTTTTGCTTTGTAACCATGAGCAATTGTCCGAAACGGACGTACAGGGAGTGGCGAGAGTACAAGAACAGGGTTCGATGGCTTTCGCTTTTTGCGAAATTTTGTGGAGAGGGATGATGATCAAAAAACTCACTTCGGCGGTCGCGATTGCGGCTGGTATCGGTTTTATCGGCCTGGGTGCCGCCCAGGCGGGCGACATTATTCTCGGTGTGCCTGGTGCGCATACCGGTGATCTGGCGTCCTATGGCTTGCCGACTATCAACGCCGCCAAGCTGGTGGCCGATAAATACAATGCCAAGGGTGGCGTTTTGGGCATGAAAATCAAGGTCGTCCCGCAGGACGACCAGTGCAAACCCGAAATGGCCGTTAACGCCGCGATGAAGTTGGTGAGCGAGGAAGCGACCGTGGCTATGGGTCACATCTGCTCGGGCGCGACCAAGGCTGCGCTCCCGGTCTATGCTGATTCCAAGATCGTGGTCATGTCGCCGTCGGCGACCAACCCACCGCTGACCACCAGCGGCGACTATCCGAACTTCTTCCGCACTATCGCGCGTGATGATGCCCAGGGCCAGCTGGCTGCAAGCTTCACGGTCGAAAAACTGGGTGCCAAGAAAATTGCCGTGATCCACGACAAGGGCGATTATGGCAAAGGTTTCGCTGAATTCGCAAAAGCGGCGGTTGATGGTTTCGCAGGCGCGACGGCTGTGTTGTTCGAAGGTGTGACCCCCGGTGCGGTCGACTATTCCGCAGTCGTGCAAAAGGTCAGGCATGCCGGTGCCGATGCCGTTATTTTCGGCGGTTATCATCCGGAAGCTTCCAAGATCGTGATGGCCATGCGTAAGAAGGGCCTGGATATCCCGTTCGTTTCGGATGACGGCGTCAAGGACCCCACCTTCATCAAGGTGGCTGGCGCTTTTGCTGAGGGCGTGTTCGCTACCGGACCTCAGGATTCTTCCGGCAACCCCCTGTATGCGGTTGCTCTGGCCGAGCATAAGAAAGCGTTCAACTCTGACCCAGGTGCCTTCTTCTACAACGCCTATTCGGCGGCTCTGGCTCTCATGAACGCCATCGAAAAAGCCGGTTCGACCGACTATGACAAAATTGTCAAGGCGCTGAAGACCGAATATGTAGACACCCCGGTTGGGAAAATTAGGTTCGATTCCATCGGCGATGCCGAAGGTGTCGGCTTTGACGTTTACATGGTTGCTAACGGCAAGTTCGTTCAGGCCGAGTAATCAGGCTTAATAATCCGGCGCAAGATTTCGCTGGCAAGACAAAAAAAACCATGGGACGGGCCAACGCGGTCCGTCCCATGACGTTATAAAAAAGAGCCGATCTATATGGAGTATTTCCTCGAACTTTTCCTAGGTGGTCTGACCCGGGGCAGCATCTACGCGCTGATCGCCTTGGGCTATACCATGGTCTACGGGATCATCAAGCTGATCAATTTCGCGCACGGCGAAATTTATATGATCGGGGCCTTTACGGCGTTGATCATTTCCGGTGTTTTAGCGCAGATGGGGCTTCCTGGCTGGTCGGTTCTGCTGATGACCCTGCCCATCGCCGTGATCTATTCATCGGCCTACGGTTATACCATCGAGAAGATTGCCTACAGGCCGTTGCGTGGTGCGCCGCGGCTGTCGCCGCTGATTTCCGCCATTGGCATGTCCATCTTCCTGCAAAATTATGTTTTGCTGGCCCAGACTGCGGACTTCCTGCCGTTCCCCGCTCTTCTTCCCGAATTGGGGTTCATGGAGGGGATTTCCGGGATTATGAGCTCGTCGGAACTTTTCATCGTTCTGACCGCCGCCGCCGTCATGGCCGGCCTGACCGCATTCATCAAATTCACCCGTATGGGTAAGGCGATGCGTGCGACGTCGCAAAATCAGCGCATGGCGATGCTGGTCGGCGTCAACGTCGATAACGTCATTTCGATGACCTTCATTATTGGGTCGGCCCTAGCCGCCATCGGCGGTGTGCTGATTGCTTCGCATGTGGGGCAAATCAACTTCTACATCGGCTTCATCGCCGGGATTAAAGCCTTTACGGCCGCTGTTTTGGGCGGAATTGGAAGCATCCCCGGTGCCATGTTGGGTGGATTGATCCTGGGTTGGACCGAGAGTTTCGCCACGGGTTACGTTTCCAGTGATTACGAGGACGTGTTCGCGTTTGGGCTGCTGGTCCTCATCCTTATTTTCCGCCCGTCGGGACTCCTTGGCAAAGAGGAGGGGCATAAGGTTTAAGCCCGACCCCGCGATAAAGGTGGACCTGGGACGCAAACCCGATAGCACTTAAAACTGTTATGCAAGATCTGAAAAAATCAATACTGATCGCCGCATGGTTCATGTTTTTGACCTTCCCAATCATGGTCATCCGTGTGAACACGATCGAAGATACGATCGAATGGCGGTGGGAAAATCTGGCGCTAGTGGGCGTTAGCGCCTTTGTTCTGTCTTACGTGTGGCGTTATTTCATGTTGCGGCGCGAGCGCGGCGGCGGCAAACCGCAGACCGATGCGGCCCCGCAGACGCCGGAATGGGTTCGCATCGTTTTGGGCGACAAACGCATTCTGTACCCGCTGCTTGCCGCCATTCTGGCGTTTATTGCCTCGTTCCCGTTCCTGTTTTCCATGTATCAGACCAACATCATGATTTCGGCATTGGTCTTCGTCATGCTGGGTCTGGGGTTGAACATCGTTGTCGGTCTGGCTGGATTGCTTGATCTGGGGTTTGTCGCGTTTTACGCGGTTGGGGCCTATTCCTATGCCCTTTTGAACGAGCATTTCGGGCTGGGTTTCTGGGTCGTCTTACCGCTGTCGGCTATTCTGGGAACCTTCGTCGGCGTTCTTCTGGGCTTCCCGGTGCTTCGCTTGCGCGGCGACTATCTGGCCATTGTCACCCTGGGATTCGGCGAAATCATCCGGCTGGTGCTGGAAAACTGGGGCGCCTTCACCCACGGCCCCAGCGGTATTGCAAATATTCCACGCCCGGGTTTCCTCATGTGGGAGTTCGGCCTAAAGGGCGGCATCATATTTATGTACTACGTGATGATCGCCCTGGTTCTGTTTACGATTTTGGTGGTAACGAGGCTTAAATATTCACGGATCGGCCGGGCCTGGCTGGCTTTGCGTGAGGATGAAATCGCCTGTCAGGCCATGGGCATCGACAAGACCCGGACCAAGCTGATGGCTTTTGCCCTGGGGGCGACATGGGCGTCCATGGCGGGCGTCGTGTTTGCCGCGAAAACGTCGTTCATAAATCCAGCCAGTTTCACTTTTATGGAATCGGCCATCATCCTTTCGATTGTCGTGCTGGGCGGCATGGGGTCGACCGTGGGCGTGATCTGCGGTGCCATGATCCTTATTCTCTTGCCCGAATATTTGCGCGCTTTCGCCGAATACCGGATGATCGTTTTCGGTGCCACCATGGTGTTGTTTATGGTCTTCCGCCCGCAGGGCCTGATCCGCGACCGACGAAAACCCCACACGTTCCGAAAACCGGACGACGCAACGGCTTCGGGAGGCGTCGCGAAGGCGGTGGACGCCAATGGATAACATGCAATCAGTCGATAAACCGCAGGCAGCCGATATCTCACAGGCCGTTCTCGATGTCAGGGATCTGACGATGGACTTCGGCGGTCTGCGGGCCGTCGATAATGTCAGCTTCGATATCAATCCGCGCGAGATTGTTGCCCTGATCGGGCCAAACGGTGCCGGAAAGACGACGGTTTTCAACTGTATCACCGGCCTGTATGAGCCCAGCGCGGGCGATATGTATATCGCTGGAAACGGTAAACGCCGCCGTCTAAACGGCCTGAAACCCAACAAGGTCACCGAATTGGGAATGGCGCGCACCTTCCAGAACATTCGCCTTTTTGCGAACATGACGGTTCTTGAGAACGTGATGATCGGTCGCCATTGCCGAACCCGTTCGGCTATTTTTGGTGCCGTATTCCGGCCCCCGTCAACCCGCCGCGAAGAGCGAGACGTCGTTGATTTCAGTTATGCCCTACTCGAAGAAATGGGCCTGGAATCCTTCGTTGACGAGATCGCCAGCAGCCTTCCCTACGGGGCGCAGCGGCGTCTTGAAATCGCCCGTGCCATGGCCACCGAACCAAAGGTGTTGCTGCTGGACGAACCGGCTGCGGGCATGAACCCCATGGAGACCACGGAACTCCAGGCGCTCATCGTTCGGCTGCGCGAAAAGTATGATCTTTCGATCCTGCTGATCGAACACGACATGAAATTGGTTATGAGCCTTTCCGACCGTGTCTTCGTCCTCGAATACGGAACCGAAATTGCCCAGGGCACGCCCGAAGTGGTGAGCAAGGATCCGCGGGTTATCAAGGCCTATCTGGGGGAAGACGACGATGCTTAAGCTGGTCGATGTGCATGCTGGCTACGGGGCGATTCCGGTCCTGCGCGACGTCAATATCGAGGTCAACGAAGGTGAAATCATCACCCTGATCGGTGCCAACGGTGCTGGAAAAACGACCACGCTGATGGCCATCTGCGGTTTGGTTCAGCCCAGGTCCGGCGACATCTTGCTGGAAGGCGCGTCGATTAGGGGGTTGCCGACCAACCGAATTGTCGAAATGGGCGTCTGTCAGGTTCCGGAAGGGCGCCTTATCTTTCCCGATCTGACGGTCACCGAAAACCTCGATATGGGTGCCTTCATGCGCCGGGACCGCAAGGGGATTCACGCCGATATCGATCACGTTTTCGACGTGTTTCCGATTCTCGCCGACCGGCGCCATCAGGCTGGTGGAACACTTTCGGGCGGCGAACAACAAATGTTGGCCATCTCGCGCGCCATCATGGCCCGGCCACGGCTGCTGTTGCTGGACGAACCGTCGCTGGGGCTGGCACCGCTGGTTATCCGCCAGATCTTCGATATTATCGTCAAGATCAACCGGGAAAGCGGGACGACCATTTTCCTTGTCGAGCAAAACGCCAATCAGGCACTGAAGATCGCGCATCGCGGCTATGTTATGGAAAACGGTGTCATTACCCTGACCGACGCAGCGGCCAGCCTTCTTGCCAATGAAGACGTCAAGAAGGCGTATCTCGGTATTTAGATTTCGACTTTAGTTGGACACGAAAATGGCCACACCATCGGGTGCGGCCATTTTTTCGTCGCGTTCGATTGTTTAAGTGTTCGCCGTTTTGCGTTTGCCGGTTTTTTCACCCGGTTTGCGGCCCAGGCCGATCTTTTTGGCGAATTCCGAGCGTTGCTTGGCATAGCTCGGCGCGACCATCGGATAGTCCGGGGAAAGGTTCCACTTGGCGCGGTATTCCTCAGGCGTCAGATTGTAGTTCGTCCGCAGATGCCGTTTCAGCATCTTCAGCTTCTTGCCGTCTTCGAGGCAAACAATGAACTCGGACGTTACCGACCGCCGGATCGGAACTGCAGGCTTCTGCGGCTCTGGCTTGGATTCCGCCGTTGCCCCATCCAACCCGTACAAAGAATGAAAAACCGTGTTGATGACTTCCGGAATTTGTCCCGCCGGAATCTGATTGTTGCTCACAAAGGCGGCGACGACATCGACGGCCATTTGCAGGACTTCATCTCGCGATACTGTTTCAGCGGTTTCTTCTGTCATCACTCGCGGACCTTACTTTCAGTTTTCACCACGAGAAAATTTTTCGCACGTGGATACTCGGCTGTCAATAAAAAATAAGAAAAATTAAATGAATATGTATTTCATTAGTGATTCAATTAAATAAACACACTCGTCAAAAAGGATTTCCTGATGAAACAATTAGTTTCATTTTGTTGCCTACTTTGTAAAAATCTGGAAGTTCCTTCTGCGATGCACTGACATTGGTGATTTTGAGTTGTCTTTGACTGAGGGGCAACGTTTGATTCGTGTTGAGGCCTAGGGTGGATTGAAAGAACCGGTCCGCTTCTTTTGCCAATCTCATGGCCCATATCGCAGTCGCATACATTGGATTGTGGTTGCCGCGATACGTTGTGTCGTCTTGGCAGGTCGATTCGATATGTGGTATCTAGAGCATCGTGTTTCTGTGCCAGGGGATTCCGAAAAACAATGCCGACGAAAACCATTGCCATTGCGTGCGATCACGCAGGACTTGACCTTAAATCGCTGCTTGCGAAACATCTGCGCGATCTGGGGTATGGGGTTCTCGATCTGGGGACGAACGGTCCCGATTCCGTTGATTATCCCGATTTCGGCTACGCCATGGCGGGCGCTATCCGTGATGGGCGGGCGGAGACCGGTGTGCTGGTCTGCGGTAGCGGCATTGGTATAAGCATTGCCGCCAATCGCTATCCCGAAGTCCGCGCGGCGCTGATCCACGACGCCTACGGCGCACGTATGTGCCGCCAGCACAACGACGCCAACGTTATCTGCTTCGGCGGAAGGACCACCGGCCCCGACGTGGCGGTTGATTGCCTCGGCGCTTTTCTGGAAACCGAATTTGAGGGCGGTCGCCATGGGCTCCGCGTCGAAAAGCTATCCAATCCGGCCTGATTTCTTGCACGGCCCCGCAATTGTTGAAAGGTAATTGTTTATGACATCCGCCAAGGCCCAGTATCCCACCGATTTCCATTCGCAGTTTTTTGGCGCGTCCCTGGCACAAAGCGATCCCGACATATGCGGCGGAATCAAGGACGAACTGGGCCGCCAGCAGGACCAGATCGAACTGATCGCCTCTGAGAACATCGTTTCGCGCGCCGTGCTTGAAGCCCAGGGTTCGGTCCTGACCAACAAGTACGCCGAAGGGTATCCGGGTCGGCGCTATTACGGTGGATGTGAATTCGTCGATGTTGCCGAGGCACTGGCCATTGAACGCGCCAAGGAACTTTTTGGCTGTGAATTCGCTAACGTCCAGCCGCATTCGGGATGTCAGGCCAATGGTGCGGTCAATCAGGCTTTGCTAAGCCCCGGCGATACGATCATGGGCCTAAGTCTGGCGTCGGGTGGGCATTTGACCCATGGTGCTGCTCCGGCGCAGTCGGGCAAATGGTTCAATGCTGTTCAGTATGGCGTGCGCAAGGAAGATGCGAAGATTGACTTCGACGAAGTTGAAAGTCTGGCCAAAGAACATCGACCGAAACTGATCATTGCCGGTGGTTCCGCGTATCCGCGCATTATCGATTTCGCCAAGTTCCGCGAGATCGCCGATTCCGTCGGTGCCTATTTCATGGTCGATATGGCCCATTTTGCCGGGCTGGTTGCCGCCGGTGTGCATCCCAGCCCGCTGCCTCACGCCCACGTGGTAACCACCACCACCCACAAGACCCTGCGGGGCCCTCGCGGCGGAATGATCCTTTCCAACGATGCAGACCTGGGCAAGAAGATCAACTCGGCGGTCTTCCCGGGCTTGCAGGGCGGACCGCTCATGCATGTGATCGCGGCCAAGGCGGTGGCCTTCAAGGAAGCGTTGCAGCCGTCCTTTAAAGCCTATGGTCAAGCGGTTGTTGATAATGCCAAGGTGCTGGCTGAAACGCTTGTGGATGCTGGATTTGCGGTCGTCTCGGGGGGCACCGACACCCATGTCATGCTGTTGGATCTGCGGCCCAAGGGTCTTAAGGGCAACGTCGCCGAGAAAAGCCTGGAACGGGCGAGAATTACCTGCAACAAAAATGCGATCCCGTTCGATCCTGAAAAACCCATGGTGACGTCCGGTCTGCGTCTGGGCTCGCCCGCGGCGACAACCCGCGGTTTCGGCGAGGCGGAATTTCGCCAGGTCGGAGAATTGATAAACGATGTACTTGAGGGTTTGGTGGCAAACCCCGAGGATAATTCGGCCGCCGAAACGGCGGCGGGGGCAAAAGTCGATGAGCTTTGCGCCCGCTTTCCGATTTACGGCTAACGGGAGGAGAAGAACCGATGCGCTGTCCGTTTTGTGGTCACTCGGATACCCAGGTTAAAGATTCGCGTCCCACCGAAGACAATGCGGCAATTCGCCGTCGGCGCTTCTGCCCCGATTGCGGGTCGCGCTTTACCACCTTCGAACGGGTTCAGTTACGTGAACTGACCGTTGTTAAGAAGGACGGCGGCAAAGCACCGTTTGATCGGGAAAAGCTGACCCGGTCCCTGAACATTGCGCTGCGCAAGCGCCAAGTGGACGATGATCGCGTCGAGCGCATCGTCAACAGTATCCAGCGGCGACTGGAGACCCTGGGCGAAAGCGAAATCCCGACCAAGGTCGTCGGCGAAATGGTAATGGACCATCTGGCCGATCTGGACAAGGTTGCCTATGTCCGCTTCGCGTCCGTCTATCGTAATTTCCGCGAAGCCAAGGATTTCGAGGATTTCGTTGGAAAATTGGGTGACGAGAACGACTGACGAAACCGACCAGCAGTATATGGCGGCCGCGCTGGCCTTGGCCCGGCGCGGGTTAGGTTCGGTGTGGCCAAATCCGGCGGTCGGTTGCATCCTTGTGGACAACGATGGAAATGTCGTTGGGCGCGGCTGGACCCAGCCGGGCGGCAGACCGCACGCTGAAACCGAAGCGCTTGCGCGGGCGGGCGAGGCGGCCCGTGGGTCTTGCGCCTACGTTACCCTGGAACCTTGCGCCCATTTCGGCCAAACGCCGCCGTGTGCCACAGACCTTATCGAAGCAGGTGTTGGGCGCGTCGTCATCGCCTTGGAAGACCCTGACCCGCGCGTTGCCGGACGCGGCATTTCCATGCTCAAGGACGCCGGTATCGATGTCACCCTCGGCGTGTGCGCAGATGCGGCGATGGATTTGAACGCGGGCTTTGTTTTGCGGATTACGAAAAAGCGGCCCTTGGTGACCCTCAAGGCGGCGTCGACGCTGGACGGTCGAATTGCGACGGCAAGCGGCGACAGCAAATGGATCACCGGCGAGGCCGCACGCAGCCGCGGCCACGTTCTGCGCGCCCGAAACGACGCCATTATCGTAGGTATCGACACGGTAATTTCCGACGATCCAGAATTGAATTGCCGGTTACCGGGTATGGAAGGGATGTCTCCGGTGCGTGTCGTCGCCGATACCTCGTTGCGCATTGATCCCGATTGCAAGCTGGTGAAAGGCGCAAGGGAAACGCCCACATGGGTATTTTGTGCGCCAGGAGTGCAAGGCGCGCGAATTGAGGGCTTAACGAAACGTGGCGTTACGGTTATAGAAGCCGAACCCGATGCCGATGGTCGTCCTGCGGTCGCCGACATTCTGACCGGGCTTGCCAAAAGCGGCATCACGCGAGTTCTTGTCGAAGGGGGCGGGCGGTTGGCTGCGGCTTTCTTGCGCAGCCGCAAGGTTGATCGTCTGGCGTGGTTTCGCGCGGCCAGCATTATCGGTGCCGACGGGGCGCCAGCAATTGCCGAAGCTGGTGTCGTGTCGCTGGCAGAGGCATATGGCTTCGTGCGCTGCGACGGGGCAGGAACGGACGTTTTCGAGGAATTTAGGCGAAAGGAATAGAAAAGCCCCATGTTTACGGGAATAGTTAGCGATCTTGGCACCGTGCGCGCGGTTACAAAGGCGGGCGATACGCGGTTTGAATTCAACACGTGTTACGACACCGGCGCGATCAACATCGGCGCGTCCATATGCTGTTCGGGCGCTTGCATGACGGTCATCGACAAGGGGCCGGGCTGGTTTGCCATCAGCGCGTCGGGAGAGAGCCTTTCGTGCACCACGATGGGCGGGTGGCGTGAAGGATCGCCGGTGAATTTTGAACGTTCTCTGAACTACGGCGACGAAATGGGCGGCCACATCGTTTCCGGCCATGTCGATGCCGTTGCGACCGTGGTCTCGGTCATTCCCGAGGGTGATTCGAAACGCATCGTTTTCGAGGTGCCGGAACGTCTCAAACGCTACGTGGCCTCAAAATGCTCGGTGGCCATCGACGGTGTTTCGATGACCGTCAACGAAGTCGAGGGAAGGCGTTTCGGCGTTAATGTCATTCCCCACACCCAGGAGGTGACGACCTTTGGGAAATTGGAGGTCGGATCACGCGTAAATCTGGAAATCGACATGCTTGCGCGTTATGTTGCGCGCCTTCTTGAGAAGGAATAGCCGTGTCAAACCACAGTAATCTGTCATCAATCGATGAAATCATCGAGGACGCCCGCAACGGGCGGATGTTCATTCTCGTCGATGATGAAGACCGCGAGAATGAAGGTGATCTTATCATTCCAGCCCAGATGGCCACGCCTGAGACAATCAATTTCATGGCCAAGTACGGGCGCGGGTTAATTTGTCTGGCATTGACCAGCCAACGGATCAAGGAACTCGATCTGCCGTTTATGGCGCGCGACAACGAATCGCGCCACCGGACCGCGTTTACGGTTTCGATTGAGGCGAGGGAAGGGATCACCACCGGGATTTCGGCATCCGACCGGGCGCGCACCATTTCCGTCGCCATCGACGCCACCAAGGAAAAGGGCGACATTGTTTCGCCGGGGCATGTTTTTCCCCTTGAAGCGCGCGACGGCGGCGTTCTGGTTCGCGCTGGCCATACCGAAGCGGCCATCGACGTATGCCGGTTCGCCGGGTTGAACCTTTCGGGTGTTATCTGCGAGGTTATGAACGAAGACGGCACCATGGCACGCCTTCCAGACCTTGTGGCCTTTGCCCAACACCACGGTCTGAAAATTGGCACCATCGCTGATCTGATTGCTTATCGCCTGCGCAACGACCGCATCGTAGCGCGCACCCTGGAAACAACGCTTGAATCTCGTCACGGCGGCACTTTCCAGATGTTTCTTTACGTCAATCAACTGGCACCGACCGAACACATAGCACTTGTGAAGGGCGACCTGAATGCACCCGGTCCGGTTCCGGTTCGGGTCCACGCACTGAACATTCTTGAAGATGTTCTGGGCGACGACGGTGCTGGTAAAGCGGGGGAATTGGCCCGCGCGATGACGATGATCGGCGAGGAGGGACGCGGCGTCGTCGTTCTAATTCGTGAACCCAGGCCGACCGCTATTTCAAGCAGCCTTGATGCCAAGAAGGGGGCGGACGAGCCGCGCGGCAGTGCTTTGAGGGATTACGGCGTCGGTGCGCAGATTCTGCTGGACCTGGGTGTTCGCGAGATGATTCTTTTGTCAAACACCGACCGTACTATCATTGGGCTTGAGGGATACGGCCTTAACGTGGTCGAGCGCAGACCCATTCCACCGGCTAAGGCCAATAAGGATTAAAAGATTATGACCGCCGAAAAACCCCGAGTCTTGATTGTCGAGGCGCGGTTTTACGAAGACATATCTGATGAACTGACCAAGGGCGTAATTGCCGTTTTGGACAAGGCCGGTGTTGGTTACAAGCGCATAGAGGTTCCCGGAACCTTCGAGGTTCCCGCCGCGATTCGCTTTGCCATTCGTGCCATGGAAAACGACGCGTCGGCCGAAAAATACGATGGGTTTATTGCCCTGGGCTGCGTCATTCGCGGCGAAACCGATCATTATGATCATATTTGCCGCGAGGCGTCGCGGGCCTTGATGAATATGTCGCTCGATCACTGCGCGGCCATGGGATTTGGCATTCTGACCTGCGAAAATCGGGGCCAAGCCTGGGCGCGCGCGGCGGTGGACCGGAAAAACAAGGGTGCCGATGCGGCGAACGCGTGCCTTCGGATGATGGAATTAAAGGACGATTTCAAGTTGGTGTCACGATGAGCGATAGCATGGACGATGGCAGCAGGCGCACAGAAATCAGGCCACGCAGCGCGGCCCGATTGGCGGCAGTGCAGGCGATCTATGAAATGGAATTGGCCGGGCGCGGTGCTGATGCCGTGTTGCGCGATTTCAGTGAACGTCGGTGGAACCTGCTGGCGGCGGACCGCAGCGCCTTGGAATCGGTTTCGCGGATGGACGCCGATTCGCTTTTTCTTGGCGAGCTGGTTCGTGGCGTCGCCGAGCGCAATGCCGATATCGAAGGGATGATATCGCCAGCCCTTTCGCCCGATTGGCCCCTTGAGCGCCTTGAAGCGGTGCTGCGCGCGATATTGAAGGCTGGCGTATTTGAACTTTTTGCCCGCGCGGACGTGCCAGCACGGGTCGTGATTTCCGAATACGTCGATATATCCCATGCCTTTTTCGAAGGAAAAGAGACCGGTTTGGTAAATGCGGTTCTCGATCGCATTGGTCGGGTGCTCAGACCCGATGAGATTGGCCCCGATGCTGAGGATAAGGGCAATGACCCGTCCCGGTGAATTCGAGGTCATCCGCAAGTATTTCGCGCCCCTTGCGCAATCCCTTCCGGGTGCTCTTGATCTTACCGACGACGCGGCGATTTTGAACGTCCCCAAAGGGCGTGAACTCGTCGTCACCAGTGACGCCCTTGTTTCCGGAGTGCATTTTCTGGCCGATGATCCTCCGGCTGATATCGCGGCGAAGGCTCTGCGCGTAAATGTTTCCGATTTGGCGTCAATGGGGGCGGAGCCCCTGGCCTATACGCTGGCGGTCGCGTTTTCCGATAATGTTGACGAAGACTGGCTGCGCGCCTTTGCCGGTGGGCTGGAGCGCGACCAGATCGAATTCGGCATCGCTTTGATCGGCGGCGATACGGTGGCAACTCCCGGTCCGTTGACGCTTAGCATATGCGCTTTCGGGTCCGTTCCAAAGGGGCTGGCTTTGCGCCGTGGCGGCGCCCAACCGGGCGACTCGCTGTTCGTTTCGGGCACCATCGGCGATGCTACCCTTGGATTGGCCGTCCTGACGGGTGAACTCGATGGGGTCGACACGGCATTTCAGGACGAGCTGGTGGGGCGATATCGCCGACCGACGCCGCGTCGTGCATTGGGCATTGAACTGATCGGCCTTGCCACGTCGGCAATCGACGTTTCCGACGGCCTGGTTGCCGATCTGGGACATATTTGTGACGTTTCGGGTGTGGGGGCGACCATTGACGCTGGCCGGGTTCCGTTGTCGGCGGCCGCCAGGGCGGTTCTGGACGCGCGAAGGACAGGGATCGAGCGACTTCTGTGCGGCGGTGACGACTACGAGCTACTGTTCAGCGCGCCTGCAAATAACCGCGAAAAGGTGGCCCGCGTTGCCGCGCAAGCGGAGGTCGAAGTTTCCGAGATTGGCCGTATCGGCGAATCGAAAGGCGAGGTTTGTGTCGTTGGAGAAGACGGTCGGTCAATCGAGATAGGCGATGCGGGATTTACACATTTCTGAATAGGCGAATGCGATTAGGCGAATACCGGGCTTTTCAAAGCGCTGAATAGCCCGAATAATAGAACGCTGGAGGTGTGCCTCAATGATTCGCACGATTGCGATTGTCGTAGCCGTTCTTTTGATGATTTCCGGTGGTGCCATCGGAGTCATGAAACAGTTGGAATGGGGGCCGTTCGCGCCGGGAGATGACGACGCGCAAAATGCCGCCGCAGAATCCGCAAAGCCACCGGAACCGCCGCGTTTTATCGATATGGACCCGTTGGTGGTGCCGGTTTTCGCCGGCGATGTGGCCGTCGGAACAATTCAAATTCACATCAAACTGGAAACCCTTGGGGCAGAGAACGAAGAGGCGTTGAACCGTCTCATGCCGCGTATTAGCGACGCATTTCTCAGTGACCTTTATGTCTTTATCCCGCGCCTTTTGCGCAAGACCGGCAACATCGACGTCATCGCCATCAAACAGCGATTGCAAAGGGTGGCGCTCAAGACAGCGGGTGAGGGCCGTGTTGAGAATGTTTTGGTCCAATCGGTTACCGAAACCGGCAAGCGCTGAGTCTCAAGCATGATCCGAAAATCGGCTGCCAAATCATCGCGATAACCTGTTGTTGCAAATTGTTGCGGAGTCTGGCATTTTCCGGGCGGTTTTTCCGGGATGTGAAATACTTTGAAAAAAGCATCCCGGCTCTCCCCCGAGATTCTCGGGCGGAACGTTCCAAGCAATAAAAGGAAACGGACAATGTCAACTGCGTACATTCTTACGATCGCCTGTGGTGCGCTGGCGCTTGCCTACGGCGCCTACACCATCCGATCGGTATTGGCCGCCCCGGCTGGTAGCGAACGGATGCAGGAGATTTCCGGCGCCGTGCAGGAAGGCGCACGGGCCTTTCTCAATCGCCAATACCGGACCGTCGCCATCGTCGGCGCCGTCATCGGTGTTCTCCTCGGTTTGAAACTTGGCGTCACGGTGGCCATCGGCTACTTCATTGGTGCCATCTGCTCCGGTCTGGCCGGATACATCGGCATGAACGTGTCGGTCCGCGCCAATGTGCGTACGACTGAAGCCGCGCGTGCCAGCGGCCTGGACGCCGCTCTTCAAATCGCCTTCAAGTCGGGCGCTATCACCGGCATGTTGGTTGTTGGCCTCGCCCTTCTCGGTGTTGCCGGTTACTACATGTTCCTTCGCCACTGGTTTGATCCGTCTTCCGCCGAAGAAATGCGCCATATCCTTGAGGCCCTGGTGGCCCTTGGCTTCGGTGCTTCGTTGATTTCGATCTTTGCGCGTCTCGGTGGCGGCATCTTCACCAAGGGTGCCGACGTCGGTGCCGATCTTGTTGGCAAGCTTGAAGCCGGTATCCCCGAAGATGATCCGCGCAATCCCGGCGTTATCGCCGATAACGTGGGTGACAACGTGGGTGACTGCGCTGGTATGGCCGCTGATCTGTTCGAGACCTATGCCGTTACCATCGTTGCTACCATGCTGCTGGGCGCCATCTTCTTCACGGGCGCCGTGCAGGAAAAGATGATGTTGTTCCCGTTGGTTATCGGCGGCGTGTGCATCATCGGTTCCGTTGTCGCAACCTTCTTCGTGCGGCTCGGCGCCAGCCAGAACATCATGGGCGCGCTTTACAAAGGCTTGATTGCCAGTGCCGTGATTTCAGCGGTTTTGATTGCTGGCGTGACATCATGGTTGCTTGGGTTCAACGAGCCGATCGCGATGAGCGATAGCACCGTTACCGGTGGCCAGCTTTACCTTTGCGCCCTTTACGGCCTTGCCATCACCGGCTTGATCGTCTGGATTACCGAATACTATACCGGCACCAATTACCGTCCGGTCATTAGTATTGCCAAGGCCTCAACCACCGGTCATGGAACCAATGTCATCCAGGGTCTTGCTGTTTCGATGGAATCGACGGCGCTGCCCGTGATTGTCATTTGTGCGGGCATTCTGGCCGCCTACTTGACGGGCGACCTCTATGGTCTGGCCATTGCGGCAACTACGATGCTGGCCCTGGCCGGTATTGTCGTAGCCCTTGATGCCTACGGCCCTGTGACCGATAACGCCGGTGGCATCGCCGAGATGGCGGAACTGCCGGAAGACGTGCGTAAAACCACTGACGCGCTGGACGCCGTGGGTAACACCACCAAGGCCGTGACCAAAGGATATGCCATCGGTTCTGCCGGTCTTGCCGCCCTGGTTCTGTTCGCCGCCTACACCCAGGACCTCAAGCACTACTTCCCGGAACTGGATGTCACCTTCAGCCTTCAGGATCCGTTCGTCGTGGTCGGTCTGTTCATCGGCGGCATGTTGCCGTTCCTGTTCGGCTCGATGGGCATGATGGCGGTTGGCCGTGCCGGTGGTGAACTGGTCGTCGAAATCCGGCGTCAGTTCAAGGAAATCCCCGGCATCATGGAAGGCACCGGCAAGCCCGACTATGCGGCCTGTGTCGATATGCTGACCAAGACCGCGATCAAAGAAATGGTCGTTCCGTCGCTGCTGCCGATTCTGTCCCCGGTGGTGCTCTACTTCGCGATCAACGCGATCGCAGGTCAGGCCGCTGCATTCTCGGCCCTGGGCGCGATGCTGATGGGCACGATCGTGACCGGCATCTTCGTTGCCATCTCGATGACTTCGGGTGGTGGCGCCTGGGATAATGCCAAGAAGTACATCGAAGACGGCAACCTGGGTGGCAAGGGCTCGGACGCCCACCACGCTGCGATAACCGGCGATACCGTTGGTGATCCCTACAAGGACACTGCGGGTCCCGCCATTAACCCGATGATCAAGATCATCAACATCTTTGCCATCCTGCTGCTGGCCATCTTGGCCTAGACAGGAAAGGCCGGACACACCGGCCTGACGAAATTAGCCCCGGAGGCCTATGGCTTCCGGGGCTTTTTCGTGTTTTACAGAATTGGATTTATTGGGCTTTGCCGAATCGGCCCAGATTGCCGATAAGCTGCTGAATGATGGTCATCTCGTTGCCTGCCGTCGGGGTTTCGCGTTCGACCGGCTCGATAACTCGCCCGTCCTCAACACCCAAGGTCTCGACCGAAGAGACAACTCCTTCGGCATCGAATCGCACGACCAGCACCTTGCGATCAGCAAGTTCAGGCGCGAAAAAAGCGGTGGTTTCCTTGCGTTCGCTGATGTAATACCACGTTTCTTCGTTGAACATTGCGATGCTGGACGGCGAGCCGAGGATTTCGGCGACCTCGTCCTTGGCGATTTCGCCGGGAACGATGTCGGCCAGTTTGTCGGGGTCCGGCAGATTGCCATGGGTTGCGATTCTTGGACTGCACGCCGTCATGATGAGCGCGGCGCCCAAGGTCAATCCACAAACAGCAACCCGGATAGTTCTCGATTTCGGCATGGTTTCGCGACCGTGTTTTTTCGATGGATCGGGATCATAATGCAGATCGGTTCACGTTCCTAGTGGACTTATCCGGCGAGTGGGAGGAACAATTGAACCTGTTCGGTTTGTTTGACAGATCGCGCGAAAAGGAGACCGCGAGGGGGCTCTATGTCGCCGTTGTCGAACGCGCGCGTGAAGCTGCTTTTTATGAGAAAATGGGCGTACCCGACACCGTTGACGGGCGCTTTGATATGGTTGCGCTTCATGTCTTCCTCGTTCTTCGCCGTTTGAAATGCGATCGCGACGTCACAGCAGATCTTGCGCAGGCGCTGTTCGATCTGATGTTCGTTGACATGGATGAAAACCTGCGCGAAATGGGGGTCGGCGATCTGGCGGTCGGGTCTCGGGTCAAACAGATGGCCAAGGCGTTCTACGGTCGTGTTGGCGCCTATGAGGATGGGATGGCTGAGGGGCCGGAGCCCCTGGCAGCGGCTTTACGCCGGAATCTATTTCGCAACACCGACGCTGATCCCACCAACCTTGTTTTGATGGCGCGATATGTCGAGGAACAGGCGGCGGCCATGGATGCGGCGGAAATTGAAACGTTTTTGTCGGGAACGGTAACTTTTGCACCTTTTTCCGAATTGTTTGAGATGGAAAACTACTAATGTCAAATGATCGCCAATCGGCTTTTTCAGAGCCGTTTTCTGTCGATGATCTTAAGACGGACGCCAAAATAGATGTCGAGGCCGACGCCGCGGAACGCGCGGCCTTGAGTGCGCGGTTGAACGTCGTTTCGATCGATAAGCTGGAGGGCAATCTGCACTTGACCCGTGAACTGGGTGCGGTCATCCACCTTCACGGATCGCTGAATGTCGAGCTGACGCAATCGTGTATCGTCACTCTGGAGCCACTGGAAACCGTTATCACGCTTGAGATTGACCGCCGATTCGGACCTCCGGAACTGGCCGAGGAAGATGTCAAGGATTTGGAAATTGCCTTCGACGAAGATGATCCCCCGGATGTCATCGAAGATGGTATTATCGACGTCGGAGAAGCGCTCATCGAACAACTCACCCTTGAGATCGATCCGTTTCCACGGGCCGACGGGGCAGAATTCACGGGTTTTTCCAAGGGCCCCTTGGGGGCCAAAACCAAGGAAAGTCCGTTCGCCGCCCTTGAAGGGCTTGTCAAGAAACCGAAATAATGGGCGCAATCGGCTTGCCCCGGAGTGTTTTTCGGTTTAGATAATGCGCCGCCCATCAAAGGGGCGCTTTTTATCGAGAGAAAATTCAAATGGCTGTTCCTAAGAAGAAAATATCCAAATCGCGCCGCAATATGCGTCGGTCGCACGATGCGCTGACCTCGGCTGCGTACGCGGAATGCCCCAATTGTGGCGAGTTGAAGCGACCGCACCATGTCTGCGCCGCCTGTGGCCAATATGATGGCCGCGACGTGACGGAAGCTGTCGAAACCGCCTGAAGTCCGGACCGGTTGTAGTGGAAGTCCTCTGTTGAAAAAGCGATTTACCCTCTCGCTTGATGCCATGGGCGGCGACCAAGCACCGCGAATGGTTGTCGAGGGAATTGATATCGCCTCCGAGCGGCTTCCTGACGTCGATTATCTGTTGTTCGGGGACGAGAAGCAGCTGGCGCCGCTTCTAGATGCCTGTCCGCGCGCCAAGGCTTGCTCGCAGATCCACCATACCGACGAATCGGTCCAAAACGAGACGAAGGCGGTCGTGGCGTTGCGCCGTGGCCGCAATACCAGCATGCGCCTTGCGATCAATGCTGTGAAAGACGGTCGCGCAGCGGGCGTCATCTCGGCCGGCAATACCGGCGCGTTGATGGCCATGGGCAAATTTGTGCTGAGGATGCTTCCGGGCATCGAGCGACCTGCGATCGCCACCTATTTCCCGACCCAGCGTGGCGAATCGGTGATGTTGGATTTAGGCGCCAATGTTGAATGCGACGCCAGGAACCTGGTGCAATTCGCCGTCATGGGTGAGGTTTTTGCTAGAAATGTACTGGGCATCCAGCAGCCCTCAATCGGCCTTCTCAATATCGGCGTCGAAGGCTTCAAAGGTAACGACACCGTTCGCGCCGCCAGTGACATCCTTCGCGAGAGCTCACTTCCCATCAAGTTCCACGGATTCGTCGAGGGCGACGATATTGGCCTGGGAACCGTCGACGTTGTCGTGACGGACGGGTTCACCGGCAATGTCGCACTCAAGACCACCGAGGGAACGGCGAAGATGGTTACGTTTTTCCTCAAACAGGCGTTGAGCCGTTCGTTGGCGGCAAAGTTGGGAGCGTTGTTGGCGCGACCGGCGCTGAACCAGCTTCGCGCGCGCATGGACCCACGCCGCTACAACGGGGCCATGCTTGTCGGACTAAACGGTATTTGTGTAAAGAGTCACGGAAGTACCGACAAGGTTGGCTTTGCCACCGCCATCGGCGTTGCCGCCAACCTTGTGACCGGCGAATTCAATGAACGTATTAAAGAGGATATGGAAGGGATTATCATCGACCGATCCTCAGCTGGAGCTGCCGAATCCTGATGCCAATCACGACGCAAATCATCGGGACCGGCTCGTATCTGCCCGAAAAAATAGTGACCAACGACGATCTCGCGAAAACGATCGACACCTCTGACGAATGGATCAGGGAACGCACGGGCATCGGGCAACGCCACATCGCCGCCGAAGGTGAGTTGACGTCCGATCTTGCCTTCCACGCTGCGTCAAGGGCGATTGAAGCGGCTGGAATTGTGGCCCAGGAAGTCGATCTGATCATTATTGGAACGACAACGCCGGACCATACCTTTCCGGCGACAGCCGCGCGTCTCCAGGCCATGCTGAACACTGGAAACGGCTTCGCCTTTGACCTTCAGGCCGTTTGCTCCGGGTTTATTTACGGCCTTTCGGTGGCCGACAATTTTATCCGCATGGGGCAGGTCAAAACGGCGCTGGTGGTTGGTGCAGAAACCATGTCGCGCCTTATCGACTGGCAGGACCGCACTACCTGCTTTCTTTTTGGCGATGGTGCGGGGGCGGTGGTCCTTAGAGGCGAAGAGACGGGGGATGACGATCAGGGTGCCGCTAAACGCGGGATTCTATCGACCCACCTGCATTCCAACGGTCATCTGTACGATCTTCTGCATGCTTCGGGCGGGCCGTCCTGGACACAGACTGCCGGCCATATCCGTATGCAGGGGCGGGAGGTGTTCCGCCACGCCGTGACTAATCTCGCTTCGGTCGTCGACGAGGCCCTGGAGGCCAACGGCCTGAGTTACGATGATATCGACTGGCTGGTGCCCCATCAAGCCAATCAACGCATCCTCGACGGAACCACCCGCAAGCTGCGGCTTCCAAAATCGCGGGTCGTTGTGACCATCGCGGAACACGCCAACACATCGGCGGCTTCCGTGCCACTGGCGCTGGATACTGCGGTTCGCGACGGACGCATTAAACCCGGCCAGCTTATCTTGATGGAAGCCATGGGCGGTGGCCTTACCTGGGGTGCCGGTCTGGTGCGCTGGTAGGCGGGGAATAGCCCGAAGGCTCCCATTGTTCATCGACTGTTGCATTCTTACCACTTGTTCTCAACCAACCCACCCATCCCTTTGATATTGACGGATTTAGATGCTGGCGTTACCCTTTGAACTCGAGTTGAAAAAGGGGAGTGATTGCATGGCTGGACGGACGATTACCCGCGCTCAACTGGCCGAGGCCGTCTATCAGGAGGTTGGGCTGTCGCGTAGCGAATCGGCCGAACTTCTGGAATCGGTGTTGAAGTATACGGCTGAGGCCCTTGCCGAGGGGGAATCCGTAAAAATCTCCTCGTTTGGCAGTTTTTCGCTTCGCCAGAAGGGCCAACGGGTTGGGCGCAATCCGAAAACGGGCGAGGAAGTGCCCATTCTTCCGCGAAAGGTTCTTGTCTTCCGTCCGTCGCAGGTGCTCAAGGCTCGCGTTAACGAGAAGAGACGCCCCGGGGCTGCGTAACGAAAATGGCGGAGGCGATCACCTATAACAAACACGCGTCGTCGCGACCGCACGGCAAATCCGATGCGGCCTTTCGAACGATTAGCGAGGTCGCGGTCGATCTTGATCTTCCGCAGCACGTCCTTCGTTTCTGGGAAACCAGGTTTGTTCAGATCAGCCCGATGAAACGGGGTGGTGGACGGCGTTATTACCGGCCCGAGGACGTCGCCCTTCTTCGGCGGATTCGTGGGCTTTTGTATGACGACGGTTATACGATCAAGGGTGTTCAGAAGCTTTTCAAGCAGAATGGCGGCCAAGTACCAGAGCCAAACGCTGCCGTTGCCGTGGCGCAGACATCCGAACCTGCGGGCCTGCAAGAGGTCGACGGCGGGGATGGCGTTGTGGCAGGGGCCGCCAATGCCGGGTTGAGCCCACATCAGCGGGGCGAATTGAAAGCGCTTCTTGGCGAATTGGAGGATCTGCGTGACCTTTTGCGCGGTTCCGGCAAGTGATTTGCCTCATCTAAAAGTTCTTCCAAATAAATCGTCCGAGAAAGTTGCGTTTGGGCATTACCCGCGCGTATAGTGCGCCGGTTCGCCGATGAGGGGATTGGCGGCTTTCTATCGGGGCGTAGCGCAGTCTGGTAGCGCAACGGTCTGGGGGACCGTAGGTCGTAGGTTCAAATCCTATCGCCCCGACCAAAAATGATGAGGCCCGGCCTTTTTGAGGCCGGGCCTTTAATTTGGGAACGCCTTATTCCAACGAGCACTGATAAAGCCTCATAGAGACGGCCTCCCGGCCATTTCGGTCGTGGATACGGGCGTCGCAAAACCTTGACGATGCGCCGCATCGCCTGCGGCTTGGTTCCTACCCGACGGGGCGTGTCCACGATCTCTATGGGTCTTTATCAGTGCTCGTTGGTATAAAATAGTTTGGCCGCGCGGTTACGTTCGGTTACAAATTTTGCTGGTCCCTGAAATGTTGGAGAAACAATTACCCACCACAATCTGAGAGCCTGTTAAATAAATTCGGGTGAGAAGCGCGAGCAAGGGAAATAATCGGATGCGCAAATTTGCGATTTCTTTTGTGCTCATCGCTATTGGCGTCGGTTTCTTCGCTTTCACTGCATTCGCCCCCGACGAAAATGGAATGCCGGTTTACCGGCTTGCAAAGATCGAACGCGGCACACTGGTCAGCAGTGTTTCGTCGAGCGGAACTTTAAATGCGGTCGTCACCGTGCAAGTCGGATCACAGATTTCAGGGCAAATTTCCGAACTTTCGGTCGATTTCAACGATCATGTAGGCAAAGGGCGCGTCATTGCGCGAATTGATCCGCGCAGCTATGAAGCGCGGGTGATCCAGACCGAAGCCGAATTGGCCATCGCGGACGCTAATCTGGCGCTGCGGAAGGCGACGGTCGAAAGAGCCAAGGCGTCTGTGCAGAACGCGATTGCGGAATTGGCGGCTGCCGAAGCTCAGACCGAGAACGCCCGCGTGGGGGTTGAAAACACGGCCCGCGACCTGGAGCGCAAAGAATCGCTGCAAAAACGCGGTACCATTGCGCAAAGCTTGTTGGACATTGCCAAAACCACCTACGACCAAGCGGTGGCGCAATTCAACGCGGCGCAGGCGATGCAACGGGCGCAATCCTCGCAGATCGCTTCGCGCACCGCCGAAATCAAGATGGCGGAAGCCGAGGTTTCCAACGCGGTTGCTCAGGTAGCCCAGAAGAAGGCCTCGCTTCAGCAAAGCCTCCTTGATCTGGATCACACCTTTATCCGTTCGCCGGTAGAAGGCGTTGTCATTGATCGGGCGGTCGATCTGGGACAGACGGTGGCGGCAAGCCTTCAGGCCCCGACGCTATTCACCATTGCGCAGAATCTTCGCGATATGCAGGTCGAAGTCAGCGTGGACGAGGCCGATATCGGTCGCATCAAGGTTGGCCAGCGCGCGGTTTTTGGTGTCGACTCGTTCCCCGACAAAAAATTCGAAGGCAGGGTGAAACAAATCCGCCTGCATCCGAAAGTTTCGCAGAATGTGGTCACGTATACGGTGATTGTCTCCACGGAGAACCCAAACATGATGCTTCTTCCGGGCATGACGGCGAACGTGCAGGTCATGATCGAAGAACGGCAAAACGCCCTGAAGGTTGCTAACGCGGCCCTGCGCTTCAACCCCGAAAGCGTAACAGCCAGCGCGACGGCTTCGGCTGCGGGCGGCGGCGGCGGTGCCAAGGAACGGCGCGATCCGGCGGAAAGCGTAGCGAAACTGACCGACACCCTGAAACTAAACGAAGATCAGCAGACGCAAATTCTGGCGATTCTGAACAAAGGAAAGGAAAACGTCGGTATGATGCGTGAGCAGGGCCTGCCGCGCGATGAAATGAAAGCCCGCGTCAAACAATTGCGGGCTCGAAACACGGAAGCCATCAAGGCCGTTTTAACCCCCGAGCAGCGCGCCACATATGAACAAAGGGCCGCAGCGCGCGGGCAAAAAACGACCCAAAAGGGGAAAATCTGGGTGCTTGGAGACGACGGTTCCCGGCGCCCCGTGGACATCGAATACGGTGTTAGCGATGGCGGCCACACCGAAATCCTGCGTGGGGCCGTATCCGAGGGACAATCGGTAATCGTCGGCGTCAACCGGACGGCAAATAAGGATGGTGGCAGTCGCTTCCAAATGTTCGGACTGGGAAGATGAACGAATTTGTCGTCCAGACCGATGGTTTGTGCAAGGATTACCGGGTCGGATCGCAGGTTGTCCACGCGCTCGTCGATCTGTCCGTCGGCATTCGAAGGGGCGAGTTCGTCGCCGTTATGGGGCCGTCGGGGTCGGGCAAATCAACATTCATGCATCTGCTTGGATGTCTGGATACGCCCGAGGTTGGGCGATACGTGTTCGACGGAACCGATATTTCTTTGTTGAGTCACGACGAACTTGCGGCAACCCGCAACGGCCACATTGGTTTCGTCTTTCAGACCTTCAATTTACTGGCCCGCATCACCGCGCTTGAGAATGTCGCCTTTCCACTTATGTACGCCCGCGTCCCACAGGGCGAAAGGCGTACGCGGGCGGCCAAAGCCCTTGCTGCCGTGGGCCTTGCCGATCGCGCTCACCATCAACCGTCCCAATTGTCCGGGGGGCAGCAGCAGCGTGTGGCGATTGCGCGCGCCCTGGTCAATAACCCTACGTTGATCCTTGCCGACGAACCGACCGGAGCCCTGGATACCAGCACCGGCGCCGAGATCATGACCCTTTTTCAAAACCTGAACGATCAGGGTATTACCGTCATTGTGGTGACCCATGAACCCGAGGTCGCCGCCTATGCCGGTCGGGCTCTGCATTTCAGGGACGGACGATTGGTCGCCGATGATCCGACCGATGGGGAAGGGGCGGCGCGATGACGGTCATGGATTGCATCCTGGCGGCCCTGCAGTCGCTTCGCATCAACCTGATGCGCAGTTTCCTGACGGCGCTGGGTATTATCATCGGCGTTGGTGCCGTCATCACCATGGTTTCCATCGGGGCAGGAGCCGAGGCACGCGTCCAGGCGCTTATTCAGAACATCGGATCGAACCTGATAATCGTGGTTCCGGGGGCGACGACGGCCAGCGGAGTCAGATTAGGACGGGGGTCAAAGAAAACCCTGACCGAAGACGATGCCATCGCCATCGAAAATGAAATTTCCAGCGCCGTGGTGGCCGGTCCTTCGGTGCGTGGCAGCGGGCAGTTGATTTTTGGCAACCTAAATTGGTTCACTCCCCTTCGCGGCGTCAGCCCGTCCTATATGGAAGCGCGGGAATGGGCCGTACAAATGGGGCGAACCATTTCCGATGAAGACGTCAAGGCGGCGGCGAAAGTCGCGCTGCTGGGAACCTCGGTCATCGAACAGTTGTTTCCCGGCCAGGACCCGGTGGGGCAGATCATGCGCATCAACCGCGTACCCTTCACGGTGATTGGCGTTCTTCAGGAAAAGGGCCAGACGCCGCGCGGCACAGATCAGGATGATATTGTTCAAATCCCGATTTCCACGGCCAAGAAGCGCGTAATTGGGGGGCGCAATGTTAAGGGTCGATTGGTTGACGACGTTTCGATCAAGGCGGCCAGCGCGGACTTGGTTGAGGAAACCGAAAACGACGTGCGCGAACTGCTTCGCCAACGCCATCGTCTGCGCCCCGGCCAACCCGACGATTTTTCAATCCGCAACATTTCCGAGATGCTGGAAGCCAGGGCCGAATCCTCGCGCGTCATGACCATGCTGTTGGCTGCGGTCGCGGCCGTCTCGCTCCTTGTTGGCGGCATCGGGATTATGAATATCATGCTGGTTTCGGTGACCGAACGAACCCGCGAAATCGGCTTGCGATTGGCCATCGGCGCGCGCAGCCGCGATATCCTCAATCAATTTCTGATCGAAAGCCTGACATTGTCGGTGATTGGCGGTGCGATTGGCCTCGTTGCCGGTGTAGCTGCGTCGGTTGGTATCGCGCAGGTTGCTGATTGGCCTGTGTTAATCGAGCCTGAAGTGGTGTTGTTGGCAATCGGATTTTCGGCGGCGGTCGGTGTGTTTTTCGGCTATTATCCTGCACGCAAAGCGGCTCGCATGGACCCTATCGAAGCGTTGCGTTACGAGTAACGCGCGAAGAATTCTTGTTTTCGTCGGGGAGGATTTGCTTCTGCTATTACAGAAGCAACGACAATCCAAATGCCGTGGCGACGACAAGCGCGAACAGCCCGAAGTGAATTGCGCGGTTGGGGCTCACGGGGCCAGCTTCCCTCATTTCTTCCTCCTGTTAGTCGCTTCTTTTCCTCTATGGTTGCCTGTTGAGGCGAGATAACCCTATCAATCTTGTGTTTCAGAATTTTGATTGGAACGAGGTTTTTTGATTCGTTTTGTAACATTTAAGTGACAAATTACTGCGAATATCAGTGTTGTGGCTCTTGTTGCCGCTTTTGTTGCATCCTATCATCTTGGCAATCCCGTTATGGTTTTGAATGCTAGCAAGTGCTAACCTAAGAGAGTATGGAAATTGACGTTAAGTAAAAAACCACTGCCCGACAAGAGAAACAGGGGGAGTTGATATGGCAGAAAAATCCACGAAAGCATCACCGACGAAACCAGTAAAAAAGGCAGCTGCGCCAGGTTCCTTAGGTGTCGAAGGGCGGCGGCGCGCAAGGCCAAATCTGGATTTTTCGGGTGTCGATATGCCACGCGAAATTGCGGCGTGGAATGCTGCAGGCCAATACCTCTACGATAAGAAGCTAAAAACCCGAGAATACGAGGTCATCAAGGCGGATTTACAGATCGAGTTGCTAAAAGTGCAACGTTGGGTCAAGGAATCGGGCCAAAGAATCGTCGTGATTTTCGAGGGTCGGGACGCGGCCGGGAAGGGCGGCACGATCAAACGCTTTATGGAACATATGAACCCGCGTTCCGCGCGGGTAGTTGCCCTTGAAAAGCCGACTGAGCTGGAACGCGGTCAATGGTATTTCCAGCGCTACGTCCAGCATCTGCCGACGGCGGGCGAAATGGTTCTGTTTGACCGCTCTTGGTATAACCGTGGCGGTGTCGAGCGCGTCATGTCGTTTTGTACCGACGACCAATACCATCGGTTCATGCGCCAGGTCCCCGAATTTGAACGCATGCTCATCAATTCGGGCCACCTCCTTTTTAAGTATTGGTTTTCGGTCAGCCGCGAGGAACAGCTGCGCCGCTTTCAGTCGCGCCGCATCGATCCTCTAAAGCAATGGAAATTAAGCCCCGTTGATATTCAGTCACTGGATAAGTGGGACGCCTACACTGAAGCCAAGGAGGGGATATTTTTCCACACCCATACGCCCGACGCGCAGTGGACGGTGATCCGGTCCGATGACAAGAAGCGGGCGCGGCTGAACTGTATGCGCCACTTCCTGCACAGCCTGCCCTATCCCGACAAGGACCGTGGTGTTGCCAAGGCTCCCGATCCTAATATCGTCTCCGCCGCCACCGCCGTTATGAGCGAAAAAGCGAGAAAAAGAGGCGACGACAAGTAGCCCGGCGTGGGAGCGTATTCAAGGCGAATTCGCCCTAGCCGTGGGCTGAATATCCGACGGGTGGCTTGTAGCCGGAAACGACCGATCCGGCGCGCACCATCGCCCGCTTGCCTTCCTGCGGTGTAATCAACACCGTGACTTTCATCTTGGAATTTACGCCCGAGCTGGAAATCGTCAGGAGGCATGCGTCGAGGCTTTCGTTGTCGGGAAATTCAAGAATCGCCGCGCCGTCAAAGTCGCCAAGAGCGAAATAGAATTCACGCAACCCACCGCCGAACGCTTCCACCACTTTTCGCAGCTCGGCAACCCTGTCCTGGGGCGCTTCCACAAGCGCTCGGATTTGTGGGTCTTTATAGGTCCATTGGAAAAGATAATGATTCATAGCGGCTCTCCCATGAAATCTGTTGATTCGACAGGATGTCCGTAGGAGGCAAAATTATACTGCGTTGGGGCCGCTGGAGTCTTTTGTCATCTTCGGTTTGAAGGCGCTTTGTTACCTTTTGGCGTCAGAGAAGCGCTGGGCGGCGGCAACCTGTTCGACCTTGGCCTGCATATGCAGGAGCAATCCTTCAACTTCGGTGCGCGTTTCGGCAATGGAATCGACTTCCTTCCTGAACGATTCGATCCTTTTCAGGAGCGCATTCTGCGCGGTCGTCAATTCGGTTAGTTTCAAATGGATCGGATCGACATGGAGGCGTACGAACTCTTGGCTCGTTTCATCAGATTTTTTCATCGCCAAATTCGCGAAAAACAGGGAAATAAGTGCGATAAAAACGGCCAAAACCGCAATGACGATTACGATATTGTTCATGTTTTTTTCACTCAAATTCTTGTTATCATGGTTGAGCTTTCTCTACGCCGCAGTCTACGTTTCAAATCCTTTCCATCCAAGAGGTTGATTACCCTTGCCAAAGTTTTTTTTACTGAGCCTTGGTCTTAATCCATCCAGATGGTGACTGGACCGTTGTTGACGAGATTAACATCCATATGTGCGGCAAATTTTCCGGTTTCAACGGACACACCGAGACTCACCAGAACCTCGCAGTATTCCGCGTATAAGGGATCGGCGATGTGTGGCGGTGCCGCGCTGCTAAAGCTGGGGCGATTTCCCTTGCGCCAGTTTCCGGCAAGGGTGAATTGGCTGATGACCAGGGCCTCCCCCCCGACATCCAGAAGCGACAAATTGAACTTGCCGTCGTCATCCGAGAAAATTCGCATGCGCGCTGCCTTGCCGGCAAAAATAGCTGCGGTTTTGCTGGTGTCGCCCTGTTCGATGCAAAGAAGAACGACAAGCCCGCAGCCGATTTTCCCGACGATCTTCCCATCAGTTGTTACGCAGGCTCTCTTAACACGCTGAAGAACTGCCTTCATCCGAACCTTCCCTACCCGTCGCTGTTCAGGGCTGATTGTAAGTCTTGAGTACTTTCCGACCAAATGCGGCCACGTCAGAATGACCGCATTTGGTCGGAAAGTACTCTAGCAGGCGAATCGAACTGGCGGGACGCGAACTTTTCTTTCGTTTTTTTCGACCGGTTTATTTAGAACGCAATTGGCTAAACGACCCGAACACAGAAATTTTCTAAAAAAGGCGCGCTGAATCAAACAGTTGCGGGATAGAAAGGAATCGTTTTTCTCTGAAAAGTAGAAAATTGAGACCAGCTTAATTACGGTCGAATATTCTTTGCAACCTGTAAGCTATTGAATATTCGAGAAATCTGACATAATTGACTAACTGGAGAATTGGGACAGACCAACGGAAAGATCGGAGTTAAACGTATGGCGCTCATCATGGACAAGGACCGTGATTCGCTGCATGTCCTTCCGTTGTGCATCATTCCGCTAGAATCGCAGCTTTTCCAGAAGATGCGTATGATAAAGAACGTCCACCTCGAAAGCGTTGTCGAGCTATTTGATGGAAAGGACACGGGCAGCGGACAGATCAGGGTTGAGGCCATGCGCGCGGCCTACGAGAGTATCCCGCAGGCCGACATCGCAAAGCTTGATAAGTTGTCGCGGCTGAAGTCCTACGACGTCTACAGCCTTCGTATTCTTTTGCGCAAACTGGGCATCAACGTTGACGAGGGCGAATTGCGCCTTTCCGACGGCAAGCAGCGTGAGCTGGGCCAGCATATGCGGTCGTTCACCAGACCGCTCGTTGGTTACATCTACGGCGACGAGCGTGCGGCCGAAGAAGGCATTGATATCATCTCGATGTTCAGCCAACCCGATATCAAGCGCGCCCGCAAAAAGCTTTTGGCGCTGGCCGATAGCCTTGAGGTTCCCCTGGAGCAAGTGCCTAAGTTCCTGGAGGAATACGGCGATATATTTCTGTCAATATCTTACTATCGGCAGGCGTATGGCGGCATCGGTCCCATCATGCGCGATTTCCGGGATTCCATTGAAGAAATATCGTCAAATCGCCTTTTGCAGCAGGATCGCAACGTGATCGACGCATGTTCTCGCGTTCGCGGCGTGTTTTCGGATATGTCGATGACCATGCGCCAGCGAATTAAGGTATTTGAGTTCGGATCGCAGAACATGTGGGTCGATCTTGATGCCGCGAAGTTCCGCAAATTCAGGGAACTCGTTCACAACAGCCACACGATGCTGGGTGGTTCGTTGTGTGCCATGTCGTTGAAAATGGATGCGTGGAAGGAAAAGTTCCCAGACCGTCAGTTCGGCGGGCCGATGAAACGGGCGGAATTCATTATCAACGATATGCAGCAGGGACTTGAAAAGTTCGAAAAACCGCGTGTGCGCAACATTGGGCCGCAGGCCCGTACGCCGAAAGCCCAACCCGCGGAAGAAGATACGGCCCGCGTGTGGACGGGAGCGGGGCTAACTAACGCCTAAAGCAATTTCCGACCAAATGCTCCAGTCAAATCGCAAATCCGTTTGGCCAGTTCTTCTCCGGCGCGAACGCAGTCGGCGACCGAAATGCCGTCGCGCCAGTTGCCACGAAGATGTAGCCCGGTGAAGGGATCCAATCGCTGGTCGAGTTCGCCAATACGATCCAGATGGCCCAGGGTATATTGCGGGATTGCGCGCGCATAGCGGCTGATCCGCCTGTAGGTCGGGGCTCCGTCTATTTTCAGCGTTCGGGCCAGATCGGCCTCGACAAGATCAAAGATCATGTCCGTCGGCAGTTCCGCCGCAGGTGCGTCGTGGGCCCCGCCGATGAAAGCGGTCAGCAGAACATGGCCTCGTGGCGCGCGTTCGGCGAAAAGGCTGCTGGAAAACAGAACGCCCAAGGTTCGCATGCCCTCCACCCGGGGGGCCAGAAAGCCAAATCCGTCCAGCGAATGTCCGACTTGTTCGCGGGCGTAACCCAGGCCGACCGAGGAAATCGAAACATATGGGATTTCGCCGACAATCCGTGCGGCCTCGGCACTTAACGGTGTGATCAGCCGCGCCGTTTCGTCGGCGGGCAGGGCTAAAACCAGCGCATCGCCTGTCTCAGTGGATTTGCCGCCGTCCCCGTCGAGATGGACATGCCATTGGTTCTCGATGCGCTCGATTGCTTGCGCGCGAAGCCCTGTGCGTATCGATCCGCGCGGCAGTTTTTCGGCAATTCCCGTTACGAGCCCGGACATTCCTCCGCCGAAGGATATTTGTCGGCCCGCCGGCATTCCCGCGCTCTTGGCGGCCTTGCCCAGGGCCACGGCACCGCGAATTAGGGACCCGTACTGTTGCTCCAGTTCATATATCCTCGGTACGGCGGCGCGCACGGATAAAGCCCCCGTGTCGCCCGCGTAGACGCCCGAGATGAAGGGGTCCACCGCGTAGTCGAGGAATTCCCGGCCCAACCGCCGTTCGACGAATTGGGCGATGGTTTCTTCGTGCTGCGCCCGCGCAATAAAGGGTTCTTTCAGAAGCCGCAGTTTCGCTGCCCAACCGAAGGCCGGGCTGGTTACGAATGCCAGCGGTGATCCCGGCAACGCCAAAACCCGACCGTCACGCAGGATGAACCGTCTTTTTCCGGCTGGGGCGGCCTCTACGACCCGGTTCGACAGGCCAGTTTCTGCCATCAGGCGACCCAGGGCGTCTTCCGGCCTTCCCGGTTTTTGCAATGTCGTATTGGGACCGCGTTCGACCATGAAATCGTTACGCAGATTGGTTGAAACGACGCCACCCACGCGTTCCGACGCTTCGACAAGCCGAACATCGTGGCCTCGGGCATGCAAGAACCAAGCGGCTGACAGGCCCGAGATACCGCCCCCGACGACAACAACGCGTCGGCGTTCGCCACCAATCATGACCGACGATCCATATGATTAACGTTTGGGGCCGTTTTGGCCTTGCTCAGTAGTGGTAAGTTGATCGGGAACCCAAGCATTTCGTTCCTTTCCGAGGCAAAAAAGTTTTCCGTTGGCGTTAACCATTTCGAATCATCCTTGACCAATAATAACAAAGCTGGCCCTTGGTGGGCAGAATGGACAATTTGAAATACCGCTACCCATGCGAATCAATGAGGTGAATCATGGCCGAGGGGCAAGACGACTACCAAATTTTTATGGAGCATAAACGGTTTTTCGGCAAAATCGAGCAGGGTATCAGGGTCGCCAACCGCGAAATCATTCACCAGCGTATCGAATCGATGAACAAAGATACGATCCTTGGGTTCGCCGTGGCGGTGGGGCGCCTTCGAGCGCGTTATCTGCAAGCAGCCTTCAAACTAGGCGTCGATGAACACGGAAATCCGCCGGATATTAAGCAGATCAACGAATTGAAGATGGCCCGCGAAATGTTTGAGGAGGCCAAAAATGCCTTCGAGGCACTGCGCGAAGCCATCGAAAAAGGCTATGTCGACATCGCCGGGATCGATACCAATTAGATAATTCGAACCCTGGATACCTGTCTTAGCCGCGCTTCTCGACGAAAAGCGCACGTCCGGTCTGCGTTAATTTGCAGACGATCCAGTCCGGCTTCAGACGGTTGGCGAACCAGGGTTCCGCCCAACCCTTTTGAACGCAGCTACGCACGGTGCGTTCACTCACCTTTTGCCCCCCAGAATCGAATAGCGGCAATTTTCCGCCCGCTTGGCTCATCCCGCGTTCGAGCCAGGAACGTTGCGAAGATGTCGGTTTTGATCCCTTTGCAGGCGGTGTTGCGCCCGCTTGCCCGGTATTTTTTTCTTTGCTCTGCTTGGCCACCATCGCAAACTCGCCCCTGGGAAATACGCCCATTTCCTTTGTTCGTTCGCTAAAGTTAGTTTTGTTGTGCCTTCCAGGTCAAGGCGCACGACAATTGGCGTAGAGGAAGAACCATGCAGGCGATGTTTATTTATGTAACTGCCGGGTCCAGAAAAGAGGCGCTGAGCATGGGACGCGAACTGGTCGAAAGGCGTCTGGCGGCCTGTGCCAACATCCTTGCTGATTCAACTTCCATTTTCCGCTGGGAGGGCGAATTGCAGGAGGATGCCGAAGTCGTCCTGATTTTGAAAACACGTTCCGGTCTGGTCGATCGAATTACCGGGGAAATCAAAAGCCTGCACAGTTACGACTGTCCGTGCGTGGTTGCGTTTCCGATTGCAGGGGGCAATGCCGAATTCCTGAACTGGATTATTAACGAAACTTCTTAACATTGAGAAAAAAAACAATAAATTATAGCGCGATCTCTTCTGAAATTTGCCGCGCGGCAGCTTCCGAACCCGTTGTAAAACCGACCTGGATTGCCGTTGCCATATGGGCGACAACGGCGAGGTCGCGTGGAACGGATTTTGACGGGTTGGGGCCTTTGCAATTTTGGTGAATGCGGGCGTTCAGGTCGATCATGGATCTGCAAAGATCCGCAATATGGCGGTGCGCGGTCCCTTCCACCCGACGGGCAGCGTCCTGCGCAACATAGGCAAGGCGGTCCAAGTGATCGCCGAACGTCGCGGATGCTCCTTGCTTTGCGAACTCGCAGGTCAAGGCTTTGGCCAGCCAATGGAATTGATGGACGTGGCGATCCAGCTTTTGTTCGTTGATCTCCGAAATCATTTGGCGGATAAAATTCTGAACGTTCTCGACCGGCTCTCCCTTCGCTTTAGCCCCTAACGTATTGGGTACGTCCAAAAGGGGAACCGTGTTGACTCGGTTCGCCGATTTTTGCCGGTCCGGTCCAATGTAATCGAAAGTTACGACGAACGGCTTTCGCTCATTCACCAAGGTATTGATGCGCGAAAGAAGGGCCGTTGTCGAAAGTGGTTTGATCAGCAGATCGTCGGCCCCGGAATCGACGATATTGCGCACCTGCTCGGCGCTCGAATTTGCAATCGTCGCAATCACCGGAAAAAAAGGATTAACGCCGATTTCGTGATGTCGAAGGGCGCGGATGGTGGGGCCGACGGAACCGTCGGAAAGGTCTGCTCCCGTGATCAGCAGATCGGGGGCAGAATGTTCCAAATACCTGCAGATATCGGCAGTGCTTTCGCCGATTCTGATGTTGCGAAAACCCTGGTTTCGCAGAATCATTTTAAGAGATTCACGCGCACCGATATCCGGATCAACGAGGATGACGTCAACGGCACCAAAATTAAGGCCGCTCAAAATACCGAGTCCACTGCAATCATTTCGTGTTCCCCCCAAACCACGAAACATCAATATACAGCCTAGGTACCCTTTGGCAGTATTGGGGTTTTCCCGCAGACTTACGCCAATTCCGATTATTTGCTGGCGGACGAGGGGCCGGGAAGGGCAATCGTTGCCAATGCCTGTGCCGCAATTCCCTCTTTGCGGCCTGTAAAGCCTAGGCGTTCGGTCGTCGTGCCCTTTACGCTGACGCGCCCGATTTTGATCCCAAGGATGTCGGCAATACGGCTTCGCATGGCCTCGCGATGGGGGCCAATCTTGGGCGTTTCGCAAATCAGGGTCACGTCCAGCGAGGTTATTTCAGCGCCCTGGGCCTTCGCCAATTCATTCGCATGACGCAGGAATACATGCGATTCCGCACCTTTCCATCGGTTGTCGGAAGGGGGGAAATGGGTTCCGATATCCCCTGCGGCAATGGCACCCAGAATGGCATCGGTCAAGGCATGCAGGCCGACATCGGCGTCTGAATGGCCACTGAGGCCAAATTCATGAGGGATTTTCACGCCGCACAACATAACGTGATCACCGGCGGCGAAGCGGTGCACGTCGAAACCGGTTCCATTGCGAAATTCACGGGGTGGCGCCAAGTGTACGCTGGCTCGGGCGAGATCGTTTTGCGTTGTCACCTTCACATTGTCCTCACTACCGTGCACGAGTGCGACTTCCATCCCGGCGGCTTCGGCAAGGGCTGCGTCATCGGTTAATTCGCGGCCTGCGAAGTGCCGATGCGCGGCCAGAATTTCCGGGAAGGCAAACCCCTGTGGTGTCTGTGCCCGCCATAACCCGGTGCGATCGATTGTTTGCGTGATAATGCCGTTCTCGCCGCGTTTCAAAGTGTCGTTGACGGACATTGCCGGAATGGCCGCGCCATGTTGGCCCAAGGCGTCGATCACCCGCGATATTGTTTCGGCGTCGATGAAGGGGCGGGCCGCATCGTGAATGAGGACGTGGTCGGGGGCGTATTCGACCAGGCTTTCAAGCCCGAGTCGCACCGAATCCTGGCGCGCGTCGCCGCCGCCCGTCGGCTCCAACAGCGTCAATCCGGCGACCGCTTGATCGTAAAGATCGCGATCATCCATGTTGATAACCGCGCACACGGCATCGACACCCGGATGGGCGAGGAAGGTTTCCAGCGAATGTCTCAGCACCGCACGCCCGGCCAGGGTGTGGTACTGCTTGGGTAATTCGCCACCGAACCGGGCTCCGCGTCCGGCTCCGACAACGAGGGCGAGGCATCCGGCCATTCCTACTCCCTCTGTTAAGCAATTATTTCCTTGGGAACGACCTTACCCTCTGCCAAGGGGCTTGCCAATCGGCGTTCGGAAGCCGATTTTCATGTTTGTGGTTTCTCGCGTATCATGCGCGCGATCCACAGGGGAGGTCGCTGGGGAGGCATATGCAGGATTTGTTGTTCAATCTTTCGGCTTTGGTTGCGCTGGTTCCGGCCGTCCTTATCGGCCTGCGCCGCGAGGGCAGCCGCGACGGCGCCTTCTGGCTGGCTCTGGCGGTCGCCCTTGCCGGGCCATCGGCGTGGGTTATCGCGCAAACAGGCGGGGCGTGGCGAACAGGGTTTTCCTCCACCCTATGGGTCACGGTGACGGCAAGCCTGATCGTCTTCATTGTGGCTTGCGTAGCAACGTCCCAGGCGTGGCGATTGTTGCCATTGGCAGCGCCTTACCTGTTGATGGTCGGCGTGCTGGCGACGATTTGGCAACACGCTCCGGGCGGCGAGGCGGTGCGCTCGGTAGCCGCCACAGCCTGGGTGCATTTGCATATCCTGGTTTCCGTCGCGACCTATGCATTGGTGAGCGTTGCCGCGATTGCGGCATTGGGTGCGTTTGTGCAGGAACGCGCCCTGAAGCGAAAACGACTGAGTGCGCTGTCAAGGCGTCTTCCCCCCGTGGCCGATTGCGAATCTCTTGTGGTCAAGCTTCTTGCCCTCGGCGAGGCCGTCCTGGCACTGGGTATGATAAGCGGCATGGCCATGCAGTATGCTCAGTCCGGCGACCTTCTGGTCTTTGACCATAAAACGGTGCTGGCGGTTGCGGCATTCCTGGTTATCGGCGGCTTGCTGATTGCGCACTATCGAACCGGAGTGCGCGGACGCGGCGCGGCGCGTATCGTCCTGTTGGCTTACCTTTTGCTGACCCTTGGCTATCCGGGCGTAAAATTCGTCACCTCAATTCTCCTTTCTTGATCTATAGGAATTGCTAAAAACCTAAGCCTTTCAGTTGCATTCCCCACTGAATTGCCTAATAAATAGGCATCCACAAACTCGGAACACTCCATATGACGATTCAGATCGGAACGCTTAGCTTGGAAAGGCCTGTGATTCTTGCGCCCATGTCGGGGGTCACGGATTTGCCATTTCGCCGCCTTGTCAAAAAGTGGGGGGTGGATTTGGTCGTTTCTGAAATGATCGCCAGCAATGCGATGATCCGGGCCGCAAGCAAGACGCTGCGCATGGCGACGAACTGCGCGGATGAATATCCGGCTGCCGTCCAGCTCGCCGGCTGCGAACCCGAGGTCATGGCCCGTGCGGCCAAGCTCAACGAAGATCGCGGGGCGGCAATCATCGACATCAATATGGGCTGCCCGGTCAAAAAAGTGGTCAAGGGCGACGCCGGTTCGGCTCTGATGCGCGACGAGGTTCTGGCTGGGCGAATCCTGAGCGCCGTTGTCAAGGCTGTCAGCATTCCGGTTACGCTGAAAATGCGCACCGGATGGGATAATGACACGCGAAATGCGCCTCAATTGGCGCGCATCGCCGAGGATTGCGGGATCAAATGGGTTTGCGTTCACGGGCGAACGCGGAGCCAATTCTACCACGGTCACGCGGATTGGAAGTTCATCCGCACGGTCAAGGACGCGGTATCAATACCGGTTATCGGCAACGGCGACGTCAATTCGGTGGAAGACGCCCAACAGCTACTGGCCGACTCGGGTGCCGACGGGGTCATGATCGGACGCGGCACCTATGGCCGTCCGTGGTTTCCGGGTCAGGTTCGTCATTTCCTGGCGACCGGCGAAAAACTTCCCGATCCGGCACCCGCCAAACAGTTGGCGACGGTTCTTGAACACTATGAAGGCATGCTCGAATTTTATGGATCGTATTCGGGTATGCGCGTGGCCCGAAAGCATTTGGGTTGGTACAGCAAGGGCCTTCCGGGTTCGGCTGAATTCCGCGCCAAGGTCAACCATACGGACGACATTTCCGAAGCAAAGGCGTTGATCTGCGGGTTGTTTGCTCCGCTGATTGAGCGAATGGTGGCCTGATGGGCAAGAAAGTTGTGGCCCTGAAAAGCGCACCAGACACCGCGTACCCGGTGGCGGCCGAAAGCATCCTTAACGCTTTGCCCATGGCCATCGTTGTGATTGGTTCCGATGGCGCGATTGTTCAGGTCAACGATTCCGGTGAACAGTTTTTTAAGGGCAGCGCCGCCCACCTTCGCGGCCAATTTCTGAACGAAATGATCCCGCAAGACAGCCCATTGTTCTCCCTGATCGAACAGGCGCGAAGCGACGGAAACGCCGTTTTTGAGTACGGCATCAACCTCAACTCGCCGCGATTGGGCCGGTATTTTGTCAATGTTCAGGCGCGCCCTATGGTCGAAGCGCCTGGTCACGTTGTGATCGGTATTCAGGAACGCTCAATTGCCGATAAGATCGATCACCAGTTATCCCACCGGGGTGCTGCCCGTTCGGTCAGCGCCATGGCCCAGATGCTGGCTCATGAGGTGAAAAACCCACTCTCTGGCATTCGCGGTGCGGCTCAGTTGCTTGAGGAAACACTGGGTGAGGCTGATCGTTCCCTGACCCAATTGATCCGTGGCGAGGTCGACCGGATATGCGCCTTGCTCGACCGTATGGATATTTTTTCAGACAAGGGGCCTTTGCACCGTGGCCCGGTGAATATTCATGAAGTGCTGACCCGGGTGCGCCAAGTGGCTGAAAATGGCTTTGGCCGCCGTTTGCGAATCATCGAAAACTACGATCCGTCCCTGCCAAAAGTGCTGGGAAACCGCGACCAACTTGTTCAGGTGTTTCTAAATCTGGTCAAGAATGCGGCCGAGGCGGCCCCGGTTTCTGGTGGGGAAGTGACGATCAGCACTGCATATCGTCCCGGAGTCAGGTTTGCTCTTCCTGGAAAGGAGGCGCGCGAACAACTGCCTTTGATGATTTCGATCTCGGACAACGGCGAAGGCATCGCCGAGGATATCCTTGGTCATATATTTGATCCCTTCGTTACGACGAAAGCGAAGGGAAGTGGTCTGGGGCTGGCCCTTGTCGCTAAGATAATCGACGATCACGGCGGTGCTATAGAGGCCGAGAGCCGACGAAATCGCACCGTTTTCCGGATTATGCTGCCCTTGGCCCGGGCGCAAACAGAAAATGAAAGTGGCGATACGACATCATGACGACGACCCCGACCATTCTCGTTGCAGACGACGATCAGGCGATCCGTACCGTTCTCGGCCACGCCTTGGGACGTGCGGGCTTTGACGTGCAGTCTACCGGCAACGCGGCGACACTCTGGCAATGGGTGCGCGACGGGGAAGGGGATCTCGTCATTACCGACGTCATCATGCCCGACGAAAACGGTCTCGACCTGATCCCACGCATCCGCAAAATTCGCCCCGAGATGCGCATCATCGTTATGAGCGCGCACAGCACGGTCCTTACCGCCGTAAAGGCGACCGAACGCGGGGCTTTCGAATACCTGCCGAAACCCTTTGATCTTAACGAGATGGTGAACGTCGTGCGCCGTGGTCTAGAATCACCGCAGGCCAAGGCCGACGACGGCACTGCGACTGTTCCGGAAGAGGCGCTTCCAATGATTGGGCGTTCTGCTGCCATGCAGGATGTCTATCGAACCCTGGCCCGCCTGATGAACACCGATCTTACAGTTATGATCGTTGGCGAATCGGGAACCGGAAAGGAACTGGTCGCACGTGCGTTGCACGATCTGGGAAAATGGCAAAACGGCCCGTTCGTGGCGATCAACATGGCCGCTATTCCTCGCGAACTGATTGAAAGCGAACTGTTCGGTTACGAAAAAGGGGCCTTTACCGGCGCGACACAGCGCAACCTGGGCCGCTTTGAACAGGCCGAGGGCGGAACACTTTTCCTGGATGAAATCGGAGACATGCCGCCCGAGGCCCAGACCCGTCTTTTGCGGGTTTTGCAGGAAGGCGAGTACACCACGGTGGGTGGGCGAAAAACAATGAAGGCGAATGTCCGCATCGTTGCGGCGACGCACCGGGACCTTCGCCAGCTCATTCGTCAGGGCCTTTTTCGCGAAGATCTGTATTTCAGGATCAATGTTGCTCCTATGCGTCTGCCGCCCCTGCGCGAGCGAACTGCGGATGTTCCTGAACTGGTGCGCCATTTCCTGTCGAAGGCGGCATCCGAAGGGCTGCCAGTAAAGGTTATCGACAACGCGGCGATGGATAGGTTGATGCGCTTCCGCTGGCCGGGGAATGTGCGTGAACTCGAAAACCTTATCCGCCGGTTGGCAGCGCTCTATTCTCAGGAAGTTATCGGCGTTGATGTGATCGAAGCGGAACTGGCCGATGTTTCCGCCACGGTGGAACCTGAAAATAACGGTCTTTCGCAGTCAATTGAACACCACCTAGTCAACTATTTCTCGGCCCTTGGCGGCGCTCTTCCTTCGCCCGGACTTTATGAGCGCATTTTGTGCGAGATGGAACGGCCTTTGCTGACGCTTACGTTAAAAGCGGCGGGCGGCAACCAGATCAAGGCTGCCGGAGTTCTTGGTCTCAACCGGAACACCTTGCGCAAAAAAATTCGCGAATTGAATATCCCGGTTGTACGGGGGGGCAAATGAGGATCGTCCGCACTCCCAAACGTGCCTTGGCCCGGCTCCGTATGTGGTCGCGCAACAAGTCTTTGTCGCGAAGACTGGCGTTGGCGTTGGCGTTGGCTGCCGTCGCTTCGGGCTTGGCGACGCTGGCCAGCATGGCCATGCCGAGTGTCGATTCCGAGACGGTCCTTTTCCTTTTGTACCTCGATACGCTTTTTGGCCTGCCGCTGGGAGCCGTGGTCGCCTTCCGATTGGCTCGCCTTTGGGGCGAAAAGCGGCGGGGTCAGGCGGGTTCCGGCTTGCATGCGCGTCTCGTCGTGCTTTTCGGGTTGGTTGCGGTTACCCCGGCTATTTTGGTCGCCGTATTTGCGGGGCTTTTTCTTAATTTCGCGCTTGAATCGTGGTTTTCGGAGCGTGTGCGAACGGCCGTCGATGCGTCTCAGGCAGTTGCCGAGTCTTATTTGAAGGAACACAAGCTGGGCATCGTTTCCGAAATTTCGGCGATGGCCAACGATTTGAACCGTGACGCCGCGACTCTGATGCGCAGCTCCTATCGGTTTGAAAACACCCTATCCACCCAGGCGGCCCTTCGTTCTTTACCGGAAGCTGCCGTGATGGATAGTCAAGGGCGGATTATCGCCCGCTCGCGGCTGAGTTTTTCATTGGAATTAGAGCGCACTCCGGACAAGGCTCTGGAAAAGGCTGCGGCTGGCGAAATCGTAGTTTTGACCAGTGACAAAGATGATCGCGTTCGCGCGATCGTCAAATTAAACCGGTTTGTCGACGCGTTCCTTATTGTTGGGCGTTATGTCGATCCGGAAGTGATTGAGCAGACCGAGCGGGCCAAGGGTGCGGTTTCCCAATATCAGATGCTGGAAAAGCATCGCAGTTCTATCCAGATTAGTTTCGTCCTCATTTTTGTTGTCGTGGCGCTTTTGCTTCTTTTGGCGGCGGTTTGGATTGGGCTTAATCTGGCAACCCAGCTTGCGCGGCCGATTAGCCATTTGATGGAGGCATCGGAACGTATCAGAAAAGGCGACCTTAGTGTGCGTGTTGCGACGTCGGCAGCGAGCGATGAAATCGGTGCTCTGGGTCGATCTTTCAATCGGATGACGCGCCAGTTGCAAAGTCAGCAACAGGGACTTATCGAAGCCAACCGCGAACTGGATGAACGGCGCCGGTTTACAGAAACCGTTCTTACCGGCGTAACGTCCGGCGTTATCGGTCTGGACGGCGACCAGAAAGTCACCTTGCCCAACCGTTCGGCGGCGGAACTGCTTTCGTCTGACCTCGTTAAGGCAATTGGTTCCGACGCCCAGGCCATATTTCCCGAGATTTCAGATCTTCTTGATGCCGTTCGGGAGCGGCCTGAACGGCTTCATCAGGCGGAAGTTCGGGTCGTGCGCGGTGGTCGAACCCAGACTCTTCTGGTGCGGGTGGCGGCTGAACGCCTGGATAAAGAGGTCGTCGGCTACGTCGTTACCTTCGACGATATCACGGAATTGTTGTCGGCCCAGCGCAAGGCGGCATGGGCCGACATCGCCCGGCGAATTGCCCACGAAATCAAAAATCCGCTGACGCCGATCCAGTTGGCAGCCGAGCGCTTGAAACGAAAATATCTCAAGGAGGTTAAATCGGACCCCGAGACCTTCGTGATGTGTACTGAGACGATCATCCGTCAGGTTGAGGATATTGGTCGGATGGTCGATGATTTCTCATCGTTCGCACGAATGCCGCAACCCTCCATCAAGCCGGAAAATCTCGCTGAAATCTGCCGACAGGCGGTCTTTCTGGAAAGAACCCGCCATGCGGATATCACCTTTGACGTTCACTTCCCCGACGACAAAATCGTCCGACGTTGCGATGCGCGCCAATTGGGCAGGGCCTTGGGCAATATTCTCAAGAACGCTGCGGAATCCATTGCCGGGCGCGCAGCGGGTGAAGACGACCTTGAATCGGGGCGCGTCGTGTTGAGCTTGAGGGAAGAAAAATCCGCGGAAGGGCGGCGAACGATCATCGAGGTCGCGGACAACGGGATGGGTTTGCCCCGTCAACACCGTGACCGCCTGACCGAACCCTACGTCACAACCCGCGACAAGGGGACCGGCCTGGGGCTGGCGATCGTCAAGAAAATCATGGAAGATCACAATGGGAATCTCGTACTTGAGGATGGCGAGTTTGCCGGGGCAAGGGTATCGTTGATTCTCGAACCCGAAACTCGCGGGGGGAGAGAGATTTTTGCGGGCGTTGCGGAGGAAGGCACCGACGTGCTGGATACCGCGCAACCAACGGCGGGCGCTGCGGTTCATGGCTCATGACATTCTGATTGTTGACGACGAGGCGGATATTCGTGCGCTGACGTCGGGGATACTTCAAGACGAAGGGTTCCAAACGCGTGAAGCGGGCGACAGCACGTCGGCACTCGGCAGCATCAAAACCCGTCAACCCAGTCTCGTTTTGCTGGACATCTGGCTTCAGGGAAGCGAGTTGGATGGGTTGGATATCCTTAAAATCATTGCTCGCGACCATCCGTATGTTCCCGTCGTTATTATGAGCGGTCACGGCACGGTCGAGTCGGCGGTGGCCGCGATCAAGGACGGTGCTTACGATTTTATTGAAAAGCCCTTTGCCGCCGACCGCCTGGTTTTTGCGGTGGAGCGGGCAACCGAAGCCATGCGCCTCAGACGCGAAAACGAGGAACTCCGCATTCGCGCCGGAACGGAAACCAAGCTGGTCGGTGGGTCGGCAGCCATTGTTCAAGTCAGCCAGATCATCGAACGTGTTGCGCCGACCAACAGCCGCGTCCTGATTACCGGGCCGGCGGGATCGGGGAAAGAGGTGGTGGCGCGCATGCTTCACGCACGCTCGCGCCGGGCCGATGCGCCGTTCGTTGTTGTTAACTGCGCCAACATGGATCCGGGTCGTGTCGAGATCGAACTTTTTGGCACGGAAGGTTCGGGCGATCACGGCGAACCTGCGCGCAAAGTCGGAATGTTTGAAGCGGCCCATACGGGAACCCTGCTTTTGGACGCGGTGGACGACATGCCGTTGGAAACGCAGGGAAAGATAGTTCGCGTTTTGCAAGAACAAACATTCGACCGCGTTGGCGGCGGGACGCGGGTCGAGGTCGATGTTCGGGTGGTCGCCGCAACCAGCTCAAATCTTGCCGAGAGAATGAATGCCGGAGAATTTCGGGAAGATCTTTTCTATCGCCTTAATGTTGTTCCCATCGATGTTCCGTCCCTGCATGACCGGCGCGACGATATTCCACTGCTGGCCCCGCATTTCATGAAACGCGCAGCCGAGGCGGCGGGCCAGTTGCCCCGGAAATTCGGCGAAGACGCCATTGTGGCCTTGCAGGCCTATGATTGGCCGGGCAATGTTCGCGAGTTGCGTAATGTTGTGGAGTGGCTTCTTATCATGGCGCCGAATGCAGCCGGGGAACCCATTTGCGCCGATATGCTGCCGGCGGCAATCATTTCCGAATCACCGGTGCGCGCCAGCGGCGATGGAAGTTCTGAAATCATGAGCTTGCCCTTGCGCGACGCCCGCGAGATATTCGAACGCGAGTATCTGGTCGCACAGGTTAAACGGTTTGGGGGAAATATCTCAAAAACGGCGGAATTCGTTGGCATGGAACGCTCGGCCCTTCATCGCAAATTGAAATCGCTGGGTGTGGGCGACGAAAATTCGCGAGCGGGCTAAAAAAACCGCCGATCAGGAATGCAGAGTTAGGTGAAAGTGGTCATTCGATGAAAGTTATTATTTGCGGTGCCGGACAGGTGGGCTTCAACATTGCCCGGTATCTCTCGGTCGAAAACAACGATGTTACGGTGATCGACCGTTCGCCCGAACTGGTTCAGCGCGTAAGTAGCAACCTCGACGTCAAGGGGATTGTCGGCCACGCATCGCATCCGGACTCGTTGCGCCGGGCCGATGCTTCGGGGGCCGATATCCTGATCGCGGTGACCCAGGCTGATGAAGTGAACATGATGGCCTGTCAGGTGGCACATTCGCTTTTCAACGTGCCGACGAAAATCGCACGTGTTCGCCACCAAAATTACCTGGACCCCATGTGGAGTACGCTTTTTTCGCGTGATAACATCCCCATCGACGTAACGATCTCACCCGAAATCGAGGTGGCGCACGCGGTGGCTCGGCGACTCTCGGTGCCGGGTGCTTTTGAGATGATCCCCCTTGCCGAGGGCCGCGTGAAGCTGGTCGGCGTACGTTGCGACGAGGGATGTCCGCTGATCAACACGCCGCTTCGCCAATTGACCCAGATCTTTCCCGACCTCAACATCGTCATTATCGGGCTGACGCGCCAGAACCGCGCAATCGTGCCAACGGCCGACGACCAAATGTTGCTGGGTGACGAGGTATATTTCATCGTTGATTCCGACCAACTGCTGCGCGCCATGGCGGCCTTCGGTCACGAGGAAGACGAAGCGCGGCGGCTTTTGATTTTGGGTGGTGGCAATATCGGCCTGTTCCTCGCCAAACAAGTGGAAGCCGAATATCCGTGGGTAAAAGCCAAGGTAATCGAGGCGTCGCCGGAGCGGGCCGAGGTGGTTGCGGGTGAACTCCAGAGCTCGGTGGTTCTGTGCGGTGATGTTCTCGACCCGGAAATCTTAGAGGAAGCCAACGTCGGTATCACCGATACGGTGGTCGCCGTGACCAATGACGACGAGACGAACATTCTGTCATCGTTGCTGGCAAAGCGCTACAGCAGCGCGCGCACGATTGCGTTGATTAACAATTCCACCTACGAGCCCTTGATCACGTCCCTGGGGATCGATGTCATCGTGAGTCCGCGTCACATAACGGTTTCCACCATCCTTCAGCATATTCGGCGCGGACGGATTCATTCCGTTCACACCCTTCGCGAAGGATTTGGCGAATTGATTGAAGCCGAAGCGCTGGCGACGTCCAGCCTCGTTGGTACTCCGCTGCGTGACGTTGATTTGCCGAACGGCGTTCTCATCGGTGCCATCGTGCGTGACGGTCAGGTCATTAGCCCGCGTGGTGATACCGTTATCGAGGCGCACGACCGCGTCGTTCTGTTCGCCGCCGCTGATGCCGTGCGAAAAGTTGAAAAGTTGTTTTCCGTCAGTTTCGAGTATTTCTAGACGATTGAAAACCCTGTGAAATTTTGATTGGGAGTATAGAGAGTGGGACGAGTTGCCTATGTTAACGGTTCGTATGTTCCTCATTCGGACGCCGCCGTTCACATCGAGGATCGCGGCTACCAGTTTGCCGACGGCGTTTACGAGGTCACGGCGGTATACAGGGGAAAATTGATAGATGAACAGGGACATACAGATCGACTGGCGCGGTCCCTGCGCGAATTGCAGATCGCCTGGCCGGTGACACCAAGGGTACTTGGCTTTTTGATGCGCGAAGTTATGCGTCGAAACCGTCTTGTCAATGGATCGATCTACATACAAGTGACCCGAGGCGTGGCACCACGCAACCACAATTTCCCCGAAGGGGTCGCTTCAAGCCTGGTCATGACGACAACGGCCAAGGATTTGGACACCTTGCTGGGTGGCGAACCGACACAGGTGATTACGGTTCCTGATATTCGCTGGGGACGACCGGATATCAAGTCGATAGCCCTTCTCCCCAATTGTCTGGCCAAACAAAAAGCAGGGGAAGCTGGTTGCTACGAGGCGTGGCAGTTGGATAGCGAAGGGCGTATCACCGAGGGCACATTGTCGAACGCCTGGATCGTCAGCGCCGAAGGCGAACTGGTAACGCGCAACGCCGATGAAAACGCCATCCTAAACGGAATTACCCGGCAAGCGGTGCTGGAATTGGCGCAAGTTGCCAACCTGCGCGTCGTCGAAAGGCCGTTTTCTGTCGCCGAAGCGCTTGCCGCGCGCGAAGCGTTTCTGACAAGCACGACCTCTTTCGTCAAACCCGTGGTCAAGATCGACGGAAAGGCTGTCGGCGACGGAACCCCCGGCTCCATAACGCGCAAGCTGGGCGCGCTCATCACCGAGCGTCTGACCGCAGCGGTAAGCTGAGGGAAGGGGGGCTGAGAAGTGAGCGCAATCAAGAAGCCGACGCTTGGAATATTGGGTGGCATGGGGCCGCTGGCGATGGTCGATTTCATGCACAAAGTTATCGACCTGACTCCGGCCGAGTCCGACCAAGATCACATTCCGATGGTCGTAGTCAGCATACCCCATGTGCCGGACCGCACGGCGGCGATCATCGGCGAAGGGGAATCCCCGCTGCCTGTGATGCTAGGCGGTATTGGTGTGCTGAATCAGGCGGGCGTCGATTGCGTGGCGGTTCCGTGCAATTCGGCTCATTTCTGGTTCGATGAATTGTCGCGCGCATCGAATGCGCCGATTGTCCATATTGCAGACGCTGCCATTTCCGCGCTTGACGACGCCACGATGAAATCGCGCAGGATTGGCTTTCTCGGGACCAGCGGGGCGGTGCAGGCCGGAATTTACGAAAAACGCTTGATCGCATGCGGGTATGAGTGCGTCAATCCTACGCCGGAAGACCAGGAAAACCTCGTCATGCAGGGGGTCTATCAGATAAAGGCGGGGAATTTGGACCCGGCCCGGACACTGCTGGGCAAGGCCGCCGCAAACTTGCGCGCGCGTCGTGTCGACGCAATCATTCTCGGGTGCACCGAAATACCTCTCGTTGTCGAAGAAGGCGAGGGCATCGTCGATGCGACGCGCGCATTGGCCGGCGCCTGCGTCGGGCGTTTGCTTGGCGAACCCGAATCGGTCGTCGCGTGATGGATAATGCGGTCGTTGATATGGCCAGGGCGGCGAATGTCACACGCCCGCAGGCTGTGATTTTCGACTGGGACAATACACTTGTCGAGACATGGCCCGCCATTCACGAGGCCCTGAGGGTTACCTTCGTTCATTTTGGGCGCGAACCGTGGACATTGGAGCAAACGAAGAAACGGGTCCGCAAATCCATGCGCGAATCGTTCCCGCCACTTTTTGGCGATGCGTGGGAGGAAGCCGGGGCCTATTTCAAGGATGCGATTACCTCCATCCACCTCGATCTGTTGAAACCGGCCGCAGGTGCCGTTGAAATGCTGACGGATTTGTGTGATTCCGGGCTTTATCTTGGTGTTGTCAGCAACAAAAACGGCGATATCCTGCGTGAAGAAGCAGCCTTTTTGGGTTGGCAGGGTTATTTCGGACGGATCGTCGGTGCTTTAGATGCCAAACGCGACAAACCCGCCGTTGATCCCGTCGAAATGGCGCTTTCCCATAGCAAAATTGAGTGCGGGCCAGACGTATGGTTGGCCGGAGATACGGATGTAGATCTTGAATGTGCGGCAAACTCTGGCTGCGTACCGGTACTGGTTCGTTCCGAGGCTCCGGGCAAACAGGAGTTTGACGAATATCCTCCGGCTATCTATGTTAAGGACTGCCTGACGCTTTCAAATCTTCTTCGAAGGTTGTAAGGTTCTTGTCTGGACTTTTGGGGGCGGCTTGCTTTCGCTTGCGTGCCGCAGGGTGTCCGGTCAAATTTGTTGTTTTATCTGTGCCAGCTTGCCCAGAACGGGAGTGCCGGTCAAAAATATGTGAGGGGTGGTTAAATGTCCTCCGAGCGCTCGCAAGATGTTCAGGACGTGTTTCTGAACCATATTAGGAAGAACAAGACGCCGGTTACCGTGTTTCTCGTTAACGGCGTCAAACTTCAGGGGATCATTACCTGGTTTGACAATTTCTCGGTGCTGCTGCGTCGGGACGGTCATACTCAGTTGGTATACAAACATGCGATCTCGACGGTGATGCCGTCGGTGCAGATTCAGTTGTTTGAACCCGAAAAAGAAGAAGAAGTAGAAGTAGAAGTAGAAGTAGAAGTAGAAGTAGCAGTCGAAGCGTAGTCGATTGAACGATACCGCAGGGTTTAACGAGACGCCGACTTTGGGTGCCGATGGCGGCCTGCGGTGTCTTGTTGTTCGTCCAAACGTCAAAGGCGAACGTGGCGGCGCGCGTTCCCCGGCTGCGCGCCTGTCCGAAGCCATCGGTCTTGCCGGTGCTATCGATTTGACAGTCGCGCATGCCGAGGTCGTGAACGTGCCGCGCGTACGTCCGGCAACGCTGTTTGGGCGCGGTACGGTTGATCGTCTGGGTGCTATCGTTGCAGGAAAGAACGACGCCGAAGACGGAAAACCCGCTGTTGGGAAAATCGGTCTCACCATCATCGATGCGGCCCTTTCGCCGGTCCAGCAACGCAACCTGGAACGGGAGATGGACTGCAAGGTGATCGACCGAACCGGTTTGATTCTGGAAATTTTCGGTGCCCGCGCACGTACGCGCGAAGGGCGGTTGCAGGTCGAACTGGCCTCGCTCACCTACCAACGCAGCCGTTTGGTCCGATCCTGGACCCATTTGGAACGCCAGCGTGGCGGTTTCGGCTTCATGGGTGGCCCAGGCGAAGCGCAAATCGAAATTGATCGCCGGATTCTGGGCGACCGAATCACCCGACTGCGCAAGGACTTGAAGGAGGTCAAGCGTACCCGGGCCTTGCAACGCCGCGCCCGCCAGCGTGTTCCCTATCCGGTGGTGGCGCTGGTCGGATATACTAACGCCGGAAAGTCGACGATGTTCAACCGCTTGACCAAAGCTGACGTCACCGTTCAGGACCAGTTGTTTGCGACCCTTGATCCGACCATGCGCGGGTTGGAACTTCCGTCGGGTCGGCCGATCATTATGTCCGATACCGTGGGTTTCATTTCCGATCTCCCGCACGAACTGGTGGCGGCTTTTCAAGCGACCTTGGAAGAGGTCTGCGAGGCCGACGTGATTGTGCATGTGCGCGACGCTTCACACCCCGATAGCGATGCACAACGCGACGACGTTCATGGTGTTTTGTGCGAACTTGGCCTGGAAGACGTTGTCGGTGCCGGGATGATCGAGGCGCTAAACAAGATCGACCTGGTGGCTGATGACGAGCGCGAGGTTGCGATCAACCAGGCCCAGCGCGGCGATTCGGCATCGATGGTTACGTCGGCGGTGACGGGTGAGGGGTGTGACGAGTTGATGGCGGTTCTGGATTCCCGCCTTGCTGAAGCCCGCCAAATCATTACCGCCGATATCTCGCTTTCAGACGGTGCCTCTGTTGCATGGCTGTACGCGCACGGCGAAGTCCTTGAACGTCGGGACGATGAAAGCCACGCTCACGTCACGGTTCGCCTTGATGCGGCCGACGCCGCGCGGTTTGCGCAGCGTGCTCAAAGAATGCCGTGACGGGCGAAAACCTCGGCCAGTGAGTCGCCCCTGGACAATTCCTCGCGGGTGCGGTCTTCCCCATCAACTTTCTTTAGGGCCAGATCAATTACTTTTTCCGCCAAATATTCCGGAACGACGACCACGCCATCTGCATCGCCGAACACAAAATCCCCCGGCTTGACGGGGGCGCCGCCGCATTCAACGGGCACGTCGATGGCTGCGACCTCGCCGCGGCCTCTGGAATCCAATGGGGCTATGCCGCCGTGGAAAACCGGAAAGGTCATGGCGCGGATGCTTTTGATGTCACGCACGCAGCCATCGGTGATGCATCCGAGCGCACCGCGTACCGTGGCAGCGGTTGACAGCAGTTCTCCCCATGGTGCTATGCGCCGGGATCCGCCACACGCCAGTAGCGCGATGTCGCCAGGTTCGAGGCTGTCGATCAACGCGATCTCCAATTCGTACGGATTATGCCCCTCCGCGACGTGATAGACCTCGTGATAAAGGGCCGTGCGCGCCCGTCCACACAGAATCAATGACTCATCAAGCGGGCGGATGTCCGGGCGCATGGCCCCGTTCATGTGGCCCAGCGAGTCAAGGACGTCGGAAATCACAGCTGCGAATAGGTGTTCGCGGGCCTCGCAAAGAAGTTGATCGGAAATCATACTCATGTCCTCACGGCTTCGGCTTCCATTTCAAATACGTACTCCGGTTTGGCCAGGCCAGCGACGACGACCAGGGTCGAAGCCGGGCAATGGCCGCCCAGAAATTGGTCGCGCACACTGCGTATGGCGGGAAGGTCGCGGGCGTCGGTGGCATATATTCGAAGACGCACGACGTCGCCCAGGCCGTACCCGGCGTCTTGGAGTATGGCGAGCAGATTGCGCCAAGCCTGTTTGGCCTGTTCTTCCGCCGTTTCGGGCAGGATGCCGTCGGGGCGAAGGCCAAGCTGGCCCGACACGATCAGCCGTTTTCCCTGCACCGGAACTTCGATGGCGTGTGAATAGGCGGCGACCGGCGGGTGGACAGAAGGCGGGTTGATGATGCGCATGTTTCCAATCCCCACATATGCTATTTGGCGGGTTCTTGAATTTCCCGCAAAAGTTTGCGCATGATAACGGAAGATCGATCCTCTGGCCAATTGCGCCATTAATGACTATCGTTTACGCGGGTTGGCTGCTCGGTGATTCTTGGTCCCTGATCCCCGGAAATAATGATTTGGAAAGAGGCGATATGGGGCATGGTGGGTAGAAAAGAATCATTTTCAGGGCGATGCATTCTTTTCGTTTCCTTGGTTCTGCTGTGGCCGATCTTTGCGGGCAACATTGCTTTGGCCGACGATGTGCGAACGGTCCGGGTCGGGGTCCCTGCGAATCCTCCAATTGCGATCCACGGGCAAAACGGCCAGCCGTCCGGTTTGGCTGTCGATGTTATCAACGATGTCGCGAACCGCGAAAACTGGCGACTGGCGTTTGTCCAGGACCAGTGGGCGAACCTCGTGAAGAAACTTGTGAACGGCGAGATCGATATTCTACCTGGCACCGCCTATTCGGAAAAGCGGGAGAAACAGTTTGATTTCACATCAGAAACGTTGATCAGCAATTGGGGAATGATTTACCGGCACCCTGATGTGCAGATAGACTCAATACTCGACCTTGAAGGCAGACGGCTCATTCTTCGGGAGAAAGGTATCCATAAGACCGCCGTCGAAGATTTGTTGAAAAAATTCTCCGTCAACTATTCGCCAGTGGTCGTGGATGATTTCGAGAAAGCGTTGGAGACCCTGGAACGTGGCGAAGGCGACGCGGCCGTCGTCAACCGCCTGTTCGCTATCACGCGGGCGCACAGATTTGGCGTTGAGGGCACGACCATCAATTTCAATCCTGTGGAACTTCGTTTTGCAGCGCTGAAAGGAAAAGGTGGGGGTCTTCTGTTGGCGATCGACACCTATTTGTCGGAAGGAAAAAAGGACAGTCAGTCACCCTATCAAGCGCACCTGAGATACTGGCTCGAAATGCCACTTCGAGAACACACGCCGCAATGGCCGTTCTGGGGGGCGGGCGGGGGCGCGCTCGGGCTTTGCGCGGCGTTGATCATTATCTGGCTGTTGCGTCGGCGGGTTATCGTTCAGGGCGGACAGATATTCGAAAGCGAAGAACGATTTCGCCGGACTTTTGAAGATTCGGTCGTCGGCATGGTGCTGACCGGGCCGGACGGCCGAAATATCAAAGTTAATTACGCGATGACCCGCATCCTTGATTATTCCGAGGAAGAACTGCTTGCCTTGTCGGTCTATGAAATGACACATCCGGACGATGTCGAAGAAAGTGCCGGCGCCATTCGGCGCTTGTGGGGCGGCGAAAGCGACGGTGAATTCCTGGAAAAGCGTTATTTGGCGAAGGGCGGGCGCGAAGTTTCCTGCACGGTGGTCATCTCACCCATTCATGATGCCGACGGAAACATGGCTTTCACCCTGGGCCAAATCCGAGACATTACCGAAGGAAAGAAAACCGAAGAGGCGCTAAGGGAAAGCGAGGAAAATTACCGTCTGCTGGTGGAAAATCAATCCGATCTTGTCGTCAAGGTGGACCTTGAGGGCCGCTTCCTTTTTGTCAGCCCATCCTACTGCGAGGGCTTCGGGAAATCTGAGAAAGAACTGCTGGGCAACAACTTCATGCCGCTGGTTCACGAGGATGATCGCGAGCTGACGGCCAAGGCCATGGAAAATTTGTTTGTTCCGCCCCACACGGCTTACATGGAACAGCGGTGCATGACCACGGATGGCTGGCGTTGGTTTGCCTGGATGGACAGCGCCATTCTGGATGAGGCCGGAGCGGTAAAGGAAATCATCGGCGTCGGGCGAAATATTACGGATCGAGTCGAAATTTCTCGGGCTCTTTTGGAAAGCGAGGAACGATTTTCCAAGGCGTTTCAGGTAAGCCCCGCTGCCATGACGATTTCGAATATCGACGACGGTGCCGCTATCGACATGAACGAGAGGTGGCTGTCCCTGTGGGGTTATTCTCGCGACGAAGTCGTTGGCACACCGACGGCGGAGCTCGGCGATTGGAAGGATATCGGGGATCGGGCGGTATTTATCGATCAAGTGAAGCTTAGTGGCTCCGTTCGCGATTTCGAGACTTTGTTCGTTTCGAAATCAGGTGAGGAACTGGCGGTTATTCTGGCCGGAGAAGTGATTGAAATTGGCGGTGAGCAACGCCTGCTTTTGGTCTTTCATGACATCACCGAACGCAAGGAAATGGAGCGTCTGTTGGTGCAGGCGCAAAAGATGGAAGCTATCGGCCAGTTGACGGGTGGAATCGCGCATGATTTTAACAACATGCTTCAGGTCATTCATGGAAACGTTGCGATGGCCCAAATCCGCCTGGATAAGGGCGAAAATGCAGCGAAATTCCTCGACATCATTTCCGAAACCGTTTCGCGTGGCGCGAAATTAACCAAACAGCTTCTCGCTTTCTCGCGAAAACAGGCTCTTCATCCAAAAATCGTCAATCCCGTTGAGTTGGTTGAAGGTATGCTCGATATGCTCGGGCGGACCCTTGGCGAGGATATAGAAATCGAAACCGACTTCAATAGAGGCGTTCCGGCGATATTGATTGACCGACACGGGCTTGAAAACGCCGTTCTGAACCTTGCGATCAATTCTCGCGCCGCAATGCCCGACGGTGGAAAGCTGACGTTTCGGGTTGGCACTATGAAATTGGCAAATAGCCTTGCCATTGAAGACGGAACTCTTCCGACCGGCGAATATGTTGAAATATCGCTACATGACACCGGCGTGGGCATGTCGCCGAAAACGCTGCTTTTCGCTTTCGATCCGTTTTACACGACCAAGAATGTCGGGGAAGGTAGTGGCCTCGGACTGAGCATGGTTTACGGGTTTGTTCGACAATCTTACGGAACCGTAACCCTTGAAAGCGAAATCGGTGAGGGAACTCGTGTGCGCATCCTTCTGCCCGCAGCCAAGGAGAAGGCCAGTGGGAAACAAAAAAAATCGAAGAAGATCGATGTCGGGGGCGGTGCCGGTGTCATTCTCGTGGTGGAAGACGAACCGAGTGTGCGTGAAAGCGCGATCATGATCCTGCGCGCGATAGGATACGATACACGCGAAGCCGCCGACGGACGTTCCGCTTTGAAGATATTGGAGAGCGACCCGGATATCGACCTGATGTTCAGCGATGTCGTGTTGCCCAAGGGCATGAGCGGCCTGGAATTGGCAGGAGAGGCCGTGCGTCGTCACAAAGGGCTGAAAGTTGTTTTGACGTCGGGATATCCAGAGGCCGAATTGGAGAAGTCCGGCCTGATGGCGGAGGGCTTGATTTTGCTATCCAAACCCTATTCCAGCGAGGATTTATCCGCCACCTTGAAGACCGTTCTTGGCGAATGATCCTGGTAGTGTCGCCCCATCTCTTGGGTTGTCAATTAGCGGGCATTGTTGGACCTCGACGGTGACATGCACCAGTCCCATATCAGTCGGTAGCAGGTCCTTGTAAAAAGCCGGAGGCTTGGGCGTGTCGCTAACGATGCTAATTGCTGCAGCATGGATACCCGGTCCGATCGACCAGACATGAAGGTCCGATACGTCCGCAGCGTCGGCTGCTTCAATAACAGTCCCGATTTTTTGGCGCACATTTTCCGGTGCCTGATGGTCCAGCAGCACGTGGGCCGTATCGCGGATCAAACCAATGGACCATTTGGCGATCAGCAAGGCGCCGACAATCCCCATCGTTGGATCGAGCCAGTTCAGGCCGAAAAATAATCCCGCCAACAGCGCAAAAATGGCAAGAATCGACATCAGCGCGTCGGCGATAACATGCAGGTAGGCCGCCCGCAAATTTAGATCGTGCCCGTGCTCTTGCCCGTGATCGTGTGAATGGCCGTGATCATCGTGCTCCTTATGGCCCGCATGACCCAGAATAAGGGCGCTGGCGGCGTTGACCGCCAATCCCACTACGGCCACGATGATGGCCTGACTAAAGGCGATTTCAACGGGATTGAAGAAACGTTCGGCGCTTTCCCAGGCCATGAAGGCGGCGAAGACGATCAGCAGGATGGCGCTACCGAAACCGGCAAGCGCATTGACTTTTCCGGTTCCGAAGCTGAATCGCGGATCGAATGCGCGTTTTCGCGCATAAACGTAGGCAAATGCGGTGATCCCGATGGCTACGGTATGCGAAGCCATGTGGAGGCCGTCGGCGAGCAGCGCCATCGATCCGAAGGCAAGTCCGGCGGCGATTTCAACGACCATCATTACGGCGGTAATAATAATGACGATGATTGTCCGCCGTTCACCTTCACGGACGTGTTCCTGTCCGAAGGAATGGCTGTGACGGCGGGCCTCGATATCGTGATTGTGCATCGTTTTTGATCAATCTGACGGGAAAATGACGGGTCGTTGGTGCGGCCAACGGGCCGAAAAAATGGCTGAACACACACAACTTCGTCAAGCCTAAACTAATAATGATAATTAATATTGCTGGCACCGTGGTGAAATCGGCTGAACCGGCCTGTCCTCGTTGCCGAAATGTCAGATGATCGAATACGAAATGGACCCTGGGCACGATGTCGTCGTGCTGCAGACGATTTCAAGGTGATCGGTTAACCCAGACCCGGCCTTCGGTTCGACGGAAGATTGTCACAGTTTGCCCACATTCCGGCCCTATTCCGTCCATATCCCTCCTGTAGGGATTAAGCGGACATACACCGCGATAACAGGAGAGGCTAGCATGACCATCACGACGTATCGGACAGGCAACCAGATTTCCCTTATCCTCGAAGGCGTCCTGGATATGGGGACATCCCCCGCCATTCGTAAATCCCTGATGGAAGGCCTGCGGGTCGGAAGACAGATTATTGTCGATTTTTCCCGCGTAACCCGGGTCGACAGCGCTATCCTTGCCAATTTGGTGGAGGCCCTGGCCGGTTCGCGCCGCAAAGGTATCGACTTTATCCTTTCCGCAGTTCCGGCGTCGGTCATGGAACTGTTACGGCTTTCACGCCTGGACGGCATGTTTGCCATCCAGAACGCCCCTTGCGCCGAACCAACCGCTTGAACAGAGCGGGTTCGGCCTCTCGCCAAATTTAGTATCCCAGGAAGAAAACACCCAATGTGAACCGCTTCACTGCTGCAAATGACAATCGCTGGCATGATTGTCAGTATCGAAGATCTTGCAGCCTGTTAGCCCCCGAGTGGTCCCATGTGCGTGACCATGAATTCTTGGCCACGTATGCCTGATGCAGCGGAAAAGGCGATTATAATTTCCAGCATCCACGGTCGGGCGGGCCGAGATGAACTTGCACATTTTGCGGAAAGCCTCGGTTTGGACGAGTGTCGTTCGCGAAAACCCAAATGCGCTTGGGAATACGTAGAAATATCCGGAAAAACTATCGCGATGGCGCGGCGATCAGGCGCCAGACGGGCAAGAGCTGGCGGGTGTCATTGAAATCGTGCGTGCCAAGCGCAACGGTATCACGATGATCCTGCCGCACGTCGAACCACCGCGGAGGGTAGCATTACGCGCACCGAAATATCAGATACTGGAGATCATGCGAAAAATCAGTAGAAAACGGCTTTCGGCGGACGCCATTTGGCAACAACCAACACTTCACCGAACGACTGCGTCGGCGTTGTCACAAACTTCATCATAAAAAAACAACGCAAAAGCGGGTCGGCAATCCATCGTGGATGCTGCCCCACCCCCCCCCGTGGTCTCGGGTTACGCCTCGATATCCACGGTCGTATTTGTTTCAGGTGCGAGCGGAACCTTCTTGTCCTCGGTCACGACAGCTTCCGGTCCGACATCCTGTTTAGCTTGCTTGTCGGTCTTTGCCTGTTGCTCCGGGGTCTCCTCTTTCCGCGCTTCCTTGGCAGCCTCATCGCTTTTTTCCGCCCTGGTCGCTGCCAAAGGCAATTCCTTTCTGTTCTTGCCGCCCATGAGCCACTTTTGAACACGTGAACCCCATGGGAAAACCAAGTATAGCACTTTTTGATTAAAATTGGTCTTAATTCGTTTCGAAAAAACTATTTTCGTCAACTAAAATGGTAAGTACGGATTGCATTTACAACAAATTGAGACATACACAAAATCGCACGTCCTTGATATGCCATTGAATCGAACGGTTTCTCTGGCATGTTTTGTCGTTCGGTCGTAATCATTTACATGACCCGGTCCGCTGGCCATTTTGGTTAACAGTGATGCTGGGAACAGGAAAAAGACGTAAATTTTTGTTCCGAATAGGGAAAAATTAATTGAATCAAACTGTTAGTACGTTCTTTGGTGGAGGTAAAGGTGCATTTGCCGCCGTTGATACGATTATTCGCGAAGTGGCAGGCGATGAGGTTATGCCGCGATTTCGTCAACTGAGTTCGGACGATATTCGGGAAAAGAACCCCGGCGATCTGGTTACCGTGGCCGACATCGAGTCCGAGCGCCGGTTAACCGAGCTTTTACCACAGTTATTGCCGGGAAGCCGGGTCGTCGGCGAGGAAGCCGCTTCGGCCGATTCGTCCGTATTGGACGTGCTGGCGGACGATGGGCCGGTGTGGATCGTCGATCCGGTGGATGGAACCGATAATTTTGCCCACGGCAAAGAGTGCTTCGCGCTAATTGTCGCCCTGGTGGCGGGCGGCGAAACGCTGGCTGGCTGGATTCATGACCCCGTTGCCGGTGTTACGGCAATGGCCGGAGCAGGCGAGGGGGCTTGGATGGACGATGGCACACTGCTTGAAATCCCACGCGGCATTGAAATTTCCGCGATGACGGGTTCAGCCCCCAAAAAGGTGCGCAAGCGTCTAATCGAGCGCGGGCCGCTAAACGGCCATCCGATGCCCGCGAATTTGGTTCACTATCGTTGTGCCGGTCGCGAATATATGGATATGGCGCGCGGGCGGTTGCATTTTGCGCGTTTCGGCAGATGGCTGAAACCATGGGATCACGCGGCCGGTATTCTGATACACCGCGAAGCGGGGGGCCATGCGGCCTTAAGCGAAACGGGCACGGCTTACAGCCCGGTGGGCGGCATTATCGAGGGGCCCCTGCTGGTCGCCCCCAACGCGGATGACTGGCAAGTCTTGCGGTCGGTTTTATTCGAGAACAGGGACGGACGATCATGAGCAAAACGACTTTTATCGGTCTGGGCAATATGGGCTATCCCATGGCTGGCCATCTGACCAAGGCGGGACACGAGGTTACAGTCTTCAACCGCACCGCGGCGAAGGCGCAAACCTGGGCTGGGGAATTTGGCGGAAAAACAGCGCCCAGCCCAGCCCTGGCGGCGCAGGGGGCCGAATTTGTCTTCACCTGTGTGGGCAACGACGACGATCTGCGTTCTGTCGCCTATGGCGAGGACGGTGTGCTGACTGGCCTTGGCGATGGGGCTATTTGGGTCGATCACAGCACGGTCTCTGCAGCAGTAGCTCGCGAAATGGACGAAGCGGCGACGGGGGCGGGCGGGCACTTCCTGGACGCACCGATTTCCGGCGGGCAGATCGGGGCTGAGAAGGGGGTTTTGGCCGTTATGGTCGGCGGTGACGAGGGCGCATTTGCGCGGGCCAAACCGGTTATGGATTGCTTTGCCAAGGCCGTCACCCTGATGGGACCGGCGGGGGCCGGACAATTGACCAAGATGGTCAATCAGATTTGCATTGCCGGCGTCCTTCAGGGGTTGGCCGAGGCGGTGCATTTTGCCCAATGCGCGAACCTTGACGTTCCGCGCGTAGTGGAGGTTCTTTCCAAAGGTTCAGCGCAATCGTGGCAATTGGAAAATCGCGCACTGGGCATGGATCGGGGCGAGTTCGATTTCGGCTTTGCGGTCGATTGGATGCGTAAGGATCTGGGCATCGTGGTAGGCGAGGCACGGGCCAATGGCGCGCGCGTTCCGACCACCGCCATGATCGAGCAGTTCTATGCGTTGATCCAGGCGCGCGGCGGCGGGCGGATGGATTTCACCAGCCTTATCACCCTGCTTTCGGGGAAATAGGGGGGGGTAGGGTGATCAGCCCGGCGCGATGACCATGCTGGGCGATGGCGACATGATGTTTTCTATCTTCCAGACGTACATGACCTTGCCGGGGCGATCCTTCAGCTTTTTCTTGAAGGTGGCGTTGCTTTTGATCACCTGGGCGTCGGTGATGACCCGTATTTGGCCCATCATATTGAGCCCGGCGTCAAGGATGCGTTGACGTTGCACCTGGCTCATGCCGCCAGCTGACACGGTAATGACATTCTTGGTTTTGACGTATTTGAGGGCCAGGATAATTTGGTTGCGGCGCACGAAGGTGACCATTTTGTGCCGCAACAGGTCGCCCTTTTTCTCCCAATGCACTTTGAACACGCCCTCTTTATGGTACTTGAACTCCTTGGACGCCGAATCGTGCATGAAATCGGTTTTTAACCGGGCGACGCGCTCCATTTCCTCGTCGCGCGAAATTTTCTTGGCCACGACGTCCTGATACAGCGGCATATGGGCCAGATAGCCGTCGAAGATCATGCTGTAGTATCCGGCGCGGTCAATCTCGATTTCGGCATCGAAGCGGACCGGCATATAACACGACGACAGCGCCACCATCGCAATGGCCGCAACAAGCAACGTTTTTGCGCGGGATAGGGCGGATTTCAGCATGATGGCTCCCATAAATCTCTGTCGCCAGGACCGTATAGTAATTCAGATAGGCCGATGTGCAAACGCCCGTTGGACGAATATCTTAATTACTTTTGTGTTCCTCGGCCTTGGCCCGGTTCCACATTTCCTCCATTTCGTCGAGGTCGGACGTCTCGGGTTTCTTTCCGATTTCGGCGAGAAGGGCTTCAATGCGGCGAAAACGCCGCTCGAACTTGGCGTTGCCGTGCCGTAGCGCTGTTTCGGGATTGATGTCGACCTTGCGGGCCAGATTGGCGCAGGCGAACAACAGATCGCCGATTTCGTCCTCCACCCGTTCTTTGGAGCCGCCATTTTCGATTTCGTGGGAAACTTCCGAAACCTCCTCGCGGATCTTATCCAGCACCTGGACGGCTTTGTCCCAGTCAAATCCTACGCGGGCCGCGCGTTTTTGAAGCTTTACGGCGCGGGTGAGGGCGGGCAGACCGGTAATCACGCCGTCAAGCGCGCCATGGGCCTCTTCGCCGTTCTTTTGAGCCTTGTGCTTGCGCTCGATGGCTTTCTGGGCCTCCCAGGCGCGGGTTTGGGCCTTGGACGAGTTAATCTCGACATCACCGAAGACATGCGGGTGCCGGCTGATCATTTTTTGGCAAATTATCTCGGCGACGTCCTCAAAATCGAAAAGGTCCTCCTCGCGGGCCATTTGCGAATGAAAGACGACCTGCAACAAAAGATCGCCAAGCTCGTCCTTCAATGCCGTCATGTCGGACTGTTCGATGGCGTCGGCAACCTCGTAGGCTTCTTCGATGGTATGCGGCGCGATGGTGGCGAAAGTTTGTTCGCAGTCCCAAATGCATCCGCCGTCCGGATTGCGCAACCGGGTCATGATTTCCAGAAGGCGTTGCATGTGTGGCAAGGACGGCATGGCGAAACCCTTTTTTGAATAGACGACGCGGTTGGCAGATGGATATCGCGGACCGCAATTCCTGTCGACCCGTTAACTGCATAATTTCGGGGGAGGCGCAATTTCCACCGACCCATTTTGGCCACCTTGGAGGGCAAGCTTTGGGGGAGAATAGGCAAAATCCTGAACATCAATAATACTCATAATATATATTATGAAAAATAATATGTGTATTAATGTTTATCAGATAGTTACAATCATTTACACATGTCTTTCGCGCGTTTTCGAAGAGCCCGGAAAACGACCGTCAGGGCGCTTCCCGTGGTCGGGTGCACTCCGTGTCGGACGATGTTTAAGTTGCGCTTGTGCGCCCGTCTGTGGGGAGGTGTTTTTTTGAAGTTGGTCGTCGTCGGGAAGTTTCGCCGTTAAAAGCGGGCGTGCGAAATCCCTGCCCCGCGTCTACTCGCTGGCATCAAGGGGAACGTCGATCACCATGCCGTCAAAGGCCGGTTCAACACCTTGCGGAAGACGGCTTGCCAGATTGGCGTAATCGAGACGGTTGCCGAGGTGTGTCAGCACGCCGCGTTCGGCACCGACGCGTTTGATCCATCGCACGGCTTTATCGACGTCGGCGTGGGTCGGATGCGGGGCATCCAACAGCGTGCCGATAATCCACACTTTAATTCCATCCAATAGCTCGAAGGCATCCTCGTGCAGCTCGGTGGCATCACTGGAATAGGCAATCGGTCCGAACCGGAAGCCCAGGGTGTCGCAATAGCCGTGATCCTGATCGAAGGCGACGACGGGAATTTTGCCAATTTCAAATTCGCTGCCGTGGGCGATTTTATGGGGGGTCAGAACCGGCTTGAAATAAAAGGGCGTGTCTGCGGGCAACGGTTCCAGGGTATAGCCGAAACGTTGTTTGATGCTGTCGAGGGTCTCGGCATTGGCAAAGGCGTCCAACGGAGCGTTCATGGCCCGGTTAATGCCGCGCAGATCATCAATGCCGTGAAGATGATCGGCGTGCGAATGGGTGAACAAAACCCCGTCCAGGCTTCTGACGGACACGCGAAGAAGCTGCTGGCGCAGATCGGGCGAGGTGTCGACGAGGACGCGCGTATCGCCCTCCTCCACCATGATTGACGGGCGAGTCCGCAGGTTTCGGGGGTTTTCGGGGTCGCATTTGCCCCATCCGAAGTCAATCGAAGGCGTTCCGTTTGATCCGCCGCATCCCAGTATCGTCACACGCATGGTTTTGCCTTTGCAAACAGCCGGAAGAAGTTCTCGGTCGTTTGTTCAACGAACGCCGGGAACGCAACACCCAGGGTTTTGGCCACACAAGCCGCCGTATGGGCGGTATAGGCGGGCTCATTGCGTTTGCCGCGTTTGGGCACCGGGGCCAGATACGGCGCGTCGGTTTCCACCAGCAGACGATCCAGCGGCACCTTGGCGACGATATCCCGAAGCGCCTGGGCCGCTTTGAAGGTCACGATGCCCGATAGCGAGATATACATCCCCATATCGAGTGCCGCCTCAGCAACGTCCAGCCCTGAACTGAAACAATGTATGACGCCGCCAAAGGCTCCCTTCGCCTGTTCCTCGCGTAAAATAGAGACAATTTCGGCGTCGGCTTCGCGGGTATGTACGATCAGAGGAAGCCCGGTTTCCCGCGCCGCCGCGATATGGATGCGAAAAAGGCGTTCCTGGGCCTCGCGCGGGCTGAATTCATAGTGAAAATCCAGGCCCGATTCCCCGAAAGCGACGATTTTGGGGTGGCGCGATGCCATGCGAACCAGATGATCCGCCGTGATTTCTGGTTCCTTCGCCGCTTCGTGCGGATGAATGCCGACCGAACAAAAGATCGGATCATACGCTTCGGCAATCGCCAAAACGGCGTCGAACCGCGTCATGTGGGTCCCGACGGTCAACATATGGCCGACGCCGGCGTCCCGCGCGCGCGCCACCACACCGTCCAGATCATCGGCGAAATCAGGAAAGTCCAGATGGCAGTGGCTATCGACCAACAAATCAGGCGTCCGGGTCGACGTGGCGCGGGAACACGCCCTGCGGCTTTGGCAACGCGGTTTCGGGAGTCAATGCGTGCTCAGCACCCAAATACTCAAACGTCCGCTCGTTCTCGCCGACGGCCAGTTGGTCGAGCATAAGGGCCATGGAATCGGGCATGAACGGTTGCAAAATAATGGCAATGTGGCGAATGGTTTCGGCCAGACAGTACAGCACCGTGTTCATGCGCGCAGGATCGGTCTTGCGCAAAGCCCATGGCGCCTGATGGTCAACATAGCCGTTGGCGGCCCGGATCAGCATCCAGACCGTTTCCAGTGCCTCGTGAAAGGCTTGTTCGTCCATATTTGCGCCGACCTTGGCGTAAAGGGCGTGGGCGTCGGCCAGCAGGGCATTGTCTTCATCGGAGTATGAACCCGGCGTGGGCACCGCGCCCGCGCAATTCTTGGCGACCATGGAAAGAACCCGCTGGGCCAGATTGCCCAGATCATTTGCCAGTTCGCTGTTCATGCGGTTGACGATGGCCTTGTGCGAAAAATCGCCGTCGTTGCCGAACGGAACCTCGCGCAGAAGGAAATAGCGAACCTGATCAAGCCCGTATGTTTCGACCAGTTTGATCGGATCAATCACGTTGCCCACAGATTTGGAGATTTTCTGGCCTTCATTGGTCCACCAGCCGTGCGCAAATACGCGCCGCGGCGGCTCCAGATCTGCGGCCATCAGGAACGCTGGCCAGTAAACGGCATGGAAGCGCAGGATATCCTTGCCCACCATATGCAAATCGGCAGGCCAGAAGCGTTCGTAATCCTCGCAACCCTGGTCCGGATATCCGGCGCCTGTGATGTAGTTGGTCAGGGCGTCGAGCCACACATACATGATGTGATCGTCATCCCCCGGCACCGGGATGCCCCAACCGAAGCTGGTGCGCGACACCGAAAGGTCGTGAAGGCCGCTTTTGACAAAGCTGATCACCTCGTTGCGCCGCGTTTTGGGCAGGATGAAGTCGGGCTTGTCGTCGTAATACTGAAGCAGTTTGTCGCCCCAGGCCGACAGTCGGAAAAAGTAGCTGGGCTCTTCCACCCACTCCACCTCGGCGCCGGACGGGGCAATTAGTTTTCCGTCGGGACCCTTGGTCAATTCACCTTCGCCGTAAAACGCCTCGTCGCGAACCGCGTACCATCCGGCATAAGAGCCAAGATAGATCTGGTCGCGTTCGATCAGGCGCTTCCAAAGGTCCTGAACCGACCGGTGGTGGCGCTCTTCGGTGGTGCGGATGAAATCGTCGTTGGTGAATTTCATAAACACCGCGAGATCACGGAAATTCTGCGAAACCCTATCGGTAAATTCCTGCGGGCCGACGCCAGCCGCCTGGGCTGATTTCTCGACCTTCTGGCCGTGTTCGTCGGTTCCCGTAAGGAATTTGACGTCGTACCCGTCAAGGCGCTTGAAGCGGGCCAAGACGTCGCACGATAGGGTCGTGTAGGCGTGGCCGATATGCGGCGCATCGTTCACGTAATAGATGGGTGTGGTGACGTAGTATCGTTTGGCCGCGGCCATTCCTGAACTCTCCTTCGAACCGATGTTTTTTACCCGCGCGCGGCGCTCTCGATAGCCAGAACGGCTGTGAGGACGACTTGCTTGCGGTCCAGATTGGCGCGATCACTCCGTGCCAGCAGGTGGGTGACCTTTTCCCATACCTGCAGCCATCGATCAAGGCCGCCCTGAGCGGTCAGGCGTGAGTAAAGGGGAGAATCCGCACCACCGGCAACGCCCGCAGCGTTCCGAATGACCCCGGCAAGCCAGTTTTGCAGCAATTCTGTTACCGTGCGAAAGGCGTTTTCGGCCCCTGCCCTGGCCAACCGATCGGCAAATTCATGGAGCCGCACGATATCAAGGTCGGGAAGCGATTCGAGTAGGGCCATTAAATCGCGGTACAATTCAAGCCCCCCTTCCTCCGCCAAGGTCAGGGCGCGTCCGATGCTGCCTTCCGAAAGCTGCGCCAGCGCCGCCGTGTCGGCGGGTGCGATCTCGGGTGCAAAACGTCCGAGAAGGGTTTCGACCGTCGCCGGCGGCAGCGGGTTCATGTTTAACATCCGGCAGCGCGAGCGCACCGTCGGCAGCAGTTTTCCGGGATTGTGGCAGACCAACAGAAGAAGCGATTGCTGCGGCGGCTCTTCCAGAACCTTAAGGACGGCGTTCATGGCGCTTGGGTTCATGATGTCCGCGCCGTCGATTATAACCACCCGCCAACCGCCCTCGGCGGGTGTCATGGACAGGAATGGGCCAATACGCCGAACGTCGGAAACAACGATTTCGGTTCGTGGTTTGCGCTGTCCGGTATCGCTCACACCGCGTTCGACGGTAATCATATCGGCGTGCCCTTGCGCGGCAACGCGCCGGAAAATCGAGGATTCTGGCGAAATAAAGAGGCCGTCGGGTGCGGACGCGCCCGCATCACCGGCAAACAGATCGTTTCCGCCGCCGCCAGCCCCCTGAGACAAAACGAACCTTGCAAAGCGAAACGCCAACGTCGCCTTGCCGATACCGCGCGGACCGCAAATCAGCCAGGCGTGAGACATGCGCCCGGAATTGAAGGCATCCAGAAGTTCACGTTCGGCGGTTTCGTGGCCGAACAGGTCGGGGTTTTCCCTGGGCGGTGGAACGGTGTCGATTTCGGGTTCTTTTTTGGCCGGGCTCATGCGATTTCTACCGCGAACTTTGCCCGAACTAACTGCCTGATTGTGGCTTGAATTTCATCGATTGATCCGGTGGCATCGACAACGGTGCAGCGCTCGGGCTGACGCTCGGCTATTTCAAGAAAACCGCTGCGCAGGCGTTCGTGGAATTGCTCATCCATGCGCTCGTAACGATCAACGCCGCCGCGAATTGCGGCGCGTTTCAGACCCGTTTGCAGCGGAATATCCAGGATAATCGTAAGATCGGGCTGCAAATCGCCGACGACCAGCTGGTGCAGCGCCGCGACCCAATCGCTTCCCAAGCCGTGACCATACCCCTGATAAGCCGTTGTCGAATCGGCAAAACGGTCGCACAGCACCCATTTGCCCGATTGAAGGGCGGGATGGATGGTTTGGCGAAGGTGCTCGGCGCGCGCCGCGTAATTCAGCAACGCCTCACTCTTCGGTGTCCAGCGGTCCGCATCGCCATTGACCAGAAGCGCGCGGATATCCTCGGCCGCAGGCGCGCCGCCGGGTTCACGGGTTACGATCACCTCAATTCCGGCACTGTCCAGCGCCTGACCAAGCCGCTCGACCTGCGACGATTTACCGCTGCCCTCGCCGCCTTCGAATGTAATGAATACGCCCTGCGTCATCGGCAAATCACAGCCCAAACGTTATCCGCTTGCCGCCGCGCCCCACAAAAGTTGCTTCAACGCCGCGCCGAGCCGCCCGAATAATCCCAATTGACCGACATCGGCACCCGCCACCAGCGGCACTTCGATGGCATCGACGTTGGGCGCGCTGACAACCAGGGTCGCCAGTTTGTCCCCTTTGGTGATTGGTGCGGGGATCGGTCCTTCAAATTTGACCGCAACCTTCATTTGACGACGCGCCTTGCGCGGCAGCATGATGACAAGGTCGTTTTCCAGCACCAGCGGAACCGATATTTCCTCGCCCAGCCAAACGTCGGCTTCGGTGACCGTTTCGCCACCGGCAAACAGTCGGTAATTGTTGAATTCGCGGAAACCCCATTCGATCAGCCGCTCGGACTCTCGCGAACGCATCTTTACGCTGGGCAGGCCGTTGACGACCAAAACAAGTCGCCTGTCGGCGCGCGCGACCGATGCCACCAATCCGAAACCCGACGCATTGGTGTGGCCGGTCTTAAGGCCGTCGGCGCCGATGTCCTTGTATAGCAACGGATTGCGGTTGCCCTGACGGATGCCGTTGTAGGTATATTTCTTTTCCGAGTAGTAGTGATAATATTCCGGGAAATCGATGATCGTTCTCTTGGCCAGGATTGCCAGCTCACGAGTGGTCACGACGTGATCGGGATCGGGCCACCCGGTGGAATTTCTAAAGACGCTTTTTTCAAGCCCAATGCGGCGCGCCCGCGCGGTCATTTCTTCGGCAAAGGCAGTTTCGCTGCTGGCCAATCCTTCGGCGATGACGATGCAGGCGTCGTTGCCCGATTGGACGATGATGCCGCGCAGCAAATCTTCGACCTTTACCCGTGAATTGGGCTTCAGAAACATCGTTGAACTGCCGCTTTTGGCCCCGCCTTTGCGCCAGGCGTTTTCGCTGACCGAGAACGAGTCCTCCAGGGAAAGGCTGCCTTCTTTCAGGCGACTGAAGACCATGTAAAGGGTCATCAGTTTGCTCATCGACGCCGGCGGCATCAATTCATCGGCGTTTTTCTCGAAAAGAACCGCACCGGTCGTTAAATCCATCAAAATGGCGTTGCCTGCGGTCGTTTCGATGGCCGTGGCGTTGCCGGGTAGCCAAACAAAAGCCAAAACGAGTGCAATCCGACGAAAACTGGTGAACTTCTTTAGCATTGCAGTCAAATCCGTTCCTGAAGATGTCGCTCCAAACATCTTATGCTATTGCACGAGAAATATGGCCGAAATTTGCTCTTTCCGGACGGATCAATCGACAACGATAATCCGCGCGTCGTTGTACCCTGTGCGAACGACTTGTTCCAGTACCGCGTCGGCTGTTTCGACATCGGTGATCGGCCCGACCCGAACGCGGTACAGATCGCGGTTGCCGACCAGAATTTGGGAAATACGGACGTCGCCGACACTGCTCAGCATCGCCTTGACCCGGTTGGCGTTCTCGAAAACCGAAAAGGCCCCTGCCTGAACAAAAATTTCCGTCGGCTGAACCGGTATCGTCGATACGGTTTCGACAACCGGGTTGGGCAATTCCTGAATTTCGACGGCGGCGGCTCGCGAAACGGCGGCATCGGGTTTGGGCAATTCTTTGATCGGGCGTTCAACCGCCTGCGCGGCCCCCGGTGGCGGCGGAAGGGTTTCGGCGGAAACGGCAAGCGTGGGAACGCTATCAACGGTCAGTGGACTTCCAACCGAGGCAATCTGCGCCTGACCCTGCATATTGCGCGCGACAGCCCGGCTTTCGGCGGCCAGAATGGAAACTTCGACGCGCGCGGTCCCCTGGCGTTCAAACCCAAGAAGCTGCGCGCCACGGCGTGAAACGTCGATAATGCGGCCCCGGGCAAAGGGGCCTCTGTCGTTTATGCGCAAGACGATGCTGCGCCCGTTCCCCAGGTTGGTGACGCGAACAAAACTGGGCATCGGCAGGGTACGGTGCGCTGCGGTCAGTTCGTTCATGTTGTAGCGTTCGCCGTTGGCGGTCGCGCGCCCGTGGAATTTCGTCCCGTACCAAGAGGCGATGCCCGTTTCGCGGTATTCATAGTCGACCGCCGGCGTATACCACGCCCCCTCGATTTGGTACGGCGTGCCGACCTTGTATCGGCCTTGCGGTTTGGATGCGGGTTCGGCGGGTGAGATTTTGTTGGCGACCGTCTTTGCTGTTTGCGCGATGAATTCGGTTTCAGCGCAGCCAACCAACGCCGCGCCGTACAGACAAAGTATGACCCCGTGCTTGAAAACCTTCAAAAAACTATCCCGCTTCATTCCCCTCGCATCCTATATCTTGGGGGGGGTGGGCACGTCGGCCCTTAAGATATTGTAATTTAGCGGCCTTTTAGGCGATCGGCAAGAGAACCGACGGCAACCGCGAAAAAGGTTGATCTGTTCCATTTCAGGATCGCGCGGTAATTGTCATAAACCACGTACGCTTCGCTTCCCGGTCCCTCGGTAAAAACGATGGAGGCCGAAAGGTCACGGGTCGGCAGGTCGCTTCCGTCGATCCGCCGCACGCCCAGACGCTGCCACTCGCTCAATCGCTTTTTTATCTTCAGGCTGGCCAGTTTGGCGTCGAAGTTTTTGGGCAGGCGGATTGCGCGGCCCCAGGTTTGGTCGTATTTCCACCCCGAACCCGACAGGTAATTGGCCGCTGAACCGAAAACGTCGGCTTTGGTGGTCCAGATATCCTTGCGCCCGTCACCGTTTTGATCCACGGCGAAGTTGAGAAACGACGACGGCATGAATTGGCATTGGCCCATCGCGCCTGCCCACGAACCGACCATGTTTTTGGCCGTGATATGCCCCTCGTCGAGGATTTTCAGGGAATTCAGAAGTTCTTTGCGGAAATAGGCGCTGCGACGACCGTCATGGGCCAGGGTTGCCAGCGCGGGCACGACGGAAAATCCACCGGTCACGCGGCCAAAGTCCGTTTCGATTCCCCAAAAGGCCACCAGAAAGTTTGGCTGAACGCCGTACTGGTTGCCGATTTTCTCTAACTGGGCCCTGTTTTCGGCGAGTTTCTTGCGCCCCTTCGCGACCCTGGCTGCGGGAACAACCCGGTCCATGTATTGGCGGAAAGTCAGGGAGAATTCTGGTTGCTTGCGATCCAGCTCGATAACCCGTGGGATCGGCTTTATTCCGGCAAAGGCCGCTTCCAGCGTTGATGCCTTGATGCCGCGCTCTGTCGCTTCGCGCTTGAAACCATCCAGCCATTCGGCGAAAGGCACACTTTGCGCGCTTGCGGGTAAAGCCTGCGCCGCAAGAACGCCGATAACGATTGCGCCAATTTTGCCCCAGCGCCCAACGGCAGTCGCCATATCTTGTTTCCCTCCGGCTTTTGATCGTGAATTCATCTGATTTGATAGGCCAACAACACTTAAGCAATCATGAACCGGAGGGTGCGGGGAAAAGATCATCGGTCTTATCCGTCAGCCAATAGAAGACAAGTCCCAGCCATTCGTGAAGGGCAAGGCTGAGGCCGTTCAAGCGGCCCGTAAAACTCGGAATAAAACTGAAATTTACGTCGCCAGTCGTATGAAAATCTACCGGGTACGGAATCACCACCCAACCGACGCGGCGGAAGCTACCGACCGCGCGCGCCATGTGGAACGCGGAGGTAATCAGAACCCAGTTTTCGCCCGGTTGCGGGGTGGCAAGTTCGCGGACCAGCTGGGCGTTCTCAAAAGTATTGCGGGCGCGGTTGTCGAACGTCACACGGGCCGGGTCTAGGCCAATCTGCTGCAAGAATGGGGTTAGATAGTCGGCTTCCTTGATGCCCGGCTTAAGCAAAGATCCCGATCCGCCCGAGAAGATCAACCGCGCCTCGGGGTATTCCCGCGCCAGACCGGCCAGCGCTGTCAAACGTTCGACCGCCTCGCCGACGGCGACCTGTCCGCGCGCTTTGGAAACGAATTGGTTGACGATGCCGCCCAGCGAAACAATGCCGTCGATGCGTTCTGGCAGATGGGTTGCTACCGGAAACCGATTTTCCAGCTTGGTCATCATCCAGCCGCCGATGGGAACCGTCGAAAAGAAAACCGCAAGAATGACCGTCAGGGCCATGATCCACCGCCCTGCCCGCCGCCACGGGGAAAAAAGCAGGACGCCCCCGATGCAAAGCAGGAAAAGCAGCACATTTCCCGGTTCGGCAAACCACCACAGGACCTTGGAAAGGGTGAAAAACATGCGATCTTTCTAACGTGCGCTGCTTTAAATTTCGTAAACGTGGTCGGTTTGCGGGAACAACGCAGGTTTTCCGAAGGTTTCGCTCGCCTCTTGGCATAGGGCAGCCACTTCGTCAGGCGTTTGCGCGCGCGTGCCGCAGATAAACAGTTTTTGCGCACCTATTTCGCGGGCGGCTTGTCCGGCTTGCCGGGCGCTTGAATGTCCTTGCGCGCCCAACGCATCCGCATCGCAATGAAGGCCCTAGGCTTCGTGAATGAGAATCGGTGCCTCGGGAGCAAATTATCCGATAGCTGAGTTCGGCCCGCCGTCGGCGCCGGATACAACGACGTTTTCACAGACGAACCCGCAGCACGGCACCGAATGCGGGGTTGAAAAGAAGCGAAATTCGCCACCGGCCAGAAATACTTCGGTCCCCTCCACCACCACGTGCCAGTCGACGGCGCAAAGATCGTCGCGGTCCAAGTGGTTGAACACCCCCAACAGCGACCGGGCAAATTCCAGGGTCGGTTGATTTCCGACTATCACCAACGGTTTTGTCCGGCGCAGCAAGCGCATGTTGTGGAAGATGCTGGGCAAGGCGTAGATGTGATCGGTGTGCCGATGGGTCAGGATGATGGCATCTAAATCGGCAAGCGACACCCCGGCCCGCAAAAGGTGCATGACCGGGTCGCTCGACGCATCAACCAGAACGCTTCCGCCCGTCAGGCGCAGCACGAAGCATGTATTGCCGCTGTCACGGCTTTGCATGGCCCCGCTTGCGCCGAAGAAGACGAACTGCATTTAAACGCCGTATTTTTCCGCAATAGTCGCTGCCGCACCCTTGGCGTAAAGACTGGCAAGCCAGCCGGTCACGGCCTCGACGAACGGTTGAGCATCGGCGAGATCGTTGCCGAACACCTCCGAAACACCCAGATAACCCTTCACCAGGGCGGCCGGGTCATTTCCTGCGGCGTCACCGATGGCTTTTAGTTGGGCGGCGATTGGGTCGGCGACGTCAAACGAATTTCCCTTTTCGTCAACGCCGGTGACGAAGCGCATCCAGGCCGCCACAACGAGGGCCAGATGACCAATGCTGCGGCCCTCCGCCAGCCGTTCGCGCACCGGGCCGCAGATGCGGTTGGGCAATTTCTGCGAGCCGTCCATGGCGATCTGGGCGGTTCGGTGCTTGATGGCCGGATTGGTGAAACGTTCGACCAGACTGTCTTTATAGGCCCCAACGTCCACCCCTTGCGGCATGTTCAACGTCGGTGTGATTTCTTCGTCCATCATGGTTCGCATGAATTTGACGTAGGCCGCATCTTCCATGCATGCCGCGATGGTTTCATAACCGGCCAGCGAACCCAGATACGACAGTGCCGAATGGCTGCCGTTCAGATGGCGCAGCTTCATGTATTCGAAGGGCTCCACGTCTTCTACGATTTGCGCCCCCGCGTCTTCCCAGGCCGGTCTTCCGGTCGGGAAGTTGTCTTCGATCACCCATTGCATGAAGGGTTCGCAAACGACGGGCCAGGCATCGGTGACGCCCAGATCAGAATTAACCCGTGCCGTGTCGTCGGGTGTCGTCGTCGGGGTGATGCGATCAACCATGGTGCAGGGGAAGGCCACGTTATCAGATACCCATCGGCCAAATTTGGCATCCATTGCGCCTGCAAAACTGATGACCGCCATACGCGCGATTCTGCCGTTCTGGAACAGGTTGTCGCACGACATGACCGTGAATGGGTCCGTTCCGGCGTCACGGCGTCGGCGCAGTGCCGTTACGACATAGCCGACAACGGTGGTCGGCTTATCCGGAGATGCCATATCCGCCGCAATTCCGGGATGATCGAAATTGAGCTTGCCGCTGGCCGGATCATGGCAATAGCCCTTTTCGGTCGCCGTAATTGAAACGATGCGAACGGCGGGATCGCACATGCGCGCCAGCAGCGCTTCCGGGTCTTCCGGGCCGACCAGCATTTCTTGCATGGCACCGACGACGCGCAAGGACTGGCCTTTAAGGCTTTGGGTGGCCACGGTGTAAAGGAAATCCTGTGGGGCCAGCTTGTCGCGGACTTCGGGGCCCATCAGATCGACGCCGCAAATCCCCCATTCGCTGCTTCCACCGGCCAAAACCGTATCGGTATAAACTTCCTGATGGGCACGATGGAACGCGCCGACGCCCAAATGAACGATGCCGACGCTGACTTTTGTGCGGTCATACGCGGGAACTTCGACGGTGGACGGCAAATTGGACAAAACATCCGGGTGCAACTGAGCCATTCGTGGTCTTCCTCTCTTATTCTTCAAATGATGTTTTTAGCGCCCAAAGCCCAAGGGCCGGGTTGCCGATATAGAATATTTCTTCGCCATCGATGGTGTTGGGGCCGTCGGCAAGGGTGTCGGGGTTGTACTTTGCGGCCATTTCATCGTAATCGGCCCACCCGAAACCGACGCCTTCGACTTCTTCACGCGACAGGTTTTCAGGGCGGGTGCAATAGGTAATGCGAAAACGCCCTTCAGAGGCCCCGTGGATCAAATGCGCGGCAGCCGACAGGTTGCCTGCCAAATCCTCGTTGTCCTCGACCGCTTTTAGCGTGTGCGGCGTTCCGAAGTAGCCGTATTTGCGAATAAGCCCATCAATGCCCTTGTCTTCGCCGAATTCGCGCACGGCGGGGGCCAGAATAATCAGGTCGCCGTCATCGGCGATGGCCATGCGGGTGCGATAGACCGCCTTGTTTCCCAGCCAGGTGCTTTTGAATTCGTGGGGCACCAGATAAACCACCGCCTTCTTAATCGGGGTGTCCAGCATATCCAGATTGACGGCGCGGCTGAGATCGGCCGCTTGGCGGTACGAATCCTCCCGGCCGGCATAGAGACCACGAAGAACCAGGCCATCGGGGCTATTGCCGATGACGGTCGATATGAATTGAATGGGCAGGTGGGCTAAGAAATTGTCGAACCCGTAGTTGAGCAGCGCGCGCACCGGCGTATCCGTCCGCCCCATCAACTTTTCCATGTCGGCCACGGCACCCAGGAAATGGCTGCGGTTGATCATGTCCGCCCCGCCGACGCCGATGCAGACGTTCTTGGTGTAATTGGCCATACCGGCCACTTCATGGGGCACGACCTGGCCGATGGAGAGAATCAAATCATAGCCGCCGTCGGTGACGGCCTTGTTGATCTGGACTTTGATTTCATAATCCAGCTTGCCGCCGGATTGATCGGCGACAAATTCCGACGGAATAGTGCCGACCGTTTTTACGTCGTTGCGCCAGTCATGATCCAGAAATTTCTCCAGCGGAATGTCGGGGCCGAACATGGATCGTATCTGATCCTCGTTCATGGGCGTATGGGTGCCCAGGGCGGGCATCACATGAACGACCTCCGTCACCGGCGCCAGCACCTCGTACAGATAGGCGGTAATCGATCCGGCCTCGGAATAAAAGCGCGTGTGATCGGGCGGCAGCAGCAAAACACGCTTGGGCGCGTAACCCAGTTTGTCTAAAAATGAACGAAGATGGGCTTCCTTTTCGGCTCGCGAAATAACCCGGTCGGGGGCACCGTCGGCAATGAAGGTGGTCACGTTTCGTCTCCTGACGTCTCAAAATTTTGTCAGAGAACATTGTCAAAACGCGGCATAGGGTCAAGCGTTTTAGAAAATCGGGTCAAACTGAAACAAATACGGGATGGGCCTTGGCATCCAGATTGGCTTGGATCAGCCGTTAGCACTTCGTCGCTGGACCTCTTCGACGACATTGGCAAACAACTGGGATTCTTCTTTGCCGAACTTTGTTGCGATCTGCCGTTGTTTTCGCTCGTCGGAGATTTCCGTGCGAAGATCGGAGAAAAGAGCCGACAGCATCGTCATCAAAGCCTTTTCCGATGGCGGCCAACTCGTCGTTTGGCTATCCGTATGCCGGTTCTCCAGAGAACCGTTATTGACGATCACGTTCGTTAGCCATTCCGCGCGCCGATCAAAATTCCTGAAATGAGCGGCCATCAACATCTCGGTTTCCACAGCGACTTCATTTACCTTTTCGTCGGCATAAAAGGCCGCCCAGGCCTTGGCGCCGGCTGAGGATTCGCGTTTGCTGATTTCAATGATGGCTTCGTGGCATATCTGTTGGTTTCTTTCCACTCGGTCGGCACCCAGCATCATGTCGACGGCGGCGAAAAAACCTGGAAGAACGCGTCGTGGAATTGGGTCGCGATGATCCGGAGCCGTAGCAGGATCGAAAAATAAATGGGAAAACCGATGGACCAGTACGCGACCGAATGAATTGTCGCGCGGGTGGCACAGACCGTCCCGATCGGCGAACTTCACGCTTTCCGCCCCATTTTTGGGGCCCTTGCGTTCCAAATAATTGTCGAGGATCTTGCCGATCTCTTCCGGCGGTAATGGTTTTTGCAGATAATCGTCTGCCTTCAAGTGAAGGGCTTCAATTGCTGTATCAATATTTGGCGAAGCCGTAACGATAATGCATACGGCGTCTGGGAGACGAGCCTTGATTTGCGGGATTAGTTCCCCCAATCGCACATCGACCAGAAACGCCGCAGGAAGGAATCGCTCCAGCGCAGAAAGCGCCGCGTCGGCGCTTTGCGCCCACTCCACGCGATAGTCAGACAAACTCAAGGCATCTGCCATGGCTTCGGCAGATACGCGGTTGCCATCGATAATCAGAACCGTGCGTTCCCAGGCTGGCGCCGAAGCGCCATTCTCGGTCACCGGAGCAAAACTCATAACCAACCCCCTTCACGGATTGCACTCGCATCCGCGCAGGCCTACCCCTTGGAATTTTTGCCCGGTCGCTACTCCCTCAAGTGCGTGCTGGGCTAGCCCATTTATTCTAGTCGGGCTCGACTTCACAGGTCGCGTACGCGAAATACGCGAAAAACTGCGGTCAAGCTTATCGCATTATTATACCTGATTTTTGATTTTATCCAAGGCGAATTCAAACGCTAATGCGACGAACACGCATTTGCGTTGTAGATCAACGGCTTGTGAGCTTTTTTGCGACCACCCCTCCCCGCTACGGAGCGTTTTCGAGGATACCCTCAATTCTGGCCATGACATCTGGTGTCAACAGTTCGACGACATCCATGGCACGCAGGTTTTCGCGCAGCTGTTCGACCTTCGACGCACCGAGGATGACGGTGCTGACATTGGGGTTTTTTGCACACCATGCGATGGCCATAAGGGCTGTCGTCGTACCGATTTCCGCCGCCAGATCGGAAAGTTGACGGACTTTCACAATTTTATCGTCGTCACCGACGACGCGGTCCTTGAGCCACTTGTAGTTGTCGACCGTCAGTCGCGATCCATCGGGAATTCCGTCGTTATATTTACCGGTCAGCAAACCCGAATACAGGGGCGACCAAATGGTCGTTCCCAGGCCCGGTCCGTCGTAAAGCGGCGCGTACTCCTTTTCGAATCTGGCGCGCTCGAACATGTTGTATTGGGGTTGTTCCATGGTCGGAGGCGTCAGATTGTTTTCGCGCGCGATCCGGTGCGCTTCAAAAATATCCTCCGCTGGCCATTCCGAGGTTCCCCAGTACAGTACTTTGCCCTGGGCGATCAGGTTGTGCATGGTCCGCACGGTTTCTTCGATGGGAACTTCCGGGTCGGGTCGGTGGCAGAAGAACAGATCCAGATAATCGACTTGCAGGCGTTCCAGGGCCTGATGGCAGGCCTCGAACACATGTTTGGCCGATAGTCCGCGCTGGGTCGGCGCCGGATCATCAACCGAGCCGAACATAACCTTGCTGGAAACACAGTAGCTGTCGCGCCGCCAGCCAAGGTTTTTCAGGGCTTTTCCCATGATCACTTCGGCCCGGCCCTTGGCGTAGGCTTCGGCATTGTCGAAAAAATTGACGCCCCCGTCGTAGGCGACCTTGAGCATTTCGGCTGCGTCGCGGACATCGACCTGATAGGCGAAGGTTACCCATGAACCGAACGAAAGCGTGCTGACTTTCAGTCCCGATTTCCCCAATCGACGATATTCCATGACGGCTATCCCTTTTGTTTCGACAAATTAGTGTTCCAAAATCTTCGACAGGAACGTCTGCGCCCGGTCGCTGCGCGGTTTTCCGAAGAAATCGTCGGTCGTCGCGTCTTCGACGATTTCCCCTTCGTCCATGAAAATCACGCGATCCGCGACACGCCGCGCAAATCCCATTTCGTGAGTAACCACCATCATGGTCATCCCCGATTTCGCAAGTGTTTGCATGACGTCGAGGACTTCGTTGATCATTTCAGGGTCCAGCGCCGAGGTCGGTTCGTCGAACAGCATGGCAATGGGATCCATCGCCAAACCCCGCGCGATGGCGACGCGTTGTTGCTGCCCGCCGGACAACTGGCTGGGATACTTGTCTCCGTATTCGCCAAGGCCGACGCGCTCCAGCAATTCCTGGCTGCGGGCATAGGCTTCGTCTTCGGATCTTCCGAGAACCTTGATCTGGGCCAGGCAGATGTTTTGCATTGCCGTCTTATGTGGGAACAGTTCGAAGTTTTGAAAGACCATTCCGATATGCGAGCGCAACTTCGGCAGATCTGTATCCTTGGCACCCACCGAAATCCCATCTACGGAAATTTCCCCCTCCTGGAAGGGTTCCAACCCGTTCACGCATTTGATCAGCGTACTTTTCCCCGACCCGGAAGGCCCGCAGATGACGACCACCTCGCCCTTCTGGACGCTACTTGTGCAATTTTTTAGAACCTGGAAGGTCCCATACCATTTATTGACGTTATTAAATTTGATCATCGGTGCATCTTCTTTTGTAGGGTTTTCACGTAAAGTGACGCGAAATAACACATGATGAAATAGACGAACGCGGCGAAAACGTAGAGTTCCACCAGCCGCGAGTCCCGCTGCGCCACCGTAACCGCTGAGGTCATGAAGTCAGCCAGACCCACGACGAAAACCAGCGACGTATCCTGGAACAGAATGATGGTCTGTGTCAGCAGGATCGGCAGCATGTTGCGAAATGCCTGGGGCAGAACCACGTAGCGCATGGTTTGGGGATATGTCAGTCCCAGCGCATAACCGGACCAGGCTTGGCCCCGCGAGATGCTCTGAATCCCCGAACGCATGATTTCGCAATAATATGCAGCCTCGAACAAAACAAACCCGATCAGCGCCGATTCAAAGGCATCGACCTGCCCCTGTACGATCAACGGAACCAGGAAATAGAACCAAAAGATCACCAGCAGCAGCGGCAAGGACCGGAAAAAGTTAACCCACACCGCGCCAATCCATTGGAAAAGGCGGATGCTCGAAAGGCGCATCAGCGCCAGCAAGGTCCCCAGAACGATACTCCCGACGGCGGCAAGGCCGGTCAGCAGTAGGCTAAGCATCATCCCGTCCCAAAGGTAGGGCAATGCGGTGACGATCACGCCAAAATCAAAATCGGCCAGCATGATCATTTATCCTTCTGGATGCCGTAACCGGGGATTTTGGTCTTCTCCTCGATACGCACCATGAGCGCCACGACGATCATCGTCAGCACCAGATAAATCAGCGTGACTGAGGTAAAGGCTTCAAATCCCTGGAAGGTGTAATTCTCGATCTGGCGCGCCTGATACAAAAGTTCAGCCACACCGATGGTCAGGGCCAGCGACGAATTCTTGAAGATCGTCAGAAATTCACTGGTCAGCGGCGGCACGATGATGCGGTAGCCGACCGGAACCAACAGGTAGCGATAGACCTGGATCGTCGTCAGCCCCATGGCGAGGCCTGCCGCGCGCTGGCCCACCGGAATGGACTCGATCCCTGCCCTCACCTGCTCGGCGACACGCGATGCGGTGTAGGTGCCAAGGCAAAAAATGGCGCTGGTCACTTCGGGGAATGGCATATCGCGCTTCATCCAGCGGCCCAGATCGTCGGGCACCATTTCCGGAACCACGTAAAACCAGAGAAACATCTGAACGATTAGCGGAATGTTGCGGAATAGTTCGACGTAGGCGGTGGCGACGGCGCGAATGGGAACAGAATCGACCGTTCGCGCGACACCGACAATCGAGCCCAGCGAAAACGCAATAATCCAGGCAATGGCAGAGACAAACAGCGTCCACTCGACGCCTGAAACCAGCCAATCGAAATAGGGTTCCTCGAACAGGATGCCCCAGTTCCAGTTATAATTCATTCTTATTTTTCCGATAGGTTTGAAAGAGAAAGGCCGGGAAGAAACTTATCTTCCCGGCCCTGTTTTCAACCGTTTATTTAGGGAACGCCTGAACCGCGAAGTTGGTTTCCAGCGTATCGCCTGCGGGCACATTCAGCGCGGACCCACCGGGGATCGGCTTCATGAACCATTTGTTGTAGATTTCAAAAATTTCGCCCGAGCGGAACAGACCGGCGAGCGTGCGGTTGGCGACCAGACGCATGGCTGAATCGTCGCGCGGCAGCATCAGGGCATAGGGATCGAACGAAATAAAACGGCCGGTGACTTCATAGTCAGCAGGTTTTTTCGCCTTGGAAATCAGTCCAAACAGCAGGATATGGTCGGTCGAATAAGCGTCGACACGATCCGTTTCCAGCGCCAGGAAGCCTTCGGCATGGTCTTTGACGCTCAAAACCTTGACATCCTTGATGCCCAGATCCTTGACCGCGTTTTTAATGGCGCGTTCGTTGGTCGTACCCTGGGCCAAAGCAATGGCCTTGCCGGCCAGATCTTCAACTTCCTTGATGCCGGACGACTTCTTGACCAGCAGCTTGGTGCCGGTGATGAACGTGGTCAGGGCGTAATCGACCTGCTTTTGACGGGTCAGGTTGTTGGTGGTCGAACCGCATTCGAGATTGATATTGCCGTTGGCAATCAACGGGATGCGGGTCTGCGGCGTAACCGGAACGAGCTTGACGTTCAGTTTTTCAACGCCGACTTCCTTGGCCACCGCATCGACGATCTTCATGCACAGATCCATCGAATAGCCGATCGGCTTGTTGTCGGGGCCGATATAAGCAAAAGGCACCGAAGATTCACGGTGCCCGACGACGATGGTTCCAGATTCCTTGATTTTCTGCAGCGTCCCGTAAAAGTCCGCGGCCCCAGCGTTCGCGGCGCCAAATACGGCAAACGCCGCGGCCGCGGCAATAATTTTTTTGATCATTCTACCTACCCCTTGTTGTTCTATTTTCTGGACCGAATGCGGCCCGATTGGATCGTCGGTTTTTTTGCAGTCTTTAGCTTAAAATCCCCCCGGCAATGCCGAATTTTGCAACATCCCACCGGACGAAGCGCCCCCCAAGGATCAAACTTGAGGAAACACCGACACACGGAAATAGCGTATTTGGGCTTTCCAACGCAAGAGTTCACGCGAATTTTGATGAAATTCCCGCGCGAAATGGGTTAGCCGACATCTTTGAGAAGGACGTCGCTGTCGGGCGCGAAGTTGGACAGCAACGGCAGGCAAGCACCGCCAATTGCCCAGGCATTTCCCCCCAGTATGCCTTCCGCCAGGGCAAACCTGGACACCCCCTGACGATCCAATTCTTCCAAAGCCTTGGATGTACCCGAGAGTATCCGGCTTCGGACCTCCGGGGGAAATGCTCCGTCGATGACAATCGCTTCAAAATCGATAACTGACATGGCCGAAATCATCGCGTAGGCGATGGCTGCCGAAACCTCGTCGATCCACACATCAACGACGGCGCCCAAATTGTTCCAACTATCGGGCATTCGCCAGATAATGGCTGGGTCCTTCCCTTCTGCGGCGAGGCGCTTTTCCAAGGTGTAGATGGAGGCCGCGCCTATCAGTTGGCGAATCTGGCCCGAACCGTCCGTTGCCTGGATTGGGATGGGGCCAATGGCGCCAGCGTTCCCTTGTGGTCCGGTGAACAAGTCACCGCCCAGAACGACGCCACCGCCAATGAATGTGCCGATGAAGAAATAGAGAAAATTCTGAAAATCGTTAGGGTTTCCAAATACCAGTTCGGCCGCGCAAGCGCCCGTCGCGTCGTTGCAGCTGGACGTCGGCAGCCCGGTGACCGCCTCGATCTCTTCACCAATGTCAAAGGATTTCCACTGGTCCATTACGCCATCGGGTGCGCCGACCTCCTCGCCCCAGTTCCAAAGCTCGTAGGGGCAGCCAACGCCGATCCCCGAAATTCGCGGCCACAACGACTTTTTCAGATTTCCCTTCAAGGTTTCGACGCCGTTTCCGACGAATGTCTTTATGTTATCGGGCGTTGGGTAGGGATAGGTTTCGCGGATCAACTGTTTGACGTTGCCAACGAAGTCCATCAGAATCAGGTCACTGGATCGGCGGCCGATCTTCAAACCAAAGGAATAGGCGCCGTCCGGGTTCAACGAAAAAGGAACGCGTGGTTGCCCTACCCGACCGCGTAGCGGCTTTTCCTTGCGTACCAGACCGGCGCTTTCAAGCTGCTTCAGAATGACCGAAATGGTTTGCGGTGAAAGGCCCGTTTGGCGGGCTATTTCAGCCTTGGGAAGGTTGCCTTGCTGGCGAATAAGGGACAGGGCCAGACGTTCGTTGTAGAGGCGCACACCGACCTGGTTCGATCCCCGACTGCGCCCCTTGGGCGCCGCCGCGACGGAAAAGAATTGCCCTGTCGATTTGTTTTTCATCGTCTTTATATAGCATCCCCACGTAGGCGCGAACGCCAGAATTAAGACAATAACCATAAAAATCATGCCCTTGGCAAGCGTCGCTGTCAATTAGTAAATCCAATGGATTTATTTATTGACAGATATCGCTGGGCCATGATTAACTTTCTCTATTCGGTTGCAGATCGCCTGCTGGCGGTCTGTTCCGTGATACCGAATTGGAATCGCACTTCGACAGGGAGAAAATGATGAAAATGCGTACTTTTCTGCGGTCTAGCGCCGCAGCGCTTCTCACCACGGCGGTCATGGCGGCTGGATCGGTACAAGCCGCCGATATCGGCGCGTGCCTGATTACCAAAACAGATACCAACCCCTTTTTCGTGAAAATGAAGGAAGGCGCGACGGCAAAAGCCAACTCTCTTGGGATTAAGCTTCAAACATTTGCCGGCAAAATCGACGGCGACGTGGAAACACAGGTCGCCGCCATCGAAACCTGCATCGCTTCGGGCGCCAAGGGGATTTTGATTACCCCGACTGATTCGCGCGCTCTGGTTCCTGTCATTAAGCAGGCTCGCGACGCTGGTCTTCTGGTGATTGCGCTTGATACGCCGTTTGAGCCTGCCGACGCTGCCGACGCGACCTTCGCCACCGACAACTTCAAGGCTGGCGAACTTATCGGTCAATGGGCCAAGGCGAAGCTAGGCGCTGGCGCCGCCAAGGCGAAGATCGCCCTGCTCGACCTGAATGCTTCGGAAATCTCGGTCGATTATTTGCGCGACAACGGCTTCCTGCAGGGTTTCGGCATCGATATCAAGAACCCCAAGGATATCGGCGATGAAGTCGATCCGCGCATCGTCGGCAACGACGTGACCAACGGAAACGAAGAAGGCGGCCGCAGGGCGATGGAAAACCTTCTGCAAAAAGACCCAGAAATCAACGTCGTTTACACCATCAACGAACCCGCCGCCGCCGGCGCCTATGAAGCGCTGAAGTCGGTTGGCCGCGAAAAAGACGTGATGGTCGTGTCGGTTGACGGCGGTTGCCCAGGCGTCCAGAACATCAAGGAAGGCGTGATTGGCGCGACTTCCATGCAGTTCCCGCTGTTGATGGCCTCCATGGGTGTGGAAGCGATCAAGAAGTTTGCCGAAACCGGTAAGAAGCCTGCGGTAACCCCGGGCCTCGATTTCTTCAACACTGGCGTTGAACTGATCACCGACCAGCCCGTCAAGGGCCTGCCCTCTCTTTCCTCTGAGGAAGGCTTGAAGAAGTGCTGGGGCTAATTCTCCCCGACTAGACCGACTATCTTGCCGGTGGAGCCCTTCAATCGCGCTCCACCGGCATTTTTTCACCTGTTATTGTGTTGCCGGATGGTATTGTCCGCGCTTCGGGTCGGGAAGAGTGATCTCGTTTCGGTCCCCGGAACGCGATCTGGAGACGACGAATGAGTTCGATAGACACCTCTGTGCAGGGAAAACAGGATTTCGAGAAAGTGATCGAAGACAGCGACACGGATGTTGCATCGTTCGAAGAAGGCAAAAACACTTTCGGCGTCCGAATTCAGAAATTTCTTCATTCATACCCGACAATGGTCCCGGTGATTGTGCTGGCGCTGAGCATCGTCGTTTTTGGCTTCATTGCCGGGGATCGCTTTTTCCATCCGTTCAACCTGTCGCTGATTATGCAACAGGTCTCCATCATCGGCATTCTCGCCGCCGCCCAAAGCCTGATTATCCTGACCGCAGGCATCGACCTTTCGGTCGCCGCGATCATGGTTCTGGTTTCCGTGGTTATGGGGAAATTGGCCATTAGCCTGGGTATTTCGCCCTTGGTCGCCATCCCCCTGGGCTTCGTTCTGGGAACGCTGTGCGGCATGATGAATGGTTTTTTGGTGACGCGCCTGAAACTTCCGCCTTTCATTGTCACCCTGGGGACCTGGAACGTCTTTTTTGCCCTGAACCTTTGGTATTCGGGGGCTCAATCCATTCGTAGCCAGGATATCGACAAACTGGCCCCGTCGCTTAAGTTTTTTGGCGAACGCGTGGGCTTCGGGGGGGCGCAGTTCACCTACGGTTCATTCCTGATGATCGTCATCTTCCTGGTTCTTTGGTACGTCCTGAACCGGACGGCCTGGGGGCGAAGAGTTTATGCCATCGGCGACGACAAGGAAGCCGCAGAGTTGTCCGGTATTCGCACCGACCGAACGTTGATTTCCGTTTACGCCGTCGCCGGTCTCGTCTGCGCCATCGGCGCCTGGGCATCCATCGGTCGGATCGGGTCGGTCTCGCCGCAAAGTTTTTACGAAGGCAACCTGCAATCCATCACTGCCGTTGTCATTGGCGGCATCAGCCTGTTCGGCGGGCGTGGCTCGATCATGGGTCCGCTTATCGGCGCGTTGATTGTCGGGGTGTTCCAGTCCGGGCTGCGTTTGGCTGGCGTGGATGTATTGTGGCAGGTGTTCGCCATTGGATGGCTCATCATCATCGCCGTTGCCATGGACCAGTGGATCAGGAAGGTGTCGTCATGACCAATGAAAACCACCCTGCCCTGCAGGCTCGCGGCCTTGTCAAAAAATATGGGCGTGTCACGGCATTGATCGACGCCGATCTGGAACTGATGCCCGGCGAAATCCTGGCGGTTATCGGCGACAACGGTGCCGGTAAGTCAACCCTGATCAAGGCCCTTTCCGGCGCTGTCATCCCCGATCAGGGGGAGGTTTTGCTGTATGGCGAGCCGGTCCATTTCCAATCGCCCATAGAAGCGCGCAACGCTGGCATTGAAACGGTTTACCAGAATCTGGCCCTATCGCCGGCCCTGTCGATTGCGGACAACATGTTTCTGGGGCGCGAAATTCGTAAAAAGGGCTTCCTTGGAAATGTACTCAGGATGCTCGACCGGCCCGAAATGCAGCGCATATCGCGCCAGAAGCTGTCGGATCTGGGCTTAATGACGATCCAAAATATTGACCAAGCCGTGGAAACCCTGTCGGGCGGTCAGCGCCAAGGCGTGGCGGTGGCCCGGGCGGTGGCGTTTAGTTCGAAGGTCGTCATCCTAGACGAACCGACGGCGGCCTTGGGGGTGAAGGAATCGCGGCGCGTGCTTGATCTTATTCTGGACGTCAAGGCGAGGGGCATGCCGATCATTCTGATCAGCCACAATATGCCCCACGTTTTCGAGGTCGCGGATCGCATCCACATCCATCGTTTAGGTCGGCGTATTGCCGTTATCGACCCGAAGAAGTTCACCATGTCCGATGCCGTGGCGATCATGACCGGCGCCATGAAACCGCCTGAAGATTTAAAGGCCGCATGATGAACGATTTTGAACGCTTGTCGGACCGTGTTTTGCACGGGGCTCGCGACCGCGAGCGCCTGATTGTCGCCATTGCCGGTCCACCAGCAGCGGGCAAATCGACCCTAGCCGAAAAGTTGGTCAATCGGCTGAACGATGGCGAGGCTTCGGAGCCAGCGGCGATTTTCCCAATGGACGGTTTTCATCTGCCCAATCAAGTGTTGATCGAGCGCGGATTGCTGCGGCGCAAGGGTGCGCCCCAGACCTTCGACACCGACGCCTTTTTTGAGACCTTGAAGGATATCCACGATCATCGCCGGGACGTTCCCATCCCTCTTTACGACCGGACGCATAGCGCGTCTGTCCCCGAGGCCGAGGTTATCCGCCTGCATCATCGGATTGTCGTGTGCGAAGGGAACTATCTGCTGCTTGACCAAGAACCCTGGCAGGCAATGAGGCCGCTTTATGGCCTCACCGTATTTTTACGCATCGAGATGGATATCCTGGAGGAACGCCTTATCCGGCGCTGGACGAACCGGGACCACACGCTTGATGCTGCGCGTGAACGCGCGCAGTCAAACGATTTGCCGAACGCCCGGCTGGTTTGCGAGCAATCCGCCGTTGCCGACCTGACGTTGGGGAGCGCGCCATAGGGATGGCAAAAAAAGAAAAAATGTTCCTGGTTTGCGGCGAGGCGTTGTTCGATCTGTTTATGGATGCGGACGAAGAGATGGGGATGCGCTTCTCGGCTCGCGTCGGCGGCTCTCCTTTTAACGTCGCTCTCGGATTGGCGCGTCTTGGCCGTTCGGTCGGTTTTTTTTCGGCGTTATCAACCGATTTCCTGGGCTCTCGTCTGGCCAAGTCGCTGGAAACCGAGGGCGTATCGACCCAACACCTGATCCGAAAGGACGCGCCAACAACCCTTAGCGTGGTCGGGGTGGGTGCCGACGGTTCGCCGAGTTACGCTTTTTACGGTCAGGATGCCGCCGACCGGTCGATTGAGGTTGGTGATCTGCCGAAAATTGGGGACGACATCTGTGCATTGCATTTTGGTTCCTATTCCCTTGTTTCAGCACCGACCGCCGACGCGTTGGCCGCATTGATGGAACGTGAAGCGGGAAAACGGCTGATTTCGGTCGATCCCAACGTGCGGCTGGGTGTGGAGCCTGATATCGGTGTGTGGAAAAGCCGAATGGATCAAATCCTTCCCTTTGCCGATCTGGTCAAGATCAGCGACGAGGATATCCAGGCGCTGTTCCCGGGAATGGCCCCGGACGCCTTTGCGGGGCAGTGCATCGGTCGTGGAACTGGACTGGTCGTCGTGACCAAGGGTGGCGACGGGGCCGCCGCGTTCGGCCGCTGCGGTGTGGTGGAGGTGCCTTCGGTTCCTGTTGACGTCGTTGACGCCGTCGGCGCTGGCGACAGCTTCCAGGCGGCCCTATTGTGCGGCCTTGACGAAATGGGTGCGTTGTCGCCGCAAGGCCTGCCATCGCTGGACCTGGAAACGCTGAAATCCCTGTTGAACTTTGCCGCCGAGGCAGCCGCTCTCACCTGTTCGCGGCGTGGTGCCGATCTGCCGACACGATCCGTCTTGCGAGAGATGATCGAACGGTGATAATCATGCGCCCGCGTTGGATGGGTGTCCGAGCGGTTGAAGGAACCGGTCTTGAAAACCGGCAAGGGTGAATAGCTCTTCGTGGGTTCGAATCCCACCCCATCCGCCATTTTCGTTTGCTCGGGCTGAATTTCGCTGCTGCTTTCGTGAGCATAAACCATATAATGGACCATAAAATTTCCGTAGTATGTGCCGCTCACCTGCAGCGTTCTCATGGCTTGCAGTCGGGGCGAACCGGGGGGATACGCCGAAAATGAACCGATTGGCCAACATTCTTATCGCCGGAACCGACGCAGAACGGGCAGACCGGCTTTCCGATATCCTGAGCGAGAACAACTGCAACGCCCTGGTCTGCGATCAGACAGCGCAGTTTTTGACCGAAACCCGCGAAGGCGGAACCGATTTGGTCATTATCGATTACGAATCGGCGGACATTGATGGTTTGGCACTGATCGAGGAACTGCGCGGGCAGCCTGAAAGCGCGGGCATTCCGGTTGTTTTGTGGGCGGCCGAGGAATCCGGGCAACTTTATGAAGAAGCTTTGGCGGCCGAGGTTGACGAGGTCTATGTCGGAGAACCGCATGGCGATGAAATATTCCATCGCTTCCATCCGTTGATGCGCCTGTCTACGCAGTTGGCTGAATTGCGGCGGCGAACCGCCCTTGCCCGCAAGTTCGGCGTGGACATTCCCAAATCTCCCGACCTTTCCATCGACAAGGGGCCGATTTCGGTCCTGGTCAGCGCGGGGAATGACAAGACCGCCGATATGATCGCGGCGGCGCTTGGCGCGGGCGGGAATTTGAGCCGATGCGAGCAACTGTTTGAAGCGCGCGATACCTTGTACGATGGTCAGTTCGATGCGGCGGTCGTGGGTGTTTCGAAAGATGACGCCACCGAAGACATCATGGAATTCTGCGAAGAAGTTCGCAACAATCCGCGGCTATTCAACCTGCCAATCATTTTGGTCCCGGAACCGGGCGTTGAAATGGATGTGACGAGCACGATGTGGCAAGGTGCCAGCCGCATTCTCGACGGGGCGCAGACCGACGCACGGACCCGCTATGTTTTGACCAGCCTTGGCACGCGCCAACGGCTTCGTTGGCGTATTCGCGATGCTATCGACGCGGCTATGGGCGATCCAATCCGTGACAAGCTGACCGGGTCGTATACATACGAGTTCCTGCGCAATCATCTGGATGTATTGACCGATGAGTCCCGGGAATGGCAGCGCCATCTTACGGTCGTTTTTTTTAGCGTTAGCGACTCTGTGGCCGAGGTGCGCAAGGAATTTGGCGATGCCGCAGCCGACGACTTGACCGCGAAGGTTTCGCATTGGATTTCGGGCATGGTGCGGCTTGAGGATTTGGCCGCGCGCCATGGTGACGCCGAATTCTGCGTTGCGTTTCCCGATACGCCCTTGGCCGAGGGCGAGTTCGTCATGCGCCGCGTCGCCGGTATTCTCGGATACACGGACTTCGCCGTCGATGACGTTTTTCGGCCGATCCCCATTTCCGTGGCGGTTGGCGCGGCCGAGCTGGAAGCGGATGACGACCCCACCGCGCTCATCGCGCGGGCTCGCCAAAACTTAGGCTTGTAGCACGTGCAGGTTGACGTAATCTTCGACACCATCTGCCCATGGTGCTATGTCGGAAAAAGGCGCCTTGAAGCCGCGCGCCTGCTTCGTCCGAATGTCGAGATCGTGCCGCGCTGGCGACCGTTTCTGTTGAATCCCGACATGCCCGGCGAGGGAATGGACCGCAATACCTATCTGGTCCGCAAGTTCGGAACAGAAGCGCGGGTACGGCGGATTTACGGGGCCATTGGCGATGCCGGACAATCGGTTGAAATCGATTTCGCGTTTGACCGCATCCGGCAAACGCCTAATTCCGTCAATTCCCATCGTCTGGTGCAGTTTGCGGAAAACCACGGGAAATCGGACGCCGTGGTCGAAGCCCTTTTCCTCAACTATTTCATAAACGGCAAAAACATCGGTGAAAATGAGGTCCTGACGAAAATCGGCGTCGATCTGGGGTTGGACGAAACGGACCTCGCCGACTACCTGTCCAGCGACAAAGATGTCGACTTTGTTTACGAGGAAAACACCCGCGCCCACCGCCGCGGCATCAACAGCGTCCCGTCCTATGTTCTGGGCGGATCCATGGTCATCTCGGGTGCCCACGAACCCCAGGTCCTGGCCCGTATGATCGACGCCGCCGCCCAACCGATCTAGCGCAGCCGCATGTTGTGCGGTTTTTGGGGCTGTGGCACCATCGCCGTTCGGCTCATCACGTCCGGAAGGAAACAATAATGAAACGTCTGTGCCGCGCATCTTTTTCCGATCTTGCCCCCGCTTCCCTGATTTTCTCGACCGCGGCACTTTGCGTCGCTCTGAGCATTGCACCCTACGCGCACGGGGCCGAGCGGACGGTCGGCACCACCTATCGCGTGGTCGATACAAATCAGATCAAATGCTTCGGCACCGGCAGCACCGGCAAGATGCGGTCCTGCCCCGATCAGGGCGACAAGCTTTTCGGCCAGGATGCCAATTATGTGGTCAACCCGCCACGCTACAAAGACAACGGCAACGATACGGTCACCGATCTTGTCACCGGCTTGATGTGGCAAAAGGGTTTTACGCGCGACGTGCCGTTCGCTCAGGCGCCTGATTATGCGCGCCAGGCCAACACCGGCGGATACCCAGACTGGCGTGTGCCCAGCGTCAAGGAACTTTATTCGCTGATCGATTTCAGCGGCCACCAGGGCAGCGGCAATCCGTCGTCCAGCAAAGCCCCGCGCGATGCCATTCCGTTCATCGACACCGATGCCTTCGCCTTCGAATTCCCGACCAGCGGTCGCTATATCGATGCCCAATACGTCACCACATCGGCGTATGGGGGCTATGCCATGGGCAACCCGGCTTTTTTCGGGGTCAATCTGGCTGATGGCCGGATCAAGGGCTATCCGCAAAACGGTGGTCCGCAGAGAAGCGGATGGTACGCCCGCTTCGTGCGCGGCAATCCCGATTACGGCCGCAACGCCTTTAGCGACAACCGCAACGGCACCATCACCGACACCGCCACCGGTCTGACCTGGATGCAGGGCGACAGCGGCGACCGGGGCTTTGACGGAAACCTTGGCAAGGCCCACTACAAGGACGGCCGCATGGACTGGCCGGAAGCGCTGAATTTCTGCGAAACTCTCGATTTCACGGGCGCGAAGGATTGGCGCCTGCCCAATGCCAAGGAATTGCAAAGCATCCTCGATTATTCCCGTTCGCCGCAAGCGACCCGCACGGCGGCGCTCGACCCCATTTTCGGGGCCAGTCTCATCACCGATGAGAAGAGCCAGCAGAACTTCCCCGGCTATTGGAGCTCAACCACCCTGTTGGCGGGCCGCACGCCCGGTTCGCAGGCCGTGGTGGTCTATTTCGGCGAGGCCCTGGGGGCACCGTCCATGGGGAGCCAAAGCGGTAGCCGCAATCAGCAGGGCCAAGGCATGCAGCAGGGCCAAGGCAATCGTCAGGGCCAGATGCAGGGCCAGCAACAGGGCCAGATGCAGGGCCAGCAACAAGGCATGCGAGGCCCCGGAAAGCAGGGCGGCGGCCAAATGCCCGGACGCATGGCGATGGGTCCCGGCGGTGGACAAGGGCAAGGTTTCAGACCCGGTATGGGCAGGCCCGGCATGCAGCAGGGTCAACAAGGCTTCACGCCCCAGGGCATGAACCGCCAAGGCCAGCAGCAGGGTCAAGGTATGCAGCAGGGTCAGGGCATGCAGCAGGGTCAACAAGGCTTTCCGCCCCAGGGCATGAACCGTCAAGGCCAGCAGCAGGGCCAAGGTATGCAGCAGGGCCAAGGTATGATGCAGCAGGGCCAAGGTATGATGCAGCAGGGTCAACAAGGCTTCCCGCCGCAGGGTATGAACCGTCAAGGCCAGCAGCAGGGTCAGGGCATGCAAGGTGGTGGCCAGATGCAAGGGCGTCAGCAACAAGGCCGTCAGCAACAAGGCCAGGGCATGCAACAAGGCATGGGCCGTCAAGCCATGCAAGGCGGTGGTGGTCAAATGCAGGGCGGTGGCCGAACGCAAGGCGGAGGCGGCAGTCAGAGCGCCAGCACCATCATGGATGTCCACGGCGCCGGTGCACAGCGCAGCGACCCCAAAATCGGCGACGCCGACAAATACCCCGTCTGGGGCCACGGCCCGCAAGGCGACGTCCAACGCGTCTACAATCACGTTCGCTGCGTACGAACGTCAGGATAAACACCGATCACGGGATCAAAGCGCTGCAGCCCTTTGATCCCCCGATCCCGCCCCCACCCCCGACAACAAGCCCGGAGGAGCGCACAGCGCGACGACTATGCGACCAAGCGGGAGCGCAGCCTGCGTGGCACTTGAACGCTATTTCAATGAAAAGCCCCAAACCCCGCAGTTGGATCATCCAAACTCCCGGAGGGAAGCGAAGCGCACCGACTAGCGAACAAGCGTGAGCGCAGCCTGCGTGGCGCTTGAACGCGATTGGGGATGGTGACTGGGCTCTGCCCAGACCCGCAAAGGGCCGCAGCCCTTTGAACCCGATAATTAAGTAAGGTGTCCACCGAACCTCCAACCGAACTATTGTCTCTTTGGACCAACCAACAGATGGTCGATTTTTGATGTATCAACCCAGTTCAAGAGTGCCGGAATTTTGTCCTTGGATGAAACTAGAAAACACTTCTTCTTAGCACGCGTTAATGCCACGAGAAACGCGTAAACATCTTTGTCTGATATTGCACTACCGCTTACAAAATATTGGTCATCAAAGTGTGTGATGAAAACGTAATCAGCAGAAAGACCTTTCGACACAGGTATTGTCGTAAGTGTAATTGGGATTTGTCTAATTGCGCGATCTGCGACGAGCGATCTTCCGCCATCGGCGAGCAAGTCATCACGTATGGTATCGGCTGCCATCTTATATGGATTTCGGCCAACAGCTTCGAGGAATTCACTTAGAGTTGCTTCGTCAATATCCTTTTCGTCACGTATTTTTCTTAGCGCACCTAGAAGTCGCCTGATTTTCTTTTTATTATCAACACTAAGGTGATTTGATGTCTTCTCGTCGCCCGTACACTTTTTGAGGAATGCCACAAAATCCGCAGAATCGAGAATGTGCTTTGCGACGATCCGATACCCAAGATTGTCGTCCTTATTGTCGAGGAGAATTCCCAATCCCTCCATCAAAGTCGGAGCTTTATCCGCTGATCGCATTGGGAAGGTAACATTGCGAAAGCCCTTCTTTTTCAATGCGTTCGCAAACTTTGGCAACAAGCGCTTTCCCATCTGCGGCGGGACAATCACAAGGACATCGAATTTTTCGCGTTCATGCTCGGCAATCTTAGCAATCTCTTTTTGAAAGAAGAACGGCATCTGTCCATCATATTGTCGCGTGTAAACAATCTTCGGGTGTGCAGCGCTCTCAGCGTCCTTTTTCTTGCATGGAAAGTACCGATAGGGTTTTCGCACTCTGTCCTTTAACAGTCCGTGCTGCTTTGCACTAATCACGAAATCGTTCACGGCTTCCACGATAACCCTTGTGGACCTTGAACAGAACGGAAGGGAAAACGCTTCACAGTCAGAAGCTGTTGCACCGAATTTTTCTCGTATGTAATCCGGACTGGCGTTCTTGAGGTCGATGTAGAGGGACTGGTCATCATCGCCAGCAAGCAGGATCGGGTTAGCTTGCGCAAGCATTTCGATAAGCGTGACTTCGGCTTTGTTAAAGTCTTGAAACTCATCAACCACAATCTGAGCATACTTTGGAATCTTGTTCGGACTATCCTCAAAGAGCTTTGCCACCGCGTATATTGCATCGGAAAATCCGTAGTATTTCCCGTAGTAATTTTTCCTCTCTTTGTAGAAAATAAGGTGTTTTTCGACGCCTTCATATCGGCAAAACATGCCGTCGAAATCTATGTTACCCTCATCAAGGAATATCGCGGCATCTTCGCTGATAACCTGCGACAACTTCGGATAGATTCTCGCGCCGGTCTCTCGGCGAAGCACTCTGGCTGAAAACCCGTGGAGGGTTCTGACATCCGAAAGGCCACAAAGTCCGAGTGCCAAATCATCCACCAATGCATTTATAAAGCTTAGCGTGAGTGTATCTCCGTCCAGCTCAGTGAGAAGTTTGGCAAAGAGAGTGGTTTTTCCGGTGCCAGGACCAGCAACGACAACCTTTCTCCGCGCATCCGATCGCAAAATCGCATCAGTGTGTCTGTCCCGTTCCTTAAATGCTTCAGCATATTTTTGTTCTAGATCGTCCTGCGCCATTTCTTCCACCTGATCTTTTCCGGTTGCGGACCGAGTTTTACCAATAACGATAGCATGTTAAAAAATACTACTACGGCGTTCATGGAATTCCAAGAATTCCCGCGACACCATAACTGAGTTCGGGGGACACCTTACTTAATTATCGAGATCAAAGGGCGCGCAGCCCTTGGCGGGTCTAGTCGGAGCCCGGTCCTTTTCATTTTTTTTTAAAATTGCGTTCAAGCGCCACGCAGGCTGCGCGCCTCAACGGCGCTAGTCGCTGCGCTGCGCTGCGCTCCCCTCCGGGCTTATTGTCGGGGGTCAGGAGTGTGGGGCCGCGGGGGCATGTGCGAAAAAACCTTGACTTTTTGCGTGAAATAGGGTAGTATTCCCGTACTATTGCTTTTTGCCTCGTTCGGTTGGGCGAGGGTTGGGACTTTGGTGCGAGTTTTTTTGCGAAAAATGGTGGTTTTGGGGTTTGTTAAGAGATTGAAAACACTCGATAAAACGGGGAAATGACGATTTATGACGAGGAATGACGATGATTTGCGAGGCGGGTTTGGCGCCAAATTCGGAATATGTTCTTTGTTTCAAAGGGTTAGCAGGGATTTTTTGGGAATTGGACGAGGCAGGAATATCGTCATTTTGCGCGGGGAGTTGGGTTGGAAAGTGGCTCGCTTGAAATCAGGGGATCGAAGGGACGCGTCCCTTCGCGGGTCTGGGCGGAGCCCAGGGATTCTTTGAGAATTTCGTTCAAGCCCCACGCAGGCTGCACTCCCGCTTGGTCGTTAGTCGTTGCGCTGCACGCTCCTCCGGGAGTTTGGGGGATTCAACTGCGGAGTTTGGGGTGGTTTGTTGTCGGGGGGGGGCCAGTCGGTGGCCGGTCCCCTACTCCGCCGCCGCGATCTTTGCCACTTCGGTCATTAGGCGGTTGACGCCGGTCAGGCGGGAGGCCGGGGTTTCCCAGTGGCGCATGAATACCAGCTTGTGGTCGGGGCGCAGTTTGGCGGTGCCGACTTGATTGGAGATGAAGGCGACCAGTCCGGCGGGATTGGCAAATGTGTTGTTGCGGAACGAGATAACCGCGCCCTTGGGGCCGGCTTCGACCTTTTCGATGCCAGCTTGTCGGCACAGGCATTTGATGGAAATGGTTTGCAGCAGGTTTTCGACCTCGGGCGGCAGGGAGCCGAATCGATCGATCAGTTCGGCGGCGAAGGGTTCCACCTCGTTTAGGTCGGCAACCCTGGCGATGCGGCGGTACAGGCCCAGGCGCACGCCCAGGTCGGTGACGTAGGCTTCGGGAATGAGGACGGCGGTGCCCAGGTTGACCTGCGGGCTCCAATCGGCTTCGCTTTCCCCCGTTTCCTCGATGCCGCCCTTGGCTTCGGCCACGGCTTCTTCGAGCATTTGCTGATAGAGCTCGACGCCGACCTCGCGGATATGGCCCGATTGTTCTTCGCCCAACAGGTTTCCGGCACCGCGAATGTCGAGATCGTGGCTGGCCAGCGAGAAGCCCGCGCCCAACGAGTCCAGGGTTTGCATGACTTCCAGGCGTTTTTGGGCATTGACGGTGAGTTTCTGGCGAACCGGTAGCGTCAGGTATGCGTAGGCCCGCACCTTGGACCGCCCGACCCGCCCGCGAAGCTGATATAGTTGGGCCAGTCCGAAGCGATCGGCGCGGTGGATGATGATGGTGTTGACGCCGGGCAGGTCGAGGCCGCTTTCGATGATATTGGTGGACAGCAGAACATTGGTCCTTCCATCGTAGAACGATGCAATGCGCTCTTCCAATTCGGCCGCTGGCATTTGGCCGTGGGCCATGGTGATTTTGACCTCGGGCACCAGTTTGGCCAGGCGGTCCGTGAGGCCGACAAGATCTTCGATGCGCGGGCAGACATAGAAGGTTTGGCCACCCCGGAAGTGTTCGCGCATGATGGCTTCGCGAATAACCACCGGATCGTAGGGCAGCACGAAGGTTCGCACGGCCAGACGATCGACCGGCGGCGTTGCGATGAGGCTGAGTTCGCGCACACCGGTGAGGGCCAGTTGCAGGGTTCGGGGGATGGGCGTGGCGGTCATGGTGAGGACGTGAACGTCGGTTTTCAGGCCCTTGAGGCGCTCTTTATGGGTGACGCCGAAACGCTGTTCCTCGTCGATCACCAGAAGGCCCAGGTCGCAAAATTCGATGGATTTGGAAAGCAGGGCGTGGGTGCCGATGATGATATCGACTTTGCCGTCCGCCAATCCGTCGCGAACGTCCTTGGCGTCTTTCGTTGAAACCAGCCGCGACAACTGCGCGACGCGCACCGGATAGTCGGCGAAACGCGCGCCAAAGGTCTGGTAGTGCTGGCGGCACAACAATGTGGTGGGCACCACAATAGCGACCTGCTTGCCCGCCATCACTGCAACGAAGGCGGCGCGCAGGGCCACTTCGGTTTTGCCAAAGCCGACGTCGCCGCAAATCAGGCGATCCGTTGGCAGTCCGCGGGCCAGGTCGTCCAGAGTATCGCTGATGGCGCGGTCCTGATCGTCGGTTTCGGCAAAGGGGAAACGGGCGCAGAATTCGTCGAACAGGCCCTCGGGGCACTCGAATTTGGGGGCTGGGCGCAAATGGCGCGCGGCGGCCACGCGGATCAGTTCTTCGGCCATGTCGCGGACCCGCTTTTTCAGCCGCGACTTGCGCGCCTGCCAAGCGGCCCCGCCCAGCCTGTCGAGCTGCGTCGCCCCGGAATCAGCGCCGAAGCGGCCCAGCATGTCGATGTTTTCGACCGGAACGAACAGCTTGTCTTCGCCCGCATAGATCAGGCGCAGGCAATCATGCGGCGCGCCGCCGACTTCAATGGCGACCAGTCCGTCGAAGCGCCCGATGCCGTGGTCCACATGAACCACAAGATCGCCATCGTTCAGGGCTCCGGCGTTGGCGATGACATCTTCGGGGCGTACGCGCTTTTTGCGGATGGGCCGCGACAATCGCTCGCCCAGGATATCGCTTTCGGTAATCAGCGTGATATCCGGGGCTATGAACCCGTGATCCAGGCCCAGCACCGCCATGCCGACCTTTCCTGCGGGCAAGTCGGCGAAATCGGCCCAGCCCTCAGGCGTGCGGACGTCTTGGATATCGTGATCGCGCAGCAGGGCTGCCAGCCGCTCGCACGATCCGCGTGAGGCTGCCGTAACAACGATGCCGCGCCCTTCGCGCTTTTCGATCATGGCCTGATCGCGCAGGGCATCGAAAACGGTAATGCCGGGCTGTACGCGCGCTTCGGCGAAATCGCGGCCCGGACGCCCGCCCGCATCCGGGTTGTCCTCGCTTTGCGGCCCGGCGAAGGGCGAAAACGAAGCCACGGCGCGCCCCAGCAGCAGGTCTCGCCATTCCGCGGCACTCAGGAACATCTGCTCCGTGGGAACCGGATTGTAGGGCGCGCCGCCTGCCCCGGTTCCGGCCCGGGCGACGGTGGTGCGGGCGTCAAAATAATCGGCGATCAGGTCAAGGCGCGTGTCGCGGGCTTCCTCGGCCTGATAATCTAGCACAATGGCCGCTTTTGGCGCGTAATCGGGCAGCGTTTCCAGGCGTTCGTGAAACAACGCAAGCCAGTGTTCGACCCCCATATGGCGGCGAGCGGCGGAAACCGATTCGAAAAGGATGTCATCGGCTTTGGGCGCGCCGAACAGTTCGCGGTATTGGGTGCGAAAACGCGACACGGCGGCGTCGTCCAGCGGAACCTCGCTGACCGGTTTGAGGATCACGTCGGTCAGTTTTCGCAGCGTTCGCTGGCTGGTGGCCTCGAAGCTGCGAATTCCGTCCAGTTCGTCGCCGAAAAAGTCCAGACGCACCGGGGTTTCCGTTCCCGGCGGAAAAACATCCACAATGCCGCCGCGAACCGCAAATTCTCCCGGTTCCATGACGGTTTCGGAACGAATGAACCCCTGACGAACCAAAAATCCGATCAGTTCTTCGGGATCAATACGCTCGCCCAATTTTAAAAGGCGCGTTGTTCCGGCAAAGGCACTGCGCGGCGGCACACGCTGCAAAATTGCCGAAACCGTGGTCAGGACGATTCGGCCCCCAACCGCTGAAACGGAATTTTCATCACCCAGAAGGCGCGTCAGCGTGTCGATTCGCCGACTGACAATTTCCGAGCGCGGCGAAACCCTATCGTAGGGCAGGCAGTCCCAGGCGGGAAATTCAAGGCATTGAATATCGGGCGCGAAAAAGCCGATGGCTTCCCTGGTTTGGGACATGCGCACGTCGTCGCGGGCCACGAAAATAATGTCCAGGCCATCCGCCGCAGCCGCGGCCAGCAGGCGCGCATCATACCCGGCGGGCGCGCCCCACACCTGTACACGCCCTAGATCTAAAAGTTTTTTTGACAGCGAAAACAATGCACTATGTTTCTTTTCTAATGTTCTTTATTATTGTCAGGATGCCGGGGTCAATGTGCGGCGGCGGCGGTGCCTTGCCGACGATCCAATCCAACAGGTCATTGTCCAGCGCGTCCAGAACGGCTTCATATCTATCCAGCCCGTCGACGTTCAAATCGGGCAGAAAGCGCTCGGCGAAGGCCCGCAACAGCAGGCTTGTTTCCAACATGCCGCGTTGGTGGCTTAATAGTTTCAGACGTTTTCGACGGATGTCGACGGACTCGGCCATTGTCTCCTCCGTTGGCTGTCGTAGGATATAGACCGTTCAGATAAATCTGTCAGCCCGAAGCGGATACAACTATGCGCCCGGAAGTTCTTTTTCCACTATTTAAGCCGGTCACTTCCCTGGCCGGGGTTGGTCCGCGCATCGCCAAGGCGGTGGAACGGGTTGCAGGGGAACATGTGGCCGATCTTCTGTGGCATCTACCTAGCGGCATCATCGACCGGCGTTATGCGCCCAAAATAGCCGAAGCCCGCGCCGGTGTGGTGGCCACCATGACCATTACGGTGGATCGCCATGTCAAACCGGCCAACCGGCGGCTTCCCTACAAGGTTCTGGCCCACGACGATACGGGAACCATGGCGCTGGTCTTTTTCCATGCCCATTCCGATTACCTGCGCAAACAACTGCCCGAGGGCGAAACCCGTGTGGTCAGCGGCACGTTGGAGGAATTCGGCGGCGAAATCCAGATGACCCATCCCGATCATATTGGGCTGGCGGGTGATCTGGAAAAGCTGCAATCGGTCGAGCCGGTCTATCCGCTGAGTGCCGGACTAACGCTCAAGAACCTGGGCAAGGCCATCGCCCAGGCGCTCGATGCCGCCCCCGACATGCCGCGCGACTGGATCGACAAGGCCCATGGCGAGCGCGAACAATGGCCCGATTGGCGCACCGCGTTACGGACCGCCCATGCGCCCGAGGACGATCTGGCCCTTGATGCCTTGGCCCCTGCCCGCGCGCGCCTTGCCTATGACGAACTTCTCTCCAACCAACTGGCTCTGGCTCTGGTGCGCCTGAACATGCGCAAGTTGCCGGGCCGCGCCGTTGTTGGCGATGGCCGCTTGCAGGCCAAGGTGCGCGCGTCCCTGCCTTTTTCGCTGACGCCCTCGCAGGAACAATCCTTGAGCGAAATTTTGGCCGACATGGCCGAGCCCTCGCGCATGTTGCGCCTGCTTCAGGGCGATGTCGGCAGCGGCAAAACGGTGGTGGCCTTGCTGGCTATGCTGGCGGCGGTCGAAACCGGCGCGCAGGCCGTCATTATGGCACCAACAGAAATCCTCGCGCGCCAGCATCTGGCCAGCATCACGCCGCTGGCCGAGGCCGCTGGGGTTCGCATTGCCCTGCTAACCGGGCGCGACAAAGGCAAGGCCCGCGAGGCCATCCTTGAAGGGCTCGCCAGTGGCGAAACCAGTGTGGCGGTGGGCACCCACGCGCTTTTTCAGGAAGGTGTCGAATTCAACGATCTGGCCCTGGCCGTGGTGGACGAACAGCACCGTTTCGGCGTTCACCAGCGCATGACGCTCGCCGCCAAGGGCCGTGGTGTCGATGTTGTGGTGATGACCGCAACGCCCATCCCGCGCACCCTGACGCTAACGGCTTACGGGGATATGGATGTTTCGCGGCTTTTGGATAAACCGGCGGGCCGTTTGCCGGTCGATACGCGGGTGTTGCCGATTGAGCGGCTGGACGGGGTGGTCGCGGCCGTCAAACGCGCACTTGATAGCGGCGGCAAGGTCTTTTGGGTGTGCCCGCTGGTTGAAGAAAGCGAAGTGCTGGACGTGGCCGCCGCCGAGGAACGCTTCGATCACCTGAAAGCCATGTTCGGCGACGCGCGAGTCGGCCTCGTGCATGGCCGCATGAAGGGCAAGGAAAAAGACGCCGTCATGCAAACTTTCGCCGACGGCCCCCCCGGCGTGCTGGTGGCGACCACGGTCATCGAGGTGGGTGTCGATATCTCCGACGCCACCGTCATGGTGATTGAGCACGCCGAACGCTTCGGACTGGCCCAGTTGCACCAGCTCCGGGGCCGTATCGGGCGTAGCAATAAGGCCTCCACCTGCCTGCTGCTCTACGCCCAGCCGCTCAGTGAAACAGCCCGCGCGCGCCTCAAAATCATGCGCGAAACCGACGACGGCTTCCGTATCGCCGAAGAAGATTTGAAACTGCGCGGCGCTGGCGAACTGCTGGGAACCCGCCAAAGCGGCCTCCCCGAATTCCGAATGGCCGACCTAGCCATCCACGCCAACCTCCTAGCCACCGCCCGCAAAGACGCCCAACTCATCATAGAAACCGACCCGGAATTGCAGAGTGAGCGGGGGCAGGCGCTAAGGACGCTGCTTTATTTGTTTGAGCGGGATGCGGCGGTGAGGTTTTTGCGGTCGGGTTAGGCGTTATTTTACATATGCGGCCTATTCGGCTATCCTTTTGGCTGGAATTTTGGGGTATTTGGGAAATATTGGTTTTTATTTCCCGCAATCGGCTCGTCTCGTTCCACGATCCGTGCATGTAACCAGGGAGAGGGCCATGAAGACGGTCTGCCGCAAGGTGTTTCTGGTTTTACTGGCTGTTCTGATGGCGTCGCCGGCGGTGGCCGTAACGGCCAATCGGGCGGCGCAGCAATGCCGCGTGGATGCTGGTCTCGCGGGGGATGTGCACCATCCGACGTTCCAGCAGGCGATGGGAATGTACCAGTGCATCAAGGATGAAATCGCCAAGGTCGCCAGAGATGACGGCCTTCTGATGAAGGAATTCCGCGCGTGGCGCGACGAATACAATCAGCGGCTGATTGCAGGTAACGGCATGCTGGCGGCGCGCAGCTGCTCCGAAGAGAAGAAAAACCGCCGCTACATCGAGGATCGCCTGGGCGACGTTCAGGAGACCCGGAGCCGGCACGAAGCGAACGGGGAAAAGTTCGAGGCGCTTTACCAGGGCTTCGTTTTCGAGCTCAGTGTGGTGTTTCTGGGCAGTCCCGCGGGCGCCGATGTTCTGGGTCGCCTCATCCACGACGTAAACGAGCAATTTCTTGGGCGGACCACCGAGACCGAAAACCGCCGGAAAGCGATCCAGAACTTCTATGTGGACCTCCAGCATACCCGCTTTGAGGATGCTTGCGGCGGACAAACCGTGCGCAACCCGCCCGTTTCCAGGCAGTGCAAGTGGCAGACCCGGAGGGCTTTTAATGCGATACGCGGACGTCACGCAACCACCGCCCCGGGATATGTCTGTATCTGCCCGCCCGATGATGGGCGCTCGGTTTGGCCTGCGGCTGACGCGACGCGTTGCGGTCCCTATCCCAGCGAAGCGGGTAGAAACGGCCAACCGACCCGGTCCGCGCCTCAGGCACCGCCTCCTGTGGGTTCCAGTAGTGGCTGGACGCCAATCCAATGATCCTGCCTTATACACTTAGGCTTAGTTTCGGGTTATAATTGCGCATGGCAATCGTCGAGACTTATGAGCCGACCGGTGTTCTGAAACCCGTGGCTGATGGGGTTTGGATTGTCGATGGGCCGGTGATCGGGTTCGGTTATCTGGGGCTGAAATTTCCCTTTCCGACCCGCATGACCATCGTGCGGCTGGCCGATGGCGGTTTGTGGGTGCATTCGCCGACGGAAATGTCGCCATCGCTTAAAAGCGAGGTGGATGGGCTTGGTCCGGCCCAATACCTGATCGCCCCCAACCGCATTCATTACTGGTGGGTGGAAGAATGGGTGGCTGCCTATCCGGATGCCTTGTCGTTCGCGGCACCTGGAGTGCGCAAGCAGGCACGCGGCAAGGGGCGCTTTAGCGAATATCATGCGGACCTGGCGGCGATTGGGGACTATCCGTGGGCCGGGGAATTGGAAATGCTCGTGGTCCGGGGAAGTTATTTAACCGAGGCCGTGTTTTTTCACGGCGCGACACGAACCCTGGTGATGACCGACCTGATCCAAAACTACGAATGCGAAAAGATCGTCAATCCGGTCATCAGGTTTTTGTCGCGGCTTTCCGGTGCCGTCGATCCCGACGGCAAAATGCCCATCGATTTGCGCTCGACCTTTTTTGGGCGGCGCAAGCAAATGGCGGCGGCGGTGCGCACCATGATTTCGTGGCAGCCGCACCGTATCATTATCGCCCATGGCCGCTGGTACGAGGAAAACGGGGTTGCCGAACTAGAACGGGCGTTTCGCTGGCTTCCGGGAATATCTCGGAAAAACCCGGACGCCTAATGAACACCCCCCTCCCCATTTCCCGACGATCATTCCTGGCTGGCACTTCGGCCTTGGCACTGGCCGGTGGGGTTTCGGAGGTGTTTGCCGCCGACGAGACACCGCTTAAGGTGCGTGCCGCGCGTAAGGGGTTGCGGATGGGGGCGGAGGTGGTTCCGCATTTGCTGGGCGATGCGGCTTATGCGGCCATGCTTATTCGTGATGTCGATATGGTGGTGCCGGGGAGTGCGTTGAAGTGGGGGCCGCTGGAACGTATGCGCAAGGTTCTGGATTTCAGTGGGGCCGACGCGGTGGCTGACTTCGCCCAGGCCCACGGCATGGCCATGCGCGGCCACACGCTGCTTTGGCACGATCAGATTCCCAAGTGGTTGCCCAGGCGTCTGGCAAATGCGAGCAAAGGTCCGGCCCGAATAATTGAAAAGCACATTGACGAGGTTGCCGGTCGCTACCGGGGCCGCATGCACAGTTGGGACGTGGTCAATGAGGCGATTGAGCCCAAGGATGGACGTGCCGACGGTCTTCGCAATAGCTTGTTTCTGGAAGCCCTCGGCCCTGACTATATCGAACTTGCCTTCCGCGCCGCCGCAAAGGCCGACCCGGAGGCGTTATTAGTGTTCAATGAGTACGGCCACGAATGGGGGTGGGATGCCGGTCGCAAACGCCGCCTTGCCACCCTGCGCCTGTTGGAAAAGCTGCTTGGCAAGGGCGTGCCGGTCCATGCGCTGGGTATTCAGGGACATCTGGCCCCCGGGATGAAGGGTGCAATGGACATGCCCGCTCTAGGCCGGTTTTGCGACGAGGTGGTGCAGCTGGGTCTGAGCATTCAGGTGACCGAACTGGACGCGCGGGACACCTCCATCAATGGCAGCATCGAAACCCGTGACCGTGCCGTGGCCGACGCCTATACCCGTTTTCTTGAGGTGGTGCTGGCCCGTCCGGCGACCAAGATGGTGCTGACCTGGGGCATCACCGATCGCCATTCGTGGCTGACCAATCACTTTCCCCGCCCCGATGGCGACATCGTCAGGGGCTTGCCCTACGACACAGACTATGTACGCAAACCGGTGTGGTACGCCATGGCCGCAGCGATTGACGCGGCACCGGCACGGTGATCTTCTTTCTAATCCATTGGCGTTGGATTGCATTAATTGGTGGCGCTTTTTATGATGCTTGAGAAAAGGAGTGCCACGTATGAACGAGCCAGTGGAGTTGTCTGAGGGCGAGCGGGATCTC
>FLOH01000229.1_pt1 | contig 147755 bp, 140 predicted proteins | sample 756751 | NCBI WGS metagenome assembly FLOH01 (sample SAMEA4026879, study PRJEB14308) | marine metagenome | biome: coastal water; material: water | depth 74 m | reverse complement strand
TACGCTTGCATTCTCTATGGGGGCCTCGAATCGGATCCGCGGATCGCGGGGTTGGAGTCGGAGTGGTCGTCGTGTATGGCGGAGAAGGGCTACGACTTTGTCGACCGCAACGACGTCGAGGTGTTCTTGTTGCGTCGTCTCGAGGAGGTGGGTGCGATCACGGACCTTGAGATCGATCCGGAGGGGATGGGGTTCGGCTACGGGGGCGCCGAGATCGAACCGGGGGGTCCGGTCGAGGCGGCGGTCAAGGAGATCGCTTCTGAGGAGATCGCGATCGCCAAGGACAGTTTCGCTTGTTCCGGCGATCAGGACGAGGTGTATCAAGAGGTCTATGGGGACGCGGAGCAGCGTTTCATCGAGGAGCACCTGACAGAGTTGGAGCAGTTCAAGAAGGACCATTCGTAGATGCGACGCCGCATCACGATCGTTGTTGTGTTGTTGGTCGTGGTTGCTGCTGCTGTGGTGGGGTGGGTCGCGGCGGGCGAGATCAAGTCCCCTGGTCAGGTGGCGGCGGAGACGGAGCCGCCGGTTCCGTCGTTGATCACGGTCCCGGTTGAGGAGATGGTGATCTCGAATGATGTGGTGACTCGGGGTACGGTGCGGTTCGAGGAGCCGGAGAGCATCACGGTGACATCTGTCGCGTTGGAGGGTGTGTCGCCGGTCGTCACGGAAATGCCGCGGATTGGTGACGAGTTTGTTGAGGGTGACGTGTTGTATGCGGTTGCGGGGCGGCCGGCGTTCGTGCTGAAGGGTGATCTGCCGTTGTTCCGTAGGGTGCGGGTCGGTGACGAGGGCGAAGACATTCTTCAGCTCCAGGAGGCGCTGGTGCGTCTCGGGTTCGAGATCACCGAGCTCGACGGTGTGTACGGTGACGAAACCGAAGCTGCGGTCGTCGCCTTCTACGAGTCGCGGGGTTACGAGCCGTTGGAGGCGAGCGATGCGCAGCGTGAGGCGTACACGTCTGCGCGGGATTCGTACAACGCGAGCAAGGATGCTGTTGCGGGCGCGCAGCAATCCGTGAACGCCGCCAATGCCACGGAGGCGGCTGCGGCCGATGCCCTGAGAGTGGCCCAGGACCGTCTCGCCCAGGCTGAGGCCGGCACGAATCCCGACACCGGCCTGCCGGCGACGCCTGAAGAGTTGGATGCGTTGCACAGCGAGGTTGACGCCGCAACGGCGGCGTACTCGGACGCGTCGGCGCAGGTGATTGCCGCCGAATCGGGGTTGAAGGGCGCGACACGTTCCCAGTCGGCTTCGGGTGCGGTGTTGTCCCAGGCTCGCGCTGCGTTGGGGTATCCGGCGCCCGAGACCGAGTTCCTGTTCTTTGCGGCGTTCCCGATCCGCGTCGATTCGGTTCTTGTTGAGCGTGGTGATGTCGCTGCGGGCGAGATCATGCAGGTCTCCGGTGCCCGTCTGGCGATCGATTCGTCGGTGAAGGTAGCCGAAGCCGAATATGTGGCCGTTGGCGCCCCGGTGACGATCGAGTTGGATCGGCTTGGGATCACAACGACCGGGACCGTGTCTCGGGTCGCGGGCGGACCGGGCACGGACGACGTTGCGGTGGATCGCGTCTATGTCGAGATCCTGCCCGACGAGGTCCGTGCGGATCTGAACAACACGAACGTCAAGATCACGATCCCGGTCGCGTCGCGTTCGACGTCGGGTGCGGTGTTGGCGGTGCCCGCCGCCGCCTTGTCTGCGACCGGGGCCGGGGATACGATCGTCACCGTCGAAGACGCTGATGGTGTGACACGGTCGGTGACGGTGACACCGGGCCTGTCGACGACGGGCGGCATGGTCGAAGTCACACCGGTCGACGGCGACCTCGAAGCCGGCGACCGGGTCGTTGTCGGAACCCAGACCGGACCGTGACGCAACCACGCGCAGTGTCCGACGTTCCGGTCGTCGAACTCGACGCCGTGTCCCGCACTTTCGACGGGTCCCCTCCGGTCGAGGCGGTGCGCCACACCACCCTGACCGTAAACGACGGCGAATACGTGTCGATCGCGGGACCGTCCGGATCGGGAAAATCCACGCTGCTGCACCTGTTGGGCTGTCTCGACCGGCCAACAGACGGAACGTACCGGCTGCGCGGCATCGACGTCGGGGCTCTCCCGGACCGCAAACGCACCGCGCTGCGTGGACGAGAGATCGGGTTCGTGTTCCAGGCGTTCCATCTCCTTGCGCATCGCACCGTCCTGGACAACGTGATCACCGGCATGCTGTATAACCGGACACCGAGACGGAACCGTCGCGCCCAGGCGACCGAAGCCCTCGAACGTGTCGGTCTCGGTCACCGCATCGGGTTCACGCCGACGAAGCTGTCGGGCGGGGAACGCCAACGCGTCGCTATTGCGCGTGCGATCGCTGCTGGACCGTCGCTGCTGCTCTGTGACGAACCGACCGGGAACCTCGACACCGCAACCACCGAGTCGCTCCTCGACCTGTTCGACGAACTCCGCACCGACGGACTCACCTTGATCGTCATCACCCACGACGCGACGGTGAGCCGCCGCGCAGACCGCAGGATCGAAATCATCGACGGCGTCATCGACGAGGGTCCTCGATGAGCGACACGAGGATCATCCGGTCCCGGTTCTCACTGCGAGACCTCACAGCGGAAGCGGCCGCGGGGATGCTCGCCCGACCCGGACGCACCGTCCTGACCGTGTTGGGCACCGTATTGGGCATCGCAGCCCTGGTTGCGACCCTCGGGTTGGCGAAGACCGCAGGCAACCAGATCGTCACCCGATTCGACGCGCTCGCCGCCACATCGGTGACCGTCGAGAACCGGACCCAGGGCTTCTCCTTCTCCGACACCCAGACGGTGTCGCATATCCCGTGGGACGCCGAAGACCGCCTCACCCGCCTCAACGGCGTCACAGCCGCAGGAACCGAGAGCCTGGTCGACACGGGCGGCGAACTGGTTCGGTCCGTCCCGATCAACGACCCGCTCGGACAGTCCGAGTTCTCGATCGACGTCTACGCCGCATCCCCCGGCCTCTTCGACGCCATCGGAGCAACACTCCAGACGGGAAGGTTCTTCGACCAGGGCCACGACGAACGCTCTGAGTCCGTCGCCGTGCTCGGCCCAGGGGCCGCACGGAGACTGAACGTCAGCAGGGTCGATCAGCAGCCTGCGATCTTCGTCGGCGACACCACCCTCGTCGTCGCCGGCATCCTCGGCGACACCCAACGCGAACCGGTCCTCCTCGACGCCATCATCATCCCCAACGGCACCGCCCGTCACCTCTTCAACCTCGCCGCCCCAGCAGAAGTCCAGATACGCACCGAACTCGGCGCCGCGCAACTCATCGGACAACAAGCCGCGATCGCCCTGTCGCCGAATGATCCGTCGTTGCTGCGCGTCTCGGTGCCACCCGAACCCAAAGCCGTCAAAGAAGGCGTCGAATCCGACGTCAACACCCTGTTCCTCGTCCTCGGCGGCGTCGCCCTCTTGGTCGGTGCGATCGGTATCGCCAACGTCACCCTCGTCTCGGTCCTTGAACGTGTCGGCGAGATCGGGTTGCGCAGAGCCGTCGGCGCCACCCGACGTCACATCGCCGCACAATTCCTCGCAGAATCCGCAGCCATGGGACTCGTCGGCGGCATCATCGGAGCATCCATCGGCGTCCTCACCATCGTTGCGGTCTCCGCAACCCGCCAATGGACACCCGTCCTCGACCCCTGGGTCCCACTCGCCGCCCCCCTCGTCGGCGCCGCCACAGGACTCATCGCCGGCCTCCACCCGTCATGGCAAGCCGCCTCACTCGAACCCATAGAAGCCCTCAGAACCGGCACCTGACTGACCGTCGCAACCAGAAACCGGGACCACACGGGAACACAACCGGGGGCTCACGCGAAACGCAGGCAAGAGGCCCATGCAGGTGCCTTCGCATAGATCGAAGAACGAAGCGGAACATGCGATGGTTCCAACAGCGCGCGGCGGGACCCGTTGGGATGTGCCGTGGCGGGGTCCCGACCGACGCCATCGGACCAAGACCTCCCGCCGGAAGGTCGATGTCGTGAAGTTCGTCAATGTGGTCGAAACCGATGTCGCACTCACTGAAGCCCTTGACGGCGTCTACCGAAGCGCTGAGCCGACGTCACCTGCGGGTGGCCCACGGCATCGGGAGATGAGCTGCGTGAGCGCATGCAACGTACACTCATGAACGGCTCGCGGGGCATGTAGCAGACAGCGAGCAGGTGGGAATTCCTCTCCCGCTCAGGCACCGTCGTGGGTCAACTCAGCGCGTTGGTCGACGGTGGACAAGTCTCGAGACTCAGAGTCGCGCGCGAAAGACGCGCGGTGGAGAGCATGGAGTCTCTCCGACACTGGTTCACGCGGAGTCCGAAACCCTTGATACGTAAGGGTTTCGACCGGCGCCCTCGGCTGGAATCGAACCAGCGGCACCCGGTTTAGGAAACCGGTGCTCTATCCCCTGAGCTACGAGGGCGGGAATTTGTAGCCTAACCGCAAGGGTTTTCGACTGATACGGCTCCCGTCGTGCGGGCCGCATCGCGATGGGCGAGCGTCTCCCCCTGGTGTTGGGATCCAGTACTCGCGTCGGCAGAGATGGGCGGTCCGTAGCTGAGGGTACGGGCGGGCCATGGGGTGTCGTCCTCGCATGCCGAGGCGACGGGATCAGGTCGCGCGGCTACCGCACCGTTGGAAGTGTCCGTAGAGGAACTGCTGGGTTGCGCCCGTTGGGGTGTGGTGAGTCTCATATTGCATGCCCACCACTTCGAAGTCGACCCCGAGGGCCTGGCTGAGCGCCTCGGGTCCGTATCGTTGCACGGGCAGGCCGCTGCATCTTTCTGGCCCGTCGAGCCCGAATGTCGCGACGATGACGTGCCCCCCGATAGAGACGGCATCGTTGAGGCGGGCTACATATCGCTCTCGATTCACGGGATCGGTCAGGAAGTGGAAAACCGCCCGGTCGTGCCACACGTCGAACGTAGTGTCGAAGCGGTACTCAAGGACATCGGCCTCGACCCACGTCACGTTGCGCTCGCTGTCACCGAGTCGCTGACGTGCATATCTCATTGCGGTGGAGGAAAGGTCGAGGACGGTGAGGTTCGTGTAGCCCTCGTCGAGGAGGTGATCGACCAATCGCGAGCAACCACCGCCGACGTCCACCACAGCCGCATCGGACCCGATTCCGGTTGCCTCGATGAGTGACAGCGACAGCGCCGGGCGTTCCTGATACCACGTCACCGACTCAGGCAGCCGATCGCGGTACGTTGCCTCCCAGTGCTGCTGCTGTAATGACAACCGCATGACCCTCTCAGTCGAATGCCGAACGACTTGAAGCATACGCGCCCGGCCCGACACTCATCTAACCAGATCAGACCCCGACCCGGCGTCAACGTCGATCGAATTCTGCGCGTTTCGGTCTCTGGGAGCGGTAGATGAGGCCGTCGGCCGTGGATTCGACGGCGATCGCGTCGCCGAGGATCTCGACCTCGGCGTAGAACGTCTTGTTCGATGAGCCGATGAGGCTGGCTTCATCGCAGCGGGATGCGGCGCTTGTCGAGGAGGTCTCACGACGATGGCACACGGCTATCGAGGGCCCACCTGTCGGCCGTGTCGACGACCTCACCGATCACTACGACCGGCTACTGGCCGCCATCGATATCGCGGACCGCACTCCTTCCGGGGAGTAGGCTCGTCGGAGAGCCAGGAAGGGGCCACCATTCAACGGATTATCGTCGTAGCAAACCGGCTTCCCGTCTCCTGGGACGGTGAGCGATGGATCATCAGCCCCGGCGGACTCGTGCGAGCTCTTCGACCGGTGCTGCAGAACGCTGAAGGCGCATGGGTCGGATGGCCGGGTATCCCCGATTTCGATCCCGAACCGTTCGACTACGACGGCATCGATCAAGTGCCCGTTCCGCTCAGCGAGGACGAGATCGACAGCTTCTACTACGGGTTCTGTAATGGAACCCTCTGGCCTCTCTACCACGACGCGATCGTTGCCCCCGAGTACCACCGCCACACCTGGCGATCGTATGTTGACGTGAACCGGAGGTACGCCGAAGTGACCGCCGGCGTTGTCGGCGCCGGTGATATTGCATGGGTTCAGGACTATCAGCTCCAACTCGTCCCCTCGATGCTTCGATCGATCAACCCTGACGCCACCATCGGCTTCTACCTTCACATTCCGTTTCCCCCCATCGAAGTGTTCGCTCGCCTCCCCTGGCGGCGCCAGATTCTCGAAGGGCTTCTCGGTGCCAACGTCCTAGCATTCCAGACCCGCCAAAGTGCCGACAACTTCGCCCGTGCAGCCCGGCGTCTCGCGGGTGCCGAAGCGGTCGGCAGACGCGACCTCATGTGGAGAGGGAGGTCCGTGCATCTCCAACCTGCACCGATCGCGATCGACACGGCTGAATTCGAACGCATGGCGAGTTCACCGGCGGTCCAGGAGCGCGCTGCTCAGATTCGGACCGAACTCGGCGACCCCGATCACATCATCCTCGGGATGGACCGACTCGACTACACGAAGGGAATTGACCTTCGGTTGAAGGCATTCGGAAGCCTCCTCGAGGAGTCGCCGAGCGACCGCCACCTGTACGCATTCGTTCAAATCGCCGTTCCGAGTCGAGAGCAAGTGCCGGCGTACCAGAAACTGCGGATCGACATCGAGCAGATCGTTGGACGCATCAACGGCTCATATCGGGAACCCGGGTGGGCGCCCGTGTCCTATCTCTACCGCACCCTTCCCTTTGAAGAGGTCATCGCGTACTACGTCGCCGCCGACGTGATGCTCGTCACGCCCCTCCGGGACGGCATGAACCTCGTCGCCAAGGAATACGCGGCCTGCCGAACCGGAAACGACGGTGTATTGATACTCAGCGAGTTCGCCGGTGCGGCAGAGCAGTTGCGGTCGGCGCTCATCGTCAATCCGTACGACATCGACAGCGTGGTGCGAACAATCTCTTACGCAACAACGATGCCCGAAGCCGAACAACGCCAGCGGATGCGCAGACTCAGGAACGCGGTCCGCAAGGCCGACGTCTTCGAATGGGCCCGCGACTGTCTCGCGACCCTGGAGGTGCTCTGATCGACGTCGGCCTCGAAGCGGCCCTTCGACGTGTTGCTCACTCGTCACGGCTCCTTGTTGCATGTGACTACGACGGCACGTTGTCGCCCACCGTCGACGATCCGTCTGCTGCCGTGCCGTACGTGCCGGCGGTCGATGCGTTGATCGGCCTTGCAGGGCTCTCCAATGTGCGTTCGGTCATCATCTCCGGTCGATCGCTCGAAGCGCTTGAGGCGTTGGTGCACACTCCGCCTTCGGTGACACTCATCGGCGATCATGGTGCTCAACTGTCGGAGTCGGACCAAGGAGCCCCCGGGACGATCGCGGCCGTCACCGAGGCGCTCGCCGAGGCGGCGGAGGCCTTCGACGGAGCCGTGATTGAGCCCAAACCCCTCGGCGCGGCCTTCCACTATCGACACGTCGTTGCGTCCGCGGACGCTGCCGATGCGGCGCGGACCATCGGCACTGAGTTCGGCGCACGCATCATCGAGGGAAAGCACGTGGTCGAGATCGTGGTCGGTGATGGGGACAAGGGATCTGCCATCATCCAGGTACGAGAATCCGGTTCCTTCGACGGCGTGGTGTTCTTCGGCGACGATGTCACGGATGAAGACGTATTCGCCACATTGAGAGATGACGATGTGGGGGTGAAGGTCGGCGAAGGACCCACCCACGCCCGCTACCGCGTCGCCAATCCCGCCAAGGTCGCCGAAGCGCTCGAAGCACTCCAATCCGAGCTTCGCTCACTCAGTCGATGAACGGTGATGGGTGTCCGAGCATCCTGCGAACACCGGCGAGGGGAATGCGGACCCAATCGGGACGATTTGCCAATTCCCAATGCACTTCGCGAAGCGCCGTGGACATCATGAATGCGTTGAGCAGGTTGTCGATCGCTGCTGTCGAGTCAGGCAGGAGTGGGGAGTCCTCCATGTCTGCGAGGTAGCTGCGCACGAACGCGTTCCCCACCCGGTGGGACCACCATGTCGCCCATGCCCGCTCCGCCGCCGATCCATCGAGTACCGAAGCGAGAGCGACGTAATCGAACGACCGAAGCATCTGAGCGACGTCGCTCAACGGCGACCCCCGAAGTCGGCGCTCGCTCAGGGGGCGCGAAAGATCGCCGGAGAAGTCTTCAATGACGAAGTCGTCGTCGACGATGTATACCTCATTGAGTCGATAGTCGCCGTGGAGGCGAATCCTTGAACCATTGATGCGACCCTTCCTGATCGCGTTGAGCCACTCGAGGCATTCACCTTCTGCCTGCAGGAGTTCGGTCACGGCTCCCTCGACGCCGGGACCGGCGGCACCGCGGAAGAGGCGAAGAGCGCGAAACTCCTTGCGCACACCGGTGCGCAAGGATTGGTACAACGACTGCTGATAGTGCTGTGTGAACGGATCCGGCCGCAGGTCGGGATCCTCGCTGAACGATCCGAGTGCGTGATGGAGTCGTGCCGTCATCGACCCGAGGCGCGACGCAAGATCGAGGGCCGGCTGGAGGGTGTCGGCGCCCGGCAACGGAGTCCCAGGGGGCTCGACGGAGCTGCCGAATGCCCCAACGGGTTCGTTCGGCGCGGCCTGTCCGGCGACACGGTCGAGCCAGTTCCGGCATTGGTCCTGAAACACACTCCAGGCGGTTGATGCGCCCGCGAACGACTGCTGGAGGATGCCGACGGTGTGGCTATCGCCGGACCGATATTCGAGGGCGCCGTACGTGTCCGCGACGTTCCCGAATGCGGTGCGCTCGGTGAGGAATCGTCGCAGCTCCAGATCGGGGTTGACCCCGGGCTCGACTCGACGGAACACCTTGATGGTGAGTCCACCCCCGTAGTCGACGTAGGTCTCGCCACGGCTGATGGTGTGGACGGTTGACTCGGTCGGGGACTCCGGTGCGTTGTCGGGTGCCGCGAATCCTGCTGTGCAGGCCAGAGATCCTGCCCTTCCGAGCAACGTATCGCCCGCGAGCCCCACCTCGAGCAGTATCGCGCGGAATCGCGGGTCGGCGAGTCCGTCATACAGGACGCCGTCGATACCGTCCCGCCGCACGCGGGCGATCACCGACGAGTCGAGGATCTGAAGGTCAGCTTCGAACGAGATCGCTACCGGTAGAACGTACACGTCGTCGGAACCGGACTCGTGCTCGACACCGATGAGCGCGATCCACATGGTCGGATCCTGCTCACCGGGGGTAATGGGGATGAGGTCGAGAACACTCGTCTGGGACCGGCGCGGCGGGCGACCCTTGTACCAAGACTGGGTTGCCACAAAACGGCCGAGCATGTCGGGCAACACCCCCGCGCTGGCAAATGCTCCTTCGAGGGTTCCCTTGATCTCCACGACGTCGTGAACGTCCGGGATGAGCGTTCCGAGACCTTTGATCGAGAACCAGTAGAAGCCGTATGGGCCAATCGACAACTGGTAGGAGACGTCACCGATCATCGGAAACTCCGTCCGACCGAGCATCTCCGTTGGGGATTGCCCGACGAATCGGCTGAGATCCAGTTCCACGAACTGGGAGTGGCGACTGAGGTTCGCCACCACGAGGATGGTCTCGCCCTCACCGTCTCGAAGGTAGGCGAGCACCTGCTCGTTGTCGGGAGACAGGAACTCGATACTGCCGCGACCGAACACAGGGTGGCGCTGACGGTGTCGGATCATGTTGCGCACCCACCAGAGCAACGAGTTCGGGTTCGCCTGCTGTGCTTCGACGTTCACCGTCTCGTAATGGAACTGCGGATCGACCACGACCGGCAGATAGAGGGACTGCGGATTGGCCACGGAGAAGCCGGCATTGCGGTCGTTGCTCCACTGCATCGGAGCACGGACTCCGTCCCGGTCGGCGAGGAAGATGTTGTCCCCCATCCCGATTTCGTCGCCGTAGTAGATAACGGGAGTGCCGGGGAGCGACAACAGAAGGCTGAACAGCAATTCGATTCGTCGCCGGTCATTCTCGAGCAGAGGGGCGAGCCTTCTGCGGATCCCGAGGTTGAGACGGGCGCGACGATCGGGAGAATACGCGCGCCACATCAGGTCTCGCTCCTCCTCCGACACCATTTCGAGAGTCAATTCGTCATGGTTTCGAAGGAAGATCGCCCACTGCGCGTCAGGAGGGATCGGAGGAGTCTGTTCCAGAATGTCGATGATTGGTAGCCGGCTCTCAAGCTGTAGCGACAGGAAGAGGCGCGGCATGAGCGGGAAGTGGAATGCCATGTGGCACTCGTCGCCGTCGCCGAAGTACGCGACCGCGTCGTCGGGCCACTGGTTCGCTTCTGCCAAGAGCATCCGGTTCTCATAGTTCCCATCGATGAACGCTCTGATTCGCTTCAGCTCCTGGTGGGTCTCCGGCAGGTTCTCTCCATTGGTTCCCTCCCGTTCGAAGAGGTACGGGACCGCGTCGAGGCGGAGGCCGTCGACACCAAGGTCGAGCCAGAACCGGAACACGTCTGTGATCGCATCACGAACGAGTTCGTTCCCGTAGTTGAGATCGGGCTGGTGGGAGAAGAAGCGATGCCAATAGTAGGCCCCGGCAACCGGATCCCATGTCCAGTTCGAGGTCTCGGTGTCCTGGAAGATGATCCGGACATCGGCGAAGCGGTCCGGGGTATCGCTCCACACGTAGAAATCCCGTTCGGGGCTACCGGGCTCGGCGCGCCTGGCCCGCTGGAACCATTGATGCTGATCGGACGTGTGGTTGACGACCAGTTCGGTGATGACCCGTATGTTGCGGGCGTGCGCAGCGTCGAGAAAGACGTTGAAGTCATCGAGCGTCCCATAGCTCGGATGCACGTCGAAGTACTCGGCGATGTCGTATCCGTCGTCGCGCAGCGGTGACGGATAGAACGGCAGGAGCCAGATCGTGTCGATGCCGAGGCGGCTCAGATAGTCGAGGCGGGAGGTGAGTCCCTGGAAGTCGCCGATGCCGTCGTCGTTGGAATCCGAGAAGGCGCGGACGTGCACTTCGTAGATGACGGCGTCTTTGTACCAGAGCGGTGGGCGGAGAACGCGGGGATCGTAAGTCATCGAAGGACACAGACTAGGTGTGTCGAGAGGCGACGCAGAAGCACGGTTGGCGACAGCGTCGTGCGGCAGGTGCATATCCTGGCGACGAGTGCGCGGGGAGCGGGCGGTGACTCGGAGGAATCCGGTTGGGGCTGTGAATGCTCCGGAACTTGCACCTTCCTCCTCCGACTCGGCGTGCTGAGGAAGCAGCAACCGGCGGCAGCAAGACACGGGCGGCCACTCCGAGGATCAGAAGTGGCGCCAGGCGGCTCAGCAGTGGTGGTGGCCGCCACAGTGTGCGTGGGCCCGGTCGGGCTCGTGATCGAGTGTTCCGGTCACATACTGAGTGACGGCATCATCGATCGACAGCGTGCCGGTGAGCACGACTTTGAGTCCGGCAGCTTCGGCATGTTCCTGGATCGGGAATCCCATCCCGCCGGCAATCACAGCGTCGCAATCCTGGATCGTCCCGATCAGGTCGTCGTGACGACGGTTTCGCCCCGGATCCTGATGGTCGCCATGGTCGGCAGAACCCACCTCGCGGAATTGCCGGGCGGACTCCACGCCGTCCTCGACGTCGACGACGATGAAGCCCCTGGTGCGGCCAAAGTGTGCGGTGACGGTGGTCTCGTCCAGGGTGGCAAGCGCAATTCTCATAATGTGCAGGATACGGTCGACTCGAACTGAACCCGGAGATCAATTCGTCGAGCATCGTCCGAACGAACGGCGTAGATTCACTCCAGGAGTCTGTTTGGCCGAGAGGAGCCGTCATGTCGTTCGAGACCATCCCGCAGAAGATTCTGAAAGCCGGTATCGATCGGGGCGATGCGGACGCCTATGCCGTTCGCCACGATGACGGGTGGGTGACGACGAGTTGGCGTGTCTACGCAGAGGAAGTCACGGCCGCCGCTCGTGGACTCGTTGCCCTGGGAGTGGAGCCGGGATCGCCGGTTGCGATTCTTGGTGCTAACACGCCGGAATGGGTGGTCTTCGACGTCGCAGCGATGGCCGTCGGAGCAATGCCGGCGGGTATCTATCCCACGAGTTCGCCCGATGAGTGCGCCTACGTCCTCGAGCACTCGAGCTCTCCGGTCGTGCTCGTTCAGAACGAGGATCAACTCGCGAAGATCCTCGGAATCTGGAGTGATCTCCCAAGCCTCAAGCACATCGTGCTGATGCGCGGCGCGTCTTCCGATGTTGAAGGTGTCTTGACGTGGGACGAGTTCGTCGAACGAGGTATCGGTGTACAGGGAAACGGGGTCGAAGACCGACTCGCAGCACTCGGACCGCGCGATGGGGCCACGCTCATCTACACGTCGGGTACAACCGGCCGACCGAAGGCTGTGGTGCTTCCACACGAGGCGCTTGTCTCGACCGCAGAAGCAGTGAAGTCGTTCATCGACGTGGGCATGTCCGATTCGGCCGTCTCGTACCTGCCGTTGTCTCACATCGCCGAGCAGATCGTCTCGATCCACACGCCTGCGGTGATGGGCCAGACGATCTACTACGAACCGGACATCTTCCGTCTCGCCGACACTCTCAAGGAGGTCCGTCCGACGGCGTTCTTCGCAGTGCCGAGGGTCTGGGAGAAGTTCTATGCGGCCGTGTCCGGGAAGCTCGGTGAGGAGAGTGGTCTGAAGGCGGCGATTGCCGGCCGGGCACTCTCCGTTGGGCGAGAGCACACCGCTGTGCTCGATCGGGGCGAGCAGCCTGGTGGCTGGCTCGGATTGCAGCACGGGCTCTTTGACAAGCTGGTGTACTCGAAGGCGAAGCAGGCCATGGGCCTCGACCGGTGCCGGTTCATGTTCTCGTCTGCGGCACCGTTGTCGCCGACGATCGCCGAGTACTTCTCCGGTCTCGGCATGCAGATCCTCCAGCTGTACGGGCAGTCGGAATGCACCGGGATCTGCGCCTTCAACGCACCAGATGGCAACCGGATCGGTTCGGTGGGTCCTGCGCTTCCCGGCGCGGAGCTGAGCATCGCCGAGGACGGGGAGATTCTCACACGGGGAACCAACGTGTTCCTGGGTTACCTCCACAATGCTGAAGCAACGGCTGAAGCTCTCGGAGACGATGGGTGGCTCAGGACCGGCGATGTTGGCCATATTGATGATGACGGATTCCTGTTCATCACCGATCGCAAGAAAGACATCATCATCACGGCTGGCGGTGAGAACGTCACTCCGTCGCTTATCGAGTCGGCACTGCAGACGAATCCCCTGATTACATCCGTTGTCGTGATCGGTGACCAGCGGCCGTTCCTCACAGCGCTCGTCTCCGTCGACCAGGAAGCCGCTGAGGGAATGAACGATGACGAGATCCGTGTGGTTGTCCAGGGCGCCATCGATGACGTCAATGCCGAGAGCGCCCGGGTGCGTCAGTTGAAGAAGTTCGCGATCCTTGGTGATCCTCTGTCGATCGAGCGCGGGGAGCTGACACCGACGTTGAAGGTGAAGCGGAAGGTCGTTCGCGAGCACTATGCCGACGAGATCGAGGCGATGTACTCGTAGAACGCGGCTGCCCTTCCGTTCCTTGGTTGCTCCGGGAAGCGGGGTTCTCGTGCCTACGCAGGAATCGTTCGCGGCGCCGGAGTCCGGTTGGCCGCGTCGAGTCGTTCGACGATGAAGTCGACGAGGTCGACGAACGGGTCGAAGCCGATCACGGTGGGAGCGTCCGCTACGAAGTTCGAGAGGGCGTTCACGTCGTAGAAGTAGGGGCGTCCATCCCTCGCGTTGATGAGATATTCGACGCCGCCCAGATCAGCGCCCGTCGCAGCGAGGATGCGGCCGGCGTCTTCGATGATCTCCTGGGGAGGGGTGAAGGCTTCCACGGCCGGACCCCGGTCCAGGACTGCCTCATCGATCCCAGGGAGTTCGCAGTAGTCGGCCGGGCAGAGATTGAACGAACCCTGGACGAGCAGCAGACGGATCGCATACAGGAAGCGCCCGTCGAGGAATTCGACGCGAACGATCGCATCGCCTTCGGCCGGCAGAAGCTCTTGCACGATCGCCGTATGGTCCGGTCCGAACTCGAGTCCACCCGCCGCGGCCGCCGCGGCGAGTGCGGCGGCGTTGTCGAACGAGACGATCCCGCCGCCGCTTCCTCCGATGTTGGGTTTGACCAGGACCGGGTATTCGAGGCCGTCCGCTGCCGCGACGGCATCGCGAGGGTTCGTGACGACGCGGCCCCTCGGACAGAGGGCACCGAGGCGGGCCATCAATGCCAGTTGGCGGGCCTTGGACGTCTCGAATCCGAACGATTCGTGTCCATTGATGATCGGCACGCCAAGAGCGTCGAGAAACCGCAGGTAGTCGGGCGTCGCGAAGAGAGCAATTTCGCCGCCTCGCAGCCACGATGACGGACTCATACGGTTGATGACGAGTGAGTACGGGGCCGACGTGGCCGCCGGATCGTAGGCCAGTCGGTTCGCGTCGATCCGTTCGTACGAGAGGTTGCGGCGGTCCATCTCCTCGAATAGCGGTTCGAACCACTGGGGATGTTCATAGAGCACGCCGATGGGTGCCCAAGGATCTCTTGGCTTCATGGTCAATCCCTCTCGTGAGGTGGGCACCGACTTCGAGTACAACCAACCCGGTCCCGCGGCATTCCCGGCCGACCGCGCACGGCCGAACGCCTACCATCGGAGGATGACCACCATCGCGCCATTCGGCTCCTGGGAGTCGCCGATCGGTGCCGCCGACACCGTCGCCGGCATCGTTCGCTTCTCCGACATTCAGTACGACGACGGGGCCCTCTACTGGCTTGAGTCCCGCCCCTCGGAACAGGGCCGAACGGTGCTTCTCCGCCGTTCTTCGGATGGCACGGAGAAGGAACTTCTGTCCGACACCGCGAACGTCCGCACGATGGTTCACGAATACGGGGGTGCGGCGTACCTCGCCCATGACGGAGAGATCACCTACTCCGAGTTCGCGGATCAGCGTTTGTACCGGATGTCGGGTGACGCGGCGACTCCGCTCACACCGGAACCTTCGCGCCCGATGTCGGTGCGTTTCGGCGATGCCGCCTGCGGCAACGACGGGTCGATCATCTGTGTCCGGGAGTCACACCCGTCGGAAGGTGAAGCGACGAATGAACTCGTGCGTATCGACGCCCACGGTGGTGCGACCGTGATCGCATCGGGGAGCGACTTCTACTCGTCGCCGCGGATCTCGCCCGACGGCAACCAGTTCGCATGGATCGAGTGGAGCCATCCGAACATGCCGTGGGACGGGACTCGTCTCGTCGTTGCCGACGCCGCCGATCCTGCCGACCGGACCGTGGTCGCCGGCGGGCTTGACGAGTCGATCGTTCAACCGGAGTGGACACCGGACGGCGGCCTCCTCTTCGTTTCGGATCGCACCGGATGGTGGAACCTCTACCGATCCGAGGGTGGAACGACCACTCCGATCATCGAGATGGAGGCCGAGTTCGCAGGACCGGCCTGGGTCTTCGGTATGTCGTGGTACGGAGTCCTCTCCGGCGGTCGGATCGTCGCCGCGTTCTGGGAGAACGGCGAGCAGCACCTCGGCGTCGTCGACCGTGAGGGGCACCTCGACCGACTCGATCTCGGCTACTCGAACTACGGGGGCGTCACGACAGACGGTGATCGCACCGTCTGGTTCATCGGTGCCCATCCGAGGCAGCCGTCTGCCCTCGTTGAGTTCGACGTTGGTTCGAGGACCACCTCCATCGTTCGGGCGAACCCGGCGAATGTCGACGATGCCTACGTGCCCGCGCCGCGCCCTATCACGTTCCCGACGACCGGCGGCGACGTTGCCCACGCGGTCTTCTACCCGCCGACGAGTCCGGTCTTCGAAGCGCCCCGGGATGAATACCCACCGCTGCTCGTGCATATCCACGGCGGTCCGACTTCCAACGTCTATCCGTTGTTCAGCCTACAAACGGCCTATTGGACATCGCGCGGGTTCGGGGTCGTCGACGTGAACTACCGGGGGTCGACCGGATTCGGCCGGGCGTACCGGGAGAAGCTCGAGAACGAGTGGGGCGTCGTCGATGTCGACGACGCCGTTGCCGCCGCCGAGTATCTGGCGTCGATCGATGAGGTGGACGGCGATCGGCTTGCCATCAGCGGTGGAAGCGCCGGGGGTTACACGACGCTTGCGGCCCTTGCTTTCCGGGGCACCTTCGGCGCCGGTGCCTCGTACTACGGCATAGCAGACGTTGAAATGCTGATGGGTGACAGTCACAAATTCGAATCCCGGTATGAGACCCGGCTTCTCGGAGTCGATCCCAAGGTGTGGCGGGCACGCTCGCCGATCCACTCCGTAGATGAGATCACTGTACCGGTTGCATTGTTCCAGGGCCTCGATGACAAGGTTGTTCCTCCGAACCAGGCCGTACTGATCGCCGAGGCGCTCGCCGAACGCGGGATTCCCTTTGTCCATGTCGAGTACGAAGGGGAGGGCCACGGGTTCCGGAAGGCGGAGAATGTGATCAACAGCCTCGAAACGGAACTTGCCTTCTATGGCAAGGTCTTCGGCTTCACCCCGGGCGGCGATCTCCCGGAGATCGATCTGGCTGGGGGATAGCGAGCGGCGTGCGCAGAGCCCACGGATGGAACCCCGAGGAGGTGTTCGCCTACGCCATCGGTTGACGACTGTGGTCGAGGGTGTGTGGGAGAATGCGAGCATGAGTCATGTTGAAGGTGTTTTCATGTCCTCAACCGAAATCGGTACCGAGAAGCCGGGCGAAGTAGCGGCGGCCTTCACGCGACGCGGCGACGCCCCGGTCGGTGCTCTCCTCTCGATGCGTGCCAATGCCTGAGAAAGGGCATTCTCCCGGCGACGCCCCGGCCATCCAGGACACCTACCCAGAAGACGTTGCTCACTGTTACGGCTGTGGACGGCTCAACGACGTCGGGCATCAAATCAAGACCCGTTCCGTCGGCGACGCGACCGTCACCGAATTCACACCTGAGCCCTATCACACCGCCATTCCCGGATACGCATACGGAGGCCTCGTTGCGTCGATCATCGACTGTCACTCGACCGGGTCGGCGGCGATCTTTCAGATGCAGCGCGGCGGAAGGACGGTCGGCAGCGAGCCGTCGCCACGGTTCGTCACCGCGCATCTCGAGGTCGACTACCTATTGCCGACGCCTCTCGCCGGTCTTCGTCTCGTCGGGCGACTTGTCGAGATCAAGGGGCGCAAGGTCGTCGTCGAAACAGAGCTTTCGGTCGACGGTACCGTGACCGCGACCGGGTCGGCCGTCCTCGTCGAGATCCCTGAGCATCTGTTTGATCCGAAGGCCTGATCCCGGGCAGGCTCGGGTTCGTCGACCGCGCCGAATCGGTGCCGGTAGCTCGGCTCGCCGATACCATTCCGTCAGTTCTTCGGAGACAGGCCATCGCCGCCGGGACGTTTCCGATTCAGGTGCGCACCGACGGCTGGAGCCGGCTTCCGAGGAACTCCACAACTGAAGATGTTCCACCGGATCCGGCCGCACTCCCTCCTTCCTCCCGCGGTCCGAACCGGTGGGTCACGGACGACCGTTCGGCCCCAACCGTTGGGTCGTCCGACCTGATCGCCCCGTGCCGTGTCCCCCCGCGGCACGGGGCGATCGCTTTTTACTGCTACCCAGGGTTTGTGTCCCCGTATGCGGCGCCACCAGCCCGCGGAACGGGCGGTCGCACGCCTGTGCCGTCAGGCCGAAGAACCGGCAGAGCAACCGCACGAACCTCTCCGCACCTGCGAGCCCAGGGTTCGCAGTGCACTAGCCTCGGGGCATGGAGCCCACCATCCAGGCCATCAATGGGATCGACCTTGCAGTGTTCGAGGAGGGAACGGGGGATCCGGTCGTCCTCATCCACGGCTTCCCCGAGCTTGCATATTCCTGGCGGCGCCAGATGCCTGCGCTCGCCGGGGCCGGATTCCGGGCTATTGCCTACGACCAGCGAGGGTACGGGGGCTCGTCCAAACCCGAGAACGTCGAGGCGTACGCGTTAATCCACCTGGTCGCCGACGCGATTGGGCTCCTCGACACGCTCGGCCTCCAGAAGGCCACGTTCGTCGGTCACGACTGGGGCAGCATCGTCGTCTGGACGGCGGCCCTGATGTATCCGGATCGCGTCGAGAGCGTCGTCAGCCTGAACGTGCCGTACCGCGGGTGGTGTGCCGGCTTCCCGACGATCGGGTTCATCCGGGAGCGTCTTGCCGATCGCTTCGGATACGTGCTGTCGTTCCAAGAACCGGGAGTTGCCGAGGCGGCCTTCGAGTCGGACCCGTATGCCTGGCTCCGAGCGATCTTCCTCCGTGTCGCTGCCGACAAGGACTTCATGACAGGAGCCGAATTCGCCGTGTACCGGGATGCGCTCGTCGAAGGTGGGATCTTCGGACCGCTCGGCCCATACCGAAACATCGACGCGAACGCCGCCGCCACCGAACACCTTGCCAACGCTCCGATCACGCAGCCAACGCTGATGCTCACCGCCGATCGAGATCCGATTCTCCCCCCGTCGCTGACCGAAGGAATGGAGCGTTGGGTCCCTGACCTCACGATCGTCGGCATCGAGCACAGCGGACACTGGACGCAGCAGGAACAGCCGGGCCACGTCAATGCAGCTCTCATCGACTACCTCCGAAGGGATTCGATCGCGCCGTGAAACGTATCCGTGACTGGTTGACAACCCTGCCGACCCTCGCCGCATTCGGCCTCGCGCTCGGCGGGTTCCACCTTGTCGCTCTGGCTTCGTTGCCGTTCGGGAAGCGTTCCTTCGAGAAGGTGATGGCGGCACTCCAGCGTACGCTCATCTCCACATTCCGTATCTCAGGAGTCCATGTCGACACGCAGGGCCGGGAAGGATTCGCGAGTACCGGCGGCTACATCTTCGTGTCGAACCACCAGTCGATGTACGACGTGCCGATCTTCGGAGGGCTTCTGAGACGGAACTACCCCAAGTACGTTGCGAAGAGCGAACTCGCCAAGGGGATCCCGAGCGTGTCCCTCAACCTCCGTCACGGGGGAAATGCTCTCATCGATCGTGGTGACCGGGACCAGGCGATGTACGCCATCCGTGAGATGGCCGCTGAGGCCGAGCGGCGGGATGTATCGATCGTGATATTCCCTGAAGGAACCCGGTCACGCGTCGGAGAACTTGGAGACTTCCGGGCGGGTGGGTTGACGGCGATCATGGAAGCCGCCCCGAACTTGGAGATCATCCCCACGGCGATCGATGGCTCGTGGCGGGTGTTCCAGCGAAACATGTTCCCCGTCCCGTACGGCGCCGCCGTCCATGTCCGATTCGGTGAGCCGATCGCACGAATTCGCGGTGAGTCTCCGACGGAGGTTCTCGAGCGCTGTCGGGTATGGATCGAGGCAACGATCGACGAGTTGAGAGCCGGTGACGACCCCGCCTGATACGCTGCGGTCATGGAAGAAGAACGCATCGGCCTGTTCATTGACTATGAGAACCTCGCGATCGGCGCACGGGAGGATCTCGGCATCCAATTTGACTTCAAGCCCGTCGCCGACGCACTTGCCGAACGGGGACGCGTCGTCGTACGGCGCGCCTACGCGGACTGGACCTTCTTCGAGAAGGATCGTCGGATGCTCACCGACAATCAGATCGAACTGATCGAGATTCCGCAACGCAGGGGAGTGATCCGCAAGAACGCCGCAGACATCAAGATGGCCGTCGACGCAGTGGAGCTCGCTTTCGAACGGGACTACGTCACGATGTTCGTCATCTGCTCCGGCGACTCGGACTTCACGCCCTTGGTGCACAAGTTGCGAGAACTGAACCGCAGCGTCATTGGCGTCGGGTTGAAGGACTCGACATCGGCGCTGCTCCCTGCGGCCTGCGACGAGTTCCTCTTCTACGAGAAGCTATCCGGGGTGGACATCCCAGATCGGACTCCGAAGAAGGAGCGTCCCAAGGCCGAGAAGGCGCCTGCTCCGTCTGCGGAGACACCGGACGCGTTGCTCGTGCCGACCCTCGCTGGTCTCATCCGGGCGGGGAACGGTGACGTGCGAGCGTCGAGCCTCAAACGGGCGCTGCTCCGCAAGGACGCCACGTTCACCGAAACCGACTACGGATTCCGCGCCTTCGGCGAGTTGATGCGGAACCTCGCCGATCGTGACATCGTCGAACTCGACCACGAGGGATCCCAAGGCGACCCCGTCGTGCGGTTCCCGGCGTCGGGCAGGGGAGAGGAGGCGGGCTTCGGTCTCCTCCACGACGCCGTCGTCGCCCTCGGCAAGGGTGGCATACCGGTCGCGTTGTCGGGTCTCAAGACTGAGCTGCGAAAACGAGACAGTGGCTTCTCGGAGAAGAACCTGGGTTACTCAGGATTCCTGCAATTTGTGAAGGCGGCCGCCGCGAGCGGCTCCGTCGATCTCATCTGGGACGATGAGACCGGCGACTATGTTCTGTCGGCTCCGTAGCCACCGTCCTGCTCGTCAACGGGAGGTGGCGCCGAAAGCGGCGCAGTGGGCGAGACAGGCCCATCCAGGCGCACGCGCCTGTTCTTAGAATTCGGCGTTGCGAGGAGAACGCGGGAACGGGATGACGTCCCGAATGTTCTGCATGCCGGTCGCAAATTGCACGACGCGTTCGAGTCCGAGACCGAACCCGGCATGGGGTGCACTGCCGAATCGTCGCAAGTCGAGATACCACCAGTAGTGATTCTCGTCCATGCCCTTGATCCGCATGCTCTCGGCAAGAACATCGAGTCGCTCTTCGCGCTGGCTTCCGCCGACGATCTCACCGATCTGCGGGACGAGGACGTCCATCGCCGCCACGGTTCTGCCATCGTCGTTGCGCCGCATGTAGAACGCCTTGAAGTCGAACGGGAAGTCGGTGACGATAACGGGCTTCTTGATGACCCGCTCGGTCAGATACCGCTCGTGTTCCGACTGGAGGTCATCGCCCCATGCCACAGGGAACTCGAATGACTCGTCTGTCTTCTCGAGGAGATCGATTGCCTGGGTGTAGGTGATCCGCTCGAAGTCGCTCTCGGCAACGCCGGTGAGCGTGTCGAGGAGACCTTCGTCGACCCATTTGTTGAAGAAATCGATATCCGTCATGTTGTGTTCGAGCACGTATCGAATGAGGTACCTGACGTAGTCCTCGGCGAGGTCGGCGTTGTCGTTGAGGTCCGCGAATGCCATCTCCGGTTCGATCATCCAGAACTCGGCGAGATGGCGCCGTGTGTTGGAGTTCTCCGCCCGGAACGTCGGGCCGAAGGTATATACCCGGTCAACGGCGAGGGCGTAGGCCTCGGCGTTGAGTTGGCCGCTCACCGTGAGGAAGGTCGGTGCAGCGAAGAAGTCCCGTGAATAGTCGACGGCGCCGTCCTCGCCGCGCGGTGGTGACGAAGGATCGAGGGTCGTGACTCGGAACATCTCGCCTGCGCCTTCGGCGTCGCTGGTTGTGATGATCGGAGCATGGAGATAGAGGAAGTCACGATCCTGGTAGAAGAGGTGCGTTGCATAGGACAGGGCATTGCGGACCCTGGCGACGGCGGCGATCGTGTTGGTGCGGGGCCGAAGATGAGCGATCTCGCGAAGATGCTCGAACGAGACGCGTTTCTTCTGGAGCGGATAGGACTCGGGGTCGGCGAATCCGAACGGCTCGACCTCGGTTGCTTTGATCTCGACGCGCTGGCCCTTGGCGGGAGATTCGGTGAGCGTGCCGGTGATGCGGACCGCGCTGCCAATGCCGAGGCGGAGGACATCAGTCTCGTAGTTGGGGAGAGCGCCGTCGGCGATGATCTGGAGACCTGTCATCGTCGATCCGTCGTTGAGTTCGATGAACGAGAACCCGGCCTTCGAATCCCGGCGCGTCCGGACCCATCCTGCGACGGTCAACTCGGTGCCGAAGTCCTCTCGCTCGAAAACGTACTTGATCAATTCCCGCTTCATGTCCTGCTCCTTGACGAATCAGGACGATAGCCCCGGCGGCATGATGTGAGGCTCGTAGGGAACGTCGATCCCTCCAACTCGGTCGTTCGTGCTCGGGACCACATCGGTGGTGTCGTAGACACGAGGGACCTCCAACGCGACAAATACCTTTTGCCTTCAAGGGTTCTTGTGAATTACACTTGTGTAAGACACGGAGGGTTTTCATGGCGGTAGCGGTTCGAGAATCGATGGTCACCGACGTTGATCGGGTTACGGCGGCAACGCTCGGCGTGTACGCGAGGCGCCGGGACCTTGCTACGGAGATGCCGCTCGCGGAGCTCCTGACCGTGCCCTCCGATCTTGGTGCCCTCCGAGCGGTCGTGGGCGCTGCCGACCGAACCGTGGAGATCGTTCTCGACGCCGAGGTCGAGGCTGCGGCGGTCGCTCCATCCGCTTGGGCGCTGGCAGCGAAGGGCTTTCAGCCGATCGTCCTCGTCGCTCTTGCTCGGATCGGTGAGGCTCACGAGGGCCTGCGGGGCACGCCGTGCCGGCTCCAGTCTTGGTGGTCGAGCGGGGACGACATCGTCTTCGGGGCATTCGAGAAGACCTGATGATGTCGGCGCCTCGTCCGGCGGGGCCCTAACCTCAGCGTCATGCCGGTTCCCCTCTACACCCAGACCGTCATTGCCCTGGTGTGGGACTTCGATCGAACACTCATCCCGGGGAACATGCAGGACCCCATCTTCGATGCCTACGACGTGGACTCGGCCGTATTCTGGGGTGAGGTCGACGGGCTCGTCGAGTACTACAGACGCCAGGGAGTGCGCATCCAGCGCGACATCGCGTATCTGGGTCACCTCCTCACGTATGTGAGAGAGGGAGTCTTCAAGAATCTGACGAACGAGCGGTTGCGCGAACTCGGGAGTGCCTTGGTCGCCGCACCCGGCATGCCCGACTTCTTGGAAGCGTCCCGTCGGCATGTGTCCGGCATCTCCGAATTCGCCGGCGAGGGAATCTCGGTGGAGCACTACATCGTCTCGACCGGGATTCTTCCAATGATCGAAGGCAGCGTCTTCGCCGACCACGTTGACGGTATCTGGGCGAACACGCTCATCGAGTCACCGGCGCCGCCCGGCTACCTCGGCCAACTTCCCGTCGCTTCGGCTTCTGCACCGGTGAGTCATCTCGGGTACACGATTGACAACACCGCCAAGACCAGGGCTCTGTTCGAGATCAACAAGGGCGTCAATCGGAACGCCGACGTTGACGTCAACTCCAGAGTCGGAGAGGAAGAGCGCCGCGTGCCACTCCGGCACATGGTCTACATCGCCGATGGCCCGTCCGATGTACCGTGCTTCTCGATCCTCAATCAGCAAGGCGGTAAGACGCTGGGCGTCTACACGCTGGACCCGGTCGACAACCACCGCCGAGTGAAACAACTCCAGGAACAGGGCCGGATTCAAGGGATGGCAGAGGCCGACTACCGACCAGGCAAAGCAGCGTATCTGTGGTTGATGGACAGCATCGAGCAGATCGGCCACGAGATCGTCGAGGCCAGACGCCAGGCGTTCGCATCGATCCCGACCCCGCCGGGCCACGCGTAGATTCTGGCTGCGGGCTGCGGGCTACCCGATGGGGCCGCTCACGCTGTCGGATCTCGTCGGCAACGACACGATGCTGGCCGTCGCAGAGTCGTCCATCGCCGAACACGAGGACCCGCGTTACACCGCACCGCCGCTACTGAAGTGGATGGTCGAAGCCGGTCTACTCGGCAGGAAGTCCGGACGCGGCTTCTACGACTACAGCTGAGGGCTATGCCTCAACGCGGCGGGCACCGTTGGATTCGAGCACCCTCGCGAGTTGATCCTTCTTGACGAGGCCGGATGTTCGGAAGCGCTGCGTCGGGCGGCTCGCCTGTTGCTTCTTCGTGCCCTGTGCCTTCTTGCGGGCGTGGTTGGAAGCCTTCTGGGGCGGCCGAGCGATGACCACGGTCGTTGGAGTCGATCGGATCTTGTACGTCTCTGCGGCTCCGGGAACTCGACCGATGTCGGCCTTGACGACGTGCACCGAATCGCCGTACTCGCGGGCAAGTTCATTGACGATGCCGTCCATGACCTGGCAAGGCGCGCACCCGACCTGGAAGAAGTTGATCAGCACGGGCCGACCGGAGGCGACCATGGGCTGCAACTCGTCGAGGCTATTGATCTTCCTTGCCTTGGTCTTGCGTGTGAACATCGTTGCCCTCTCCGGTTCCTGCGGTTCAACGTGCGGGGTCGGGCAAGTATGCCCGCCGTTTGGTGCAACTGCTTGCGGAGTACGATCCGACGGCAGGCGCAAACGACCAGAATGTTGACGACGCGAACCGGGAGTTGGAAGTGGCGAAGATTCACGGCGGGCAGGCGATCGCACGTGCTCTCAAGGTAGAAGGCGTCGACACGGTGTTTGCATTGACGGGTGGCCACATTCTCCCGATCATCGATGGCTGTGTGTCCGAAGGCATCCGCGTCGTCGACGTGCGTCACGAGCAGGCAGCTGCGCACGCCGCGGATGCATACGCCCGTCTCACGGGACGCCTTGGTGTCGTCGTCGCCACCGCAGGACCCGGGGTCACCGACACGGTCACCGGGATCGCCAACGCCTGGTTCGCCAACAGCCCCGTCCTGCTCATCGGGGGCCGCCATCTCACGACCGAGAGCCTACGGGGCGGTCTCCAGGAGATGGACCATCCCCGCATGTTCCACTCGATCACGAAGTGGGCTGATACGGCATTCGACACGTCCCGGCTCCCCGAGTACATCGCTACTGCCGCTCGCCATGCATTCTCAGGTCGAGGGGGACCGGTGTTCCTCGACATTCCTTGGGACGTCCAGGCGGGGATGGTCGAGGAGAGCGCGATTGGTTGGCCGTCCGGATACCGGGCCGATCGGCCGGCCGGTCTTGACGACGCCACGCTCGGCGATGTGATCCGTCTCCTCGACCGCGCCGAACGGCCGCTCATCTTCGCCGGCACCGGGTACCGATGGAGTCGGCACGGGGACCCGACCGGAGCCCTCGCCGGCCTCGTCGAAACACTGCATGCCCCGGTGTTCCTGAACAGTCTCGCTCGTGGATCGCTCCGATGGGACCATCCGCTCCTCGGAACCCGAACCCGCTCGGAGGCGTTGCGGGCGGCCGATGTGGTCGTCGCCCTCGGTGTCGACTGGGACTTCCGAACCGGTTTCGGCAAGAAGATTGCAGCGGAGGCCGCCGTCATTCAAATCGACGCGGAGCCGTCGCGAATCGGATGGAACCGTGCGGCCGCGATCGGTGTCGTCGCTGACCCCGGCGCTGTTGCCGCCCAACTCGCCGATCGTGTCGGGTCCGTTGGGCATGCTGACTGGGTCGATGAGATCGTCGCGCTCGAACGCCAGAAGCAGGCCGTCGCAGACGAGATGGCGGCCGCCGATGGCGGACCGGTTCCTCCCGAACGCTTCGCTCGCGAGGTCGCCGAATTCTTCGGCGACGACACGATCGTTGCCGCAGACGGCGGAGACATCGTCTCGACGACCGCAAAGTGGCTCCGAACGAGCAGGCCGGGGGGTCTCCTCGACCCGGGACCGTTCGGATGCCTCGGTGTGGGTGCACCGTTCGCTCTTGCCGCCAAAGCGGTTGAACCCGACACCCGGGTCGGCATCGTCTATGGGGACGGGTCGTTCGGTTTCAACGGGATGGAGTTCGATTCTCTGATCCGCCACGACATGCCGGTCGTCGGCGTCGTCGGAAACGACGGAGCATGGAACAACATCAAGGCCATCCATCGGATGCTCTACCCGGATCGCATGGTCGGCACCGACCTCGGAGTCGTCCGCTACGACCTGGTGGTCGAGGGCCTCGGCGGCTACGGCGAGTTCGTCGAGAACGCTTCGGAGCTGCGGCCCGCTCTCGAGCGAGCCCAGGACAGCGGCGTCCCAGCGCTCGTCAACGTGCACATCGCAGAACAGTTCAGAATGAGCAGCGCCTACGGAGGTTGAGGAGGAGATCAGCAGACAGTCCTGCTGTGCGGCTCTACTGATCTACTGATCTACTGATCTACTCATCTACTCATCTACAGGACAATCACCCCGAGGATTCCTGCGATCACGCAGTAGATCCCGAAGGGGGCAAGGCCTACCTTCGCTAGGACGCGGATCAGGAACGCGATTGCGCAGTAGCCGACGGCGGCGGCGACGATCATGCCGACGATTGTTGACATCGTGATACCTGATCCGTCCGAGATGGCTCTGGCAATCGACAGCAAGCCGGCGCCGGCGATTGCGGGGATTCCGAGGAGGAATGCGAAGCGAGCCGCCTCGATGCGATCCAAGCCGCGGGCGAGACCAGCAGAGATCGTCATTCCGGAACGGGAGACGCCGGGGATGAGAGCAAGGGATTGGGCGAGGCCGATGATCCCTGCCTCTTTCGGGGACAGCTCCTCGGTCCTTCTGTCCCCTCGGCGAAGCAGCATCGTCGACAGCAGGATGATGCCGGTCACAATGAGCATGACTGCCACAGCGGTGGGCCGCTCAGTGAGTTCATCGAGTCTGCTCTCGAACGCGAGACCGAGGACCACGGCAGGGATCGTTCCGATGGCGATGATCGTGATCATGCGTCGTCCCGAGCGGTCGAATCGAGCCATTAGTGCGAGATCGCTTCGGTAGTAGAGGAGCACGGCGAGGAGTGTTCCGAGATGCAGCATGGCCACTGTTGTGAGATCGGGGACTTCGTGTCCGAGAAGCGCAGGCACGAGGACGAGATGACCGCTGGAGGAGATCGGGAGGAACTCGGTCAACCCTTGGACCGCCCCCCACAAGATTGCGTCGAACATGCAGCCAGCCTAGAAGGGTCCCCGACCGTCTCCAGGTATAGGCTTCGGAGCGTGAGCAGACAGCAGCGTGCTGCTAGCTGCCAGCTGCCAGCAGGAGATCTCTCGCTCCACCGAGAACGTCACCGGGTGCGGACCTACGGATCGAGGAGCACGATGAGCGTCCCGTCTCTCGCTGCGATCGCCACGGCAGCTGCGAAGTCCGGGGGTACGGCGACCATCCCGGATTCAGAGAAGGACAGGAGTTCTTCTCCGCCGACGGAGACGACGATGCCGTCGGTCTCGAATACCGTTTCGATGCCGACCAATCGAACGCGGGTACCGGGAATTGCCGCTCCCGGGAGCGCAATCGGAACGGACCACCAGCCATCGGGAATCATGGATGCCCCCGATACCGCCGACGGGACGATCGGTTCCCCGGACGCGACGTCCCGGGACGCGACCGGGTCGCTCAGATCGGGCATCTTCATCGCCCCTTCCGGGATGCTGCGCCACACGACCTGCGAGTCCGCGATGGGTGTGCCCGCTGCGATCGCGCTCGACGCAAACGGGTACAGGATTTGGGCACCACCTCTCAGGTCCCACAGGAGCGCGGCGACGACGATCGCTACGGCGACCGCCCACCGGACGTATGGAGGTCGGGTCAACCAGAACACCCGTCGACTGTATCGAGTGGTGGGTGCCGTGGGAAGGGGGTTGAAGACGAGGCCCCCTCTCCGTGGTCGCCTCGCGCAAGCAGGGGGAATGGTGGGGGGCCTGCGTTCGGTTATCCACGGAGAGGGGAGCCTCAACCCCCATTGTGGCGCATCGACGGACTTCGCGGAAGAACCTTCGCGTCGGAAGGCGCATAAGCTTCCCCTGTGGACGTGCTCGCACCGCTTGTGATGGCCTACCTCGTTGGATCAATCGACTTCGGCGTCATCGTTCCGCGAGTTCTCGGTGTTGACATCTATGCCGTCGGCAGTGGGAACCCGGGAACATCGAACGTCATGCGCTCGCTCGGCAAGGGACCGGCAGCACTGGTCCTGCTCGGCGACGGTTCAAAAGGTGCGGTCGCGGCAGCGATTGGGTCGGCCTGGGCCACGATCGTCACAGATACGGTCTCGGTTGAGACCCTCGCCTTTGCGTGCGCTTTCGCAGGTGTGCTTGGACATGTCGCGCCGATCTGGCACCGGTTCCGCGGGGGGCGCGGTGTCGCAACCGCGATCGGGGCAGCGATCCTTCTCGCTCCGGCCTTCGGTGTCCTGCTCGCCGTGACGTGGCTTGTCGTCACTCTGGTGTTCAAGGTGGCGTCGATAGCGTCGCTTGGTGCGATGGCGCTCTATGTGCCGGGTTTCGTCCTTTCAGGCTATCGGGGGTGGTCCCTCGTATGGGCTGCTGCCATCGCCGTGCTCGTCGTAGTTCGGCACGCCCCCAACATCCGTCGGCTCGCCGCAGGCTCCGAACGGCCGGTCGCCGGATGATGCGCCCCCTCGCAGAGATGCAGGTCGAGGTGCTTGAGACCATGCCGCTTCTTGAAGAGATCGAGGTGGACTTCGCGAACGCGGTCGGCGCGATCCTTTCTCGCAATGTCGACGCACCGGATGATCTCCCCGGTTTCGAAAACGCTGCCATGGACGGCTTCGCGGTGATCGCGGCGGATACGGTGAGCCCACCTGCGGATCTCTCGGTGGTGGATGACGTAGCGGCGGGAGCCGTGCCATCGGTCACGCTCACCAGAGGCATGGCCACAAGGATCATGACCGGGGCCCCGATCCCGACCGGTGCCGATGCAGTCGTTCCTGTCGAGGTGACGGTCGAGAATCAAGCAGATTCTGTTCGGATCCTTGAACCGGCGTCGGTCGGTGACCACATCAGACCCGCGGGCGGGAATGTGCGTGCCGGTACCAGGGTATTCAACGCCGGGCTTCGGCTGCGGGCTGCGCATGCATCGGTCATGGCATCAATGGGGATACATCCACTCGTTCGCCGAAGGCCCGTCGTTGCGATGATGTCGACCGGCGACGAACTCGTTCCACCATCGACCTCGACCCTCGGGCGGGGAGCCATCCGCGACTCGAACGGGACCCTCATGAAGGCGATGCTGATCGACCTCGGGGTCGACGTCAGGGACTTCGGCATTGTCAACGACGATGCAAGCGCGTTCGAGAGGGTCCTCGAAGAGGCCGTCGAGGGCGCGGACGCGATCGTGACGAGCGGTGGCGTGTCGATGGGTGCCTACGACATTGTCAAACTCACGCTGCGGGATCGGGACAGTGTCGGATTCTGGAAGATCGCTATGCAGCCTGGGAAGCCGTTCGCATTCGGGACGGTCGGCGACGTCCCGTTCTTCGGTCTGCCGGGGAACCCGGTGTCGGTGTTCGTGTCATTCGAACAGTTCATGCGGCCTGCGCTCCTTGCCATGATGGGAGCCGACCGACTCTTCCGCGATCGCGTCGGGGGAATTCTCGATGACGGTGCTGATACCGATCCCAGCAAGACGGTGTTCCTCCGGGTCGCCATCGAACGCGACAGCGATGGCCGATGGCATGCACACAAGTCAGGTGGGCAATCATCGAACGTGCTGTCCGCGCTTGCTTTCGCCGGTGCCCTCGCCGTCGTACCGGTTGGAATCGGTCGAGTCGAGCCCGGCGGTACCGTGGAGCTCGAGATGATCCACTGGCCGGAGGCCAGAAGCCGGAAGGAGGCGCTCGGTGAGCTATGAACTGACCCACCTCGACGACGCTGGGAACGTGCATATGGTCGACGTGGGGGAGAAGGAGATAACCGCCCGACGAGCCGTCGCCGAAGCGACGGTCCGCATGGGCGAATCGACTCGCGATCGATTGTTCGCCGGTGACCTGCCAAAAGGCGACGCCGTCGCGACCGTGAGAATTGCCGCGATCCAGGGAGCGAAGGCGACATCCTCGCTGGTGCCCCTCTGCCATCCCATCTTCGTCGAATCCCTATCCGTCGAAGTGGAACCCGTCGCAGTCGGAGCGACGATCACCGTCACAGCAACCGTGACCGCGAAGACCGGAGTGGAGATGGAGGTGATGACCGGGGCAGCCATCGGTGCTGTCGCGCTCTACGACATGATCAAGGGCATCGATCGGGGAGCCGTGATCGACAGTGTCCGTCTTCTCGAGAAGTCCGGTGGCCGGTCCGGGGAGTGGCGGCGTGAGTAGCCGCACCGCTTCGGTGGTCACCGTGTCCGATCGAGTGTCTGCCGGCACGGCCGAAGATCGGTCGGGGCCAACCGCGGCGGCATTGCTCGAGTCCGTCGGGATCCGGGTCGTCGAGTGCCGGGTGATTCCGGATGGTGTGGAGTCGGTCGCGGGGACCCTCTCCGAACTCGCGGGCGCCGTCGACCTCATCGTTACGACGGGTGGCACCGGGCTCACCCGGCGAGATCTCACACCGGAAGGCACGAAGGCGGTTCTTGAGCGTGAAGCACCGGGGCTTGCGGAGGCGATGCGAGCGGCAACGTTCGGCAAGAACCCCCACGGAATGCTCTCGCGCGGTGTTGCCGGGACCATCGATCGAACGCTGATTGTCAATCTCCCCGGCTCCGTGAAGGGTGTAGAAGAGTCCCTCACGGTGATCCTCCCGGCATTGATCCACGGATTGGACTTGCTAGTAAACGAATCATCGGACCACAATGCCTAGTTCAGTAGTGGGCAAATCATTCGAAGTCGCCCGATGCGAGCCTACGCTCGATCAAGCGGCGGAGTACAACTGATGGGCATCATCTTTTTCATCCTCATTGCGGGGGCGTGGGCGGCGTTTCTGCTGCCCTCGTTCTTCGATCATCGACGGGAGAACCCGCGGGCGACGACCCGTGCGTTCGCGCGCTCGAAGGAGAGACTGGCCGCCGTCACCGTCGCACAGGTCGGAAGCCCCACCTACGCCAAGCATCACGCGCAGATGCGGAGGCAGCGGGTCTTCGTCGCCCTACTCGCCACGGCACTCGCGGCACTCGTCATCGCAGTACTTCGGACGAGCGTCGCGTGGCTCGGCATCACCATCATCGTCGACCTGGCGGTTGGGGGATATGTGGCCCTGACCCTTGCCGCGAAGCAGACCTCGACGGTGCGTCGAGCACCGGTCGTGCAGATTCCCACGATGATTTCCATGGATCCCGCGACTGCCGCAGACCTCGAACTTGATACGGCGTCGCCCACGGTTCGCGTCATCGCAGGCTGACCCTGTGAACAGCGGGCCTCCCGACCTCTCTGCTGTCGAAGCAGCTGTTCGTTCGGATCTCGATCAGAAGAACGCTGCGCGTGAGCTAGCTCTGAAGAACTGCCGGATCATCATCCGCACGTCGGCGAATGCCATCCGTGCTCTCCATCGTGGCGAAACCGAACGAGCGGACGAGCTCCTCGCTGAGGCTCGCTCTCTGATCACTGAGGCTGAGGCCCCGCTCTCGCATCATCAGGACATCTATCACGCCGGATTCTTCTATGACGCAGTGAAGGAGTACGCGGAAGGCGTCCTCACGGCTGCGCTCCTGGCGGGGGAACCGCTGCCGCTTCCGGCCGATGTCGGTGTCCACTCCGTGCCCTATCTGAAGGGCCTTGGGGAAGCCGTCGGGGAGCAACGACGCCGCATGCTGGATCATCTCAGAGCCGGCAGAGTTGCCGACGCCGAGGCCACGTTCGTTTCAATGGACGCGGTTCTCGACCTCCTGACATCGCTCGACTATCCAGATGGCATGACGGCAGGGTTGCGTCGCACGACGGACGTGGCGCGGTCCCTCATCGAACGGAGCCGGTCGGATCTGACGACGGCCGTCGTCCAAGAGCGACTACGCGCTGATCTCCGGGGGAACTGAACCAATGTCCGTACCGGCTTGCCCCGTGTGCTCCTCCGCCGATGTCCGACTCGTCTCGACGACCAGGGTAACCCGCCGAGTCGTGGGATCCCGATCCGGCGATGGGAAGCCGGTCTTCGTTGTGGAGTCCGATCCGATCGAGGAGTCGGTGGAACGACGGGTGGCCTGTGTGAACGGTCACTCCCACCCGGACCGCGTCGGATTCGACATCGAGTGGTCCCGATCCGGCTGCTGCTGCGCATCCTCGCCTGATACACTCCCGACCCGTCCGGGGGTGTAGCTCAGTCCGGCAGAGCACTACGTTCGCAACGTAGGGGCCAGGGGTTCAAATCCCCTCACCTCCACCGGGACTCCGGCTTTGATACGGACCGGATGAGGTCACATGAAAGCCAGACGTCTTCGTGCCGGGAGTGGGTAGCGGCGGTGCGGGGGCATGGGCGCGGCATAACCACCACACCCATGAGTCTCCGCTGGCGGGAGGGCCACCGATGAACCCCTCAACGCCGTGGTGAGATTCCCCGAATAGGCGATCGACCCGTGGGACGATCGCAACAAGGTGCAAGCCAACTGCACAGAGGGTCAGATGGTCTTCGAAGCCAACGGCCCGCACCTCCTCGATTGAGGGCCGGCCGGGGGCAAATCTTGTCTACCCTCTCCGGTCATGGCCGAGACCGATCCGACGACGCGCACGTGCTACGACAGATTTGACCTGCTGTTCATCGTCACGGTCGTCACGGTCGGTCTGCTGTTGCTCATTGATCTCAACCGGGATTCCGGACTCGCCGAGGTCCTTCCCGTGGCGGTCACCATCCTCACCGCAGCGACCCTTCTTCTCGCCGTCGCCGCGGCTGGGATCGGCCGACGCGGATTCCGATTCGCCTGGATCGCAGCCGGGCTAACCGTCGCGACGTCGATCGGCGCGGCGTTGGCACACCAGCCCGGAGTCAACCAGGGCGGACTGCTCTGGCTGATACTTGTCTTCGTCGCACCGGTGATCGCACTCAGGCGACTCATGCACCACCACGAGGTCACCGGCAAGACCGTGCTCGGCGCCATCAGCGTCTATCTCCTCATTGCCCTTGCAGCAACCTATCTGTTCCTGTTCATCGATACGTCGTTCGGGGGATCCGGCCGTTTCTTCGGCGAACCGGAGTCGACGACGGTGTTCGCATACTTCAGTCTTGTGACGATCGCGACGCTCGGATACGGGGACTTCGCTCCGGTGGCGGAAGTGGGGCGTGCCGCCGCCGTGTGGGAGGCGGTGATCGGCCAGATCTATCTCGTTGTGGTCGTAGCCCGCATCGTCACCCTCTACAGTGGCCACAATCGAAACAAGCGTGATTCCATCTCGGGCGACGACGACTAGGTTTCGTCCCATGGAACCGAAAGTCATCGCACTCGTCCTCGCCGGTGGTGAAGGCAAACGCCTCTGGCCTCTGACACGGGACCGATCCAAGCCGGCCGTTCCGTTCGGCGGCATCTATCGCCTCGTCGACTTCGTCCTGTCCAATCTCGTCCACGGGGGCTACCGGAAGATCGCGGTCCTCACCCAGTACAAAAGCCACAGCCTCGACCGTCACCTTGCACTCGGCTGGTCGATGAGCGAGATGCTCGGCAACTACGTCACACCCGTCCCCGCACAGATGCGGCGTGGCCCTCACTGGTTCTCCGGATCTGCCGACGCGATCTTCCAGAACTTCAACATCCTCACCGACGAGCAGCCCGACCACGTGATCGTCTTCGGCGCCGACCACATCTACCGCATGGACCCGCGGCAAATGGTGAACCACCACGTCGAGTTGGGAGCCGGGGTTACCGTGGCCGGGATCCGGGTGCCAATCGACCAGGCCTCAGAGTTCGGCGTGATCGCAACCGACGAGCACGGGAAGATTGTCTCATTTGACGAGAAACCGGAGCATCCGCAGCCCATCCCCGACGATCCGTCGTCGGCGTTTGTCTCCATGGGCAACTACGTCTTCGACGCGAAGGTCCTCCGCGAGGTCGTGGCTGCCGACGCCGAAGATGACGACTCCAGACACGACATGGGCGGGAGCATCATCCCCCTGCTCGTGGCCCAGGGTGTCGCCCACGTCTACGACTTTGCTGACAACATTGTTCCCGGTCAGCACGAGCGAGAGCACGGATACTGGAGGGATGTCGGGACACTCGATGCTTACTACCAGGCGAGCATGGACACGATTGCTGTGGATCCAATCTTCTCGTTCTACAACCGCGAGTGGCCGATTCTGACGCACCGGCCCCCGTTCCCGCCGGCGAAGTTCGTGTTCGACCTGGACGATCGTCGGGGTGCGGCGTACGAGTCGGTCGTCGGTGCCGGTGTGGTGATCTCGGGAGGGACGGCTCGTCGTTCGATCCTGTCCTCCGACGTTCGAATCCATTCATACGCGTTGGTCGAGGATTCCCTGCTGCTCCAGGGCGTCGACGTTGGGCGCGGTGCGGTCATCCGGCGGGCGATCATCGACAAGAACGTGAGAGTGCCGGACGGGTGCCAGATCGGTGTCGACGCACAAGCCGACCGAGACCGCTTCACGGTCACCGAGTCCGGCCTGGTCGTCATCGGCAAGGGCGACACGATCGTTCCCGTCTGAATCAGCGTTTGTTGATCGAAGCGGTAGCCTCCGGCTCATGCAACGGTTTCAGACGCTTCGCCCTCTCGCGGGACTCGTCCTTGTCCTCTCTCTGATCGCCGCGGCCTGCAGCCCGGGGTCGGACCCGACCACGACAACGTCAACACCGGTCACCACGACCACACTCCAAGAACAGAGCACGACCACCACGGAGGCTCCCGCCGTCCCGATCTCTGTACCGGGCACGGCATCGGAGTCGATCGATCCGGCGATCGTCGAAGAGATGCGCGCTGAGCTCGCCACGCTGATGGTCGAAGCCGAGCAAGTCCGCGGCATTCCGTTCATCGCGACACCGACCGTCATCATCCTCGATGACGACGAGTTCACGCAACGGGTCACCGACCTTATCGCAGAAGACCTCGACGAAGAGGAGCTGGCCGTTGACAGTGCCTTCTTCTCCATGCTCGGGATGCTCAGCCCCGGGACCGATCTCTACACGCTGCTGATCGACCTCTACGCCGAACAGGTCGCCGGCTTCTACGACGGCGATGCTGAAGAGATGGTCGTTCCGGCCGCACCGGATGGTTTCACGCCACTTCAGAAGATCACCGTGGTCCACGAACTCGTGCACGCGCTCACCGACCAGCACTTCGACTTCAACGACGAATATGATGTGCTCATCGACGACGGCACGGGCGACGATGCGTCGGCGTTCCAAGCGCTCATCGAGGGTGATGCATCCCGGTCCCAGTTCGTCTACATGGAGGGCATGAGCCCGCTCGAAGCCGTTCAGGCGGCCACCGAGGCACTGAGCTACGACTCGTCGGTTCTCGATTCGATCCCGGGGTGGATGCAGGCCGATCTCACGTTCCCATACGACCAGGGACTCGTCTTCGTGGATGCGATCGTCTCAGCCGGCGGGCTCGCGGCCGTTGACAACGCATATCAGGCACCACCTGAGACGACGGAGCAGATCCTCGACGTCGCGAAGTACAGCCGCCGCGAGCCGCCGCGGGATCTGGCGTTGCTGACCGTGGATCTCGATGGGTGGGATCTTCACGACGAAGCGACGTTCGGCGAGTGGGGTTTGCGGCTGGTCCTCGACGACAGCGTGCTTCCCGGTGAGGCAACCCAGGCGGCCGCCGGCTGGGGGAACGACACCTACCGCGTGTTTTCACGCGGGGGAGACGTCGCGATGGCGATGTCCTACGTCGGCGACTCCGAACGCGATGCCGAAGAACTCGCCAATGCCCTGATCGTTCACATTCGCGATTCAATGGACGCAGGTCCGGCCGAGGAGTCGGCAGGTGGTCTGCTGTACCGCCAGGGTCTGGTCTACTCGTTCATCGACCGCATCGACGACGCCATCTACTGGATCGTGTCGACGGACAAGGCGGCCGGCGAAGAGATGCGCCAGCAACTCGGCATCTGACGAGTTCGGTCGATCAACCCTCTAGCCCGAACGCGTCGTCGAATATACGGTGTCACCCGTGACGCGTGTCAGCCACCGGGTCCGATTCGGGGGATCAAAACAGCAGACGGCTGAATGGCGTGATCAACCGCGGCCGGCGTTGGGCTTGCGGCCGTGGTTCGCCTTGCTGCGGCGTGCGCGGAGCTTACGTCGTTTTGCCTTTGCCATAGTGAGCGGGAGCGTACCAGGCGGCCGCCCGTACCGGTCAAGGGGGCCGGTGACGCTCGCCGTCGGATCGTGGAGGTCGCCGCCGGTAGCGGTCGCATCATCGTTCACCGATCGGCTGGTAGGCGTCCGACGCGAAAGGACGCGAGGTTTGCTTCTCCGGTCGTCGTCGGTGCATGCCTACGGGTGTCGCAAGCCGATGAGAGTCGTTCACCTGGATCGTGATGGCTTTGTTGTCTACCAGGACATCCTCATGCCGGGGCGCCGGACTCCCGCACGGGGAGTGTGGATTCTCGAGCTGCCGATTGGAGCGCCGGGACCGGATACGGGCACGAAGCTTCTGGTTCTGCCATCCTCCGTGTCGTGACCGGACGCCTCATCATTTGCGCCACCCCGATCGGGAATCTCGACGACGCGTCTCCACGGCTGCAGCAGACGCTTTCTGCTGCGGACGTGGTGTTTGCGGAGGACACGCGGCGAACGGGGAAGCTTCTCGAGCGACTCGGTGTCACCGCGCAGCTCCGATCGTTCTTTCTTGGAAACGAAGGTGAGAGAACGGTCGAGATTCGTTCCCGGCTCGAACGCGGGGAGACGATCGCTCTCGTGAGTGACGCCGGGATGCCGGCAGTCTCGGATCCGGGTGTCGCGGCCGTCCGGGCAGCACGTTCCGTGGGCGCCGTCGTCTCCGTCGTGCCAGGTCCGAGTGCCGTTACGTCGGCGATTGCCGTCGCGGGTCTCGGGGGGGATCGGTTCGTGTTCGAAGGATTCCTGCCGCGCAGTGGAGAGGATCGCGGTCGCCGGATCGAGGAGATTGCGCAGGACGAACGGCCGGTCGTGTTGTTCTCCGCGCCGAGCCGGGTCACCAAGGATCTCGCCGACCTCGCAACTGCCACCGGCGGCGATCGGATAGTCGTTGTCGCCAGAGAGATCACCAAATTGCACGAGGAGATCTGGACCGGCACCCTCGACGAAGCTGTTCACCGCTGGACCACCGAAGTTGAGCCCAGGGGAGAGTTCACGCTGGTCGTCGAGCCCGGTCCCGAATCGCTACCCGACGTGCCGGCGGCGCTCGATGCGGTGGTGGAGCGCATGGACGACGGTGAGCGACTCTCCAACGCAGTGCGGGACGTAGCGGAAGAGACCGGGGTATCCCGCCGGGTCCTCTACGAGGCGGCGCTGGCGATCCGGGCCGCTAGCCGGCGGTCAGAGAGCGGCGACACTCCGCACACACGCCGCGACCCTTGAACGCGGCGACCGATTCGGTGGAGCCGCAGAACACACAGCTTGCCTCGAGCTTACGAATCACGATCGAGTCGTTTACGACGCCGATCTCGAGTTCATCGCCCTCGTGGATGTTGAACAGGCGACGGGTCTCGGCCGGTACCACGATGCGGCCGAGGTCATCGATTTTGCGAACTATCACGGGATCCAACGGCGAACCTCCATCAGCATCGGGTGCCGATCGACCAATCGCGGTCGAGTGTACCGGCGCGCTCAGGTCGCTCAGCCGTCCGTCTCGAACCTGAATCCGGGTCGCGGCGCTACCATCGCACGACTGTGATCGACATCAACAATTCCAAGTACATCCTGGTCGCCGTGGCCTGGCCATACGCGAGCGGGTCCCGACACCTTGGTCATCTCGGCGGCGCATACCTGCCCCCGGACGTGTTCGCCCGCTACCACCGCGCCGCCGGTGATCGGGTTCTGATGGTCTCAGGCAGCGACGTCCACGGGACACCGATCACCGTGCGCGCCGACGAAGAGGGCGTCAGCCCCGCCGAGATCGTTGATCGCTACCACGCCGAGATTGAACAGAACTGGGAGGACCTCGGATTCACCTACGACCTCTACACGACCACTGGAACCGACACGCACCGAGTGGTCGCCCAGGACTTCTTCATGCGGCTCCTCGACAATGGGTACCTCTATCGGGAGACGACCGAGCAGTTCTATGACGAGGAAGCCAGCCGGTTCCTCCCCGATCGATACGTCGAAGGGACCTGCCCCCACTGCGGATACCTCGACGCCCGTGGAGACCAGTGCGACAACTGCGGAAGAACGCTCGATCCGATCGATCTCGTCGATCCCCGATCGAAACTGTCTGCGACGACACCCGTGCTGCGTGAGACCGAGCACTTCAATTGGAAGCTCTCCGCGGTCCAGGAGCCGCTGCTCGAGTGGCTCCGATCCCGCGAAGGCTGGCGTCCCCATGTGATCAATTTCGCGATCGGGATGGTCGAAGACGGTCTTCACGACCGCGCCTTCACCCGTGATCTGGAGTGGGGAATCCCGCTCCCCGTCGACGATCTCGGACCGGGAAAGTCAATATACGTCTGGTGGGAGGCCGTCATGGGCTACCTGTCGGCGGCCAAGGAGTGGGCCAGGTTGCGCGGCGAACCCGACGCGTGGAAGGACTGGTGGGAGAACCCCGACGCCGAGAGCTACTACTTCATCGGCAAAGACAACATCCCGTTCCACGCCGTCTACTGGCCCGCGCTGTTGATGGGGTATGGCGGGCTGAACCTGCCGACCGACGTGCCGGCGAACCAGTTCATCACCTTCAGTGGCGAGAAGGGATCGGCCAGCCGCGGCGTCGGCCGGTCGATCTCGTGGTACATCGACCACTTCGAACCGGACGCTCTCCGCTATGCGGTCGCCATCAACTTCCCGGAGAACAACGACACCGACATTTCGGACGAGAACATGATCCGTCGCGTCAACGACGAACTCGTCGCGACCTGGGGAAATCTCGTCAACCGGGTCGTTGCGATGACCGGGCGCTACTTCGATGGGGTTACACAAAAGCAGGTCGGTCTCGATGAGCAGGATGATGCACTGATCGCGTCGGTCGATGACACCCTTTCTGAGGTCGGTCGGCTGATTTCCGACGTGAAGCTCCGCGCGGGACTCCAGCGGGCGATGGCCGGTGCGCAGACCGTCAACGTCTATCTCAACGAACGCGAACCGTGGAAGACGGCGAAGACCGATACGGCCCGAACGGGAACGACGCTGGGCGTCGCCATGGATGCCATCGTTGGGATCGCAGTCGCCCTTTACCCGTACCTCCCGTTCACAACAGTGAGACTCCTCGAAGCGTGCTCCGTGCCGATGGGGGAGTACGGACCGTCGTGGGAACGCCCGACGATCCCGGCCGCTACCCAACTGGGTGAACTGGGACCGATGTACGCCAAGATGGAGCCGTTCGCCGACGACGAGTGAGGTCTCGATGACGACCTGGGTCGATAGCCACTGCCACGTCTTCATGCTCGACGACCCGCTCGGTGCGGTCGATCGGGCCGTTGAAGCGGGGATCGAGTGGATGCTCGTCCCAGGCGTCGATCTCGAGACAAGCCTTCAGGCGCGCCGCCTCGCTGCACATCGACCCGATCGGGTGCATTGGGCGACCGGCCTTCATCCTCATGATGCTGAGCGTTGGAACGAAGAGCAGCCGACGATCTCCGCGCTCGCCGGTGAGGCCGCTGCCATCGGCGAAGTGGGACTCGACTACTACCGGGATCTGTCGCCCCGCGATGATCAGCGGCGAGCATTCCGGGACCAGGTTCGGCTCGCTTCCGACCTCGGCAAACCGGTGATCGTCCACACCAGGGACTCCTTCGCCGACGTCTACGAGATTCTCGGCGAGGCGGACCTGGGCGAGAAGGCGGTCCTCCACTGTTGGACGGGCGGCCCCCGATGGACGAAACGGTTTCGGGAACTCGGTGCAACATTCTCATTCGCCGGACCGATCACCTACACCACAGGGGACACCGTGCGGCTCGGCGCTGCAGAGGCCCCACCGGAGCGCACCCTCGTCGAGACCGATACCCCGTACCTGACTCCGGAGCCACATCGGGGCGAAACCAACCGGCCCGAGTGGTCGATGCTCAACGGCATCGCTCTCGGGGAGATCTGGGGCATGGCCGAGGAGGATGTCGCCCGCATCACCTCCGAAAACTCGACCCGCGTCTTTGGAGTGCCGAGTGGATGAGCCGGGCCCACAGGGGAAGTCGATGATCCGGAGCCTCCTCGCTCAGCACGGTCTCCATCCGAACCAGTCCTACGGACAGAACTTCCTCGTCGATCCGAACATGATCCGACGGATCGTGCGGCTGGCGGATATCTCACGCGAGTCGAGCGTCGTGGAGATCGGTGGCGGGACCGGGACGCTGACCGGTGCACTCGCTGCCACTGGTGCCCGAGTGGTCGTCTATGAGATCGACGCGGGCCTTGTCCGCGTGCTCGAAGAATCCGTCGGCGACCTGCCCAACGTCGAGATTCGACATGCAGATGCCAGCCTCGTCGACCTCCGTGGCGATCTCGCAGACGGTCCGTGGTCCCTCGTTGCCAATCTCCCGTACAACGTCGGTACTGGAATCGTCCTCGATGCGTTGAGGCATGCGCCCGACATCGATCGGTTCGTCATCATGGTGCAACGCGAGGTAGCCGATCGCCTCCTCGCGGGTCCCGGATCGCGCGCGTACGGAATCCCTTCGGTCGTCACCGCACTTCACGCTTCGGGGTCGGTGGCGTTCACCGCGCCACCAAGTGTCTTCTATCCGACTCCCTCGGTCGAATCAGCCGTGGTCGAACTCGTGCGACACCGCGCTCCGGAGGGGGCGAACCGAGCCATCGAGCTCGCGACCGCAGCCTTCGGACAGCGGAGGAAGATGCTGCGTCGGAGCCTCGCCGGCATCGTTCCCAATACCGTCGCGGTCCTCGAGCGATGCGGAATCGATCCAACCCTTCGCCCAGAGGACCTTTCACCAGAGGACTTTGTGACGATTGCAGCGGAGGTGGATGCGTGAGGGCCCGTGCCTATGCCAAGATCAACCTCGGCCTCCAGATTCGGTCGCGCGACGCCGACGGATATCACCCGCTTCGTGGTGTCTTCCAATCCATCGACTGGCGCGACGACATCACGGTGGAAGACGCAGACGAGGACCGCATGGAGGTTCCGGGTGGGGGAGCGCCGCCGAACGAGACCAATCTTGCATGGAGAGCCGTCGTGGCCGCGCGGGGAGCCGGCAGCGGCTCTCGGCCCACACGGGTCGTCCTGACCAAGCGGATTCCGTCACCTGCAGGTCTCGGTGGCGGAAGCGCTGATGCCGCGGCGGCACTCAACCTGTCGGCCCGGCGCTTCTCCGTGTCGTTCGATGCCGTACGCAGGATCGCTGTGGAACTCGGTTCCGACGTCCCGTTCGCCGTTGTCGGAGGCACCGCGATCGTGACGGGCCGTGGAGAGTTCGTGTCGCCACAGCCCGACGCCACGGGTTTCGCTGTCGCCATTGTGGTCCCGCCGATCGCTCTCGACACTGGCGCCGTCTACCGGGCGTGGGATGAACTCGACGGTCCAAAGGGCCAGGAGATCGGCGCCAATCATCTACCACCTGCCTTGCGCGACTACGCGCCCCTCACCAATGACCTGTACCCGGCTGCGGTCGCGACCGACGGGGCCGTCGACGAGTGGAGGGCCGAACTTGCCTCCCGGTGGGCAGTTCCAGTGATGATGACGGGAAGCGGAGCGGCGATGTTCGCGTACTTCCCAACGAGAGGGGAAGCGGAAGATGCGGTGTCGGTCGCGCCGGCAGGAGCAACCGCGGCGAGGGCCGCCGAGCCCATCTCCCGCGGTTGGGAGATCGTTGAGTAGCTGCCAGCTGCCAGCTACGAGTCAGAGCACGGACTGCGGGCTTCCTCAGGTATGGCTCGCAACGACAGCGTGTCCCTCTCGGACAAGCCGGGCGACCATTGGGTTCTCCGCCAGCCTCTCGCCGACCCCAACAACCAAATCCCGACCGACGGCGGTAGCAAGCTTCTCGAGGGTATTCAGGCTTGGCCGAGCTCCCCCTCTCTCCATGCGCGCGATGGCCGACTGCGTTGTCCCCATCCGCTCGGCGAGCTCCGCCTGGGTGAGGCCTTCTTCGGTGCGCAGCCGGAACGCCAGATCACGAAAGGCGGTGATCTTTGCCTCGTCGTCATACGTTGCTCGGTCAATCTCAGACATCGCTTTCGCTGCCTTGAGGTCGTTCCAATCTGTGCGCTCACTCATACGGTCACCCCTCGCCTGCGGTGTGTTGTTCCGTCATGCACCGGTCCATGGCTGTTCTGGCCCGACTGATCTCCGCCCGCTCCTGTCGCCGGGTTTTCGAGAACACGGTCAATAGGATGATCCGTCGACCCGGCGCGATCCAGCATGTCACCCGAATCGGCCTACCTTCCAGGTAGAAGCGCAGCTCTCGCAGTTTCCCATGCAGTTGGCGGGTGTGTGGCTCATCCAGCAGCGGGCCCCGATCGGCCAGTCGGTCGATGTGGAATCGCGCCCTTGCCTGTTCCCCGGTGCCGAGGGTGAGATACCACTCTCGAACCTCGGATTCGAGTTCAATATTGCCCCACGACATAGCATACGTGCTATACGGAGGGGTGGGTGAAGGGAAGGGTTCCGTCCGATGACCGAGAGCGGACGGCGATGCCGCAGGCGGCGTCGAAGCATGGAGTCCGGAGTACAGACCACGACTTCCCGGGACCCAAGCGCTTCATGCCGTCTAGTCTTCAGGTGCCCCCTGGGGGGTGGTGTAACAGGTAGCACAGGTGGTTTTGGTCCATCCAGTACGGGTTCGAGCCCTGTCCCCCCAGCCACGTTCCTTGGAGGTTCTATGCATCTCGCCGTGATCGTGCTCGCCGCAGGGAAGGGCACGCGAATGAAGTCCGAACTGCCCAAAGTGCTCCACCGAGCTGCCGGCCGGAGTCTTCTTGGATGGGTGCTGACGGCAGTCGATCCGCTCGAAGCGGACGAGGTTATTGCTGTGATCGGCCACGGAGCGGATGCGGTCGTTGAGGTGCTGCCATCCGGGGCTGTGAGCGTCGTTCAGGAGCCTCAGCTCGGCACGGGAGATGCGGTACGTGTCGGACTCGGTGGCTGTGGTGATGCCGTGGACACGGTTCTGGTCGTCCCGGGCGACATGCCGTTGCTCGAATCCGCCACGCTCGCGTCGGTCGTCGAGACCCACCGGAGTCAACAGGCCGCGGCCACTGTTCTCACCGTGGAGATGGACGACCCATCCGGCTACGGACGAGTCGAGCGCCGCGGCGACCAGGTTGTCGGGATCGTCGAACACCGCGACGCCGACGACCGACAACGCGACATCGACGAGGTGAACACGTCCGTGTACGCGTTCGATGCTGCACTCCTTGCCGATGCGCTTGGGCGACTCGGCCAGGACAACAGCCAGGGCGAGTACTACCTCACCGACGTGATAGCGATTCTCAATGCGGACGGCCATCGGGTTGTCGGTGTGCTCACCGATGCGGTCGAAGGAACCGGCGTCAATACCCACGCCCAATTGGCGGGTGTCGCGGCAGTCCTGAGGCGACGCATCAACGACCGACTCATGACTGAGGGTATTGCGATGATCGATCCCTCTCGGGTCTACATCGATGCAGGGGTCGTGGTCGATCCTGGCGCGACGATCTACCCGGACGTCTACCTCGAGGGTGACACGGTTGTCGCTGCAGGGGCCGTGATCGGGCCGAACGTCCATGCCAGGGACACGTCGATCGCACCGGGAGCGATCGTTCGTTTCTCGGTGCTCGACGGGGCCGTCATCGGATCGGGGGCGACGGTCGGACCGTTCACCTATCTCAGACCCGGGGCCGACCTGCGCGAAGGATCGAAGGCCGGTGCCTTCGTCGAGATCAAGAACTCACAGGTTGGGGTCGGCTCCAAGGTCCCGCACCTCAGCTACATCGGTGATACGACGATCGGAGAAGCCTCGAATATCGGCGCAGCCACCGTGACCGTCAACTACGACGGATTTGAGAAGCACAGGACCAAGATCGGAGATCGAGTGAAGATCGGCTCTGACACGATGCTCATAGCTCCTGTGACGATCGGAGACGACGCGTACACGGGCGCCGGCTCCGTCATCACTCACGACGTCGCTCCCGGTGCACTCGCAATCGAGCGTTCGCCTCAGCGGGAGTTCCCTGGCTACGCTGAGAGAAGGAAGCGTCGGGCGTCTCAGGACGGGGAGTGATGGAGCTTCGGAACCGAAAACGGTTGATGGTCTTCTCGGGATCAGCGAATGAACCTCTCGCTGAGGAGGTGGCTCACATCCTCGGCGTCGAACTCGGCGGCGTGGAACGCTCGGTCTTCGCCAACGGCGAGATCTACATTCACTACACCGAGAGCGTTCGCGGCGCGGACGCCTTCGTGATCCAGAGCCACGCGAAACCGATCAACTTCAACATCATGGAGCAGTTGATCATGATCGACGCTCTCAAACGTGCATCGACAAAGCGAACCACAGCGGTCGTTCCCTTCTACGGCTACTCCAGACAGGACAAGAAGGGGCGCCCCCGCGAGCCGATCTCGGCCCGCTTGATGGGTGACCTGTTCCTCTCCGCCGGCGCGGATCGCATTGTCAGCCTCGACCTCCACACGGGTCAGATTCAGGGATTTGTCGACAAGCCGTTCGACCACCTCACCGCTCTCCATCTCTTTGTCGACTATCTGGGGAAGACGACGGAGGGTCCCACAACGATCGTCTCCCCGGACGCGGGCGGGGTCAAGCTGGCATCCCGGCACGCAGCACACTTGGGCGCGAGGGTCGCGTTTGTTCACAAGCGGCGGGCGGCCGATGTGCGGAATGAATCATCGGCACTGTGGGTCGTCGGCGACGTGAGGGATCGACACTGCATCATCGTTGACGACATGATCGACACGGGTGGGACCGTGGTCGGGGCCGCCGACTTGCTCAAGCGACGTGGGGCGCTATCGATCAGGGCCATATCGACCCACGGAGTCCTGTCGCCGCCGGGGGTCCAGCGGATCAAGGACGCCCCGATCGATGAACTCGTGATCACAAACTCGCTCCCCGTTCCCCCCGATGCCCTCGCCCTCGGCAAGATCACCGTGCTCTCCGTCGGGCCGATCCTCGCGGGGGCTGTCAACGCGATCTTCACGGATTCCTCGGTGAGTGAGATATTCCAGGGCGAGAACATCTGACGGGGCCCTGTGGACACTGAGATCCTCACGATCGAGACCGGACATCGGAGAGGCGTCTTCGATCTCACGTCCGATGCCCTTCGCTTCGTTATGGACAAGGGTGACGGCTTGCTCAACGTTTTCGTTCCGCATGCAACCGCGGGCGTCGCGGTGATCGAAATAGGGGCCGGGAGCGACGACGATCTAATAGATGCGATCGACGCCATGCTGCCGAGGGAAGACCCCCGCTACCGCCACCGCCACGGATCTCCCGGACACGGAGCCGACCACGTCATGCCCGGTATCGTTGCCCCCTCAATGATCATCCCTGTGATCGACGGCGACCTCGCTCTCGGAACCTGGCAGTCGATCGTTCTGGTAGACCCGAACGAGGACAACCGGGTCCGACACGTCCGGCTGAGTTTCTTGAAGAGTGGGCGTAGAGAGTAGAGAGTAGAGAGATTGGGTCCGGCCGCGTGGCCTCGATCGCTCGACGCTTCTCTCTCTACTCTCTACTCTCTACCTCCTGCTCCATGTGCTTTGTCCGTTCCGTGCCCCTACACTCGGCGGACCCTTCACCGTTCTTCGAGGAGTCCCACTATGCAGCAAGTAACCTTGCGCGTTCTCAAGCGCACCGGATCGGGAAGCCGCCCCGCACGCCGTATGCGTCGCGATGGCCAGATTCCGGCCGTCGTTTACGGCAAGGGAGTCGATGCCCAGCCGATCGCCGTCCAGAGCCGCGACCTTCACGCCGTCCTGCACACCGGTGCCGGCCTCAACGCACTTATCAACGTTGAGATTGACGGTGGCACCGAGATCCTGACCGTTGCACGGGAGATTCAGCGCGATCCGGCTCGGGGAGAGATCACCCATCTCGACTTCATCAAGGTTTCGCTTGACGTGGCGATCGAGGCCGAGGTCGGCGTTCACTACACCGGCACACCGATCGGCATCAAGGAACAGGGCGGATTTGTCGAGACGATGGAGACCTCGGTCACGATCATGGCCCTCCCCATGGCGATTCCATCATCGATCGATGTCGACATCTCCGGACTCGATATCGGCGACATCCTCAAGATCTCGGACCTTCCGGTGATCGAGGGAGTGACCTACACGGCTGACATAGAACGGCCACTCTTGACCGTGCTCTTGCCTGCCGTCGTCGAAGAAGAGGAGGAGGTCCCAGAGGACCTGCTCGAAGGCGAAGAGGGCGAAGTGGGCGAGGGTGGAGAAGAAAGGGCAGCCGAGGCCGGTTCCGACCAAGGCTGACATGGTCGCGTGACCACCAAGCTCGTCGTCGGCCTGAGGAATCCCGGGTCCCGTTACGACGGTACCCGCCACAACATTGGGGCCGAGGTTGTGATTGCCGCGGCGCCGGGAGCCACGTTCAAACGTGCCCGACTCGGAATCCGGGCCGATGTCGCCGTGATCCACTTCGACGACACCCGAACCGTTCTCGCGCTGCCGCGCACCTTCATGAACGAGTGCGGTCAGGCCGTCGCTCCGCTGGTTCGCTATGAGCGGATCGACGCGGATCGACTGTTGGTCGTTCACGACGACATCGATCTCCCGTTCGGGAAACTCAGGATTCAACCCGGAGGTGGTGCAGGGGGGCACAACGGGATCCGATCGTTGGTCGGCTCGCTCGATACGAGAGAGTTCTGGCGCCTGAAGATCGGCGTCGGCCGTCCTCCTGGTCGTGTTGATCCTGCCGACTACGTGCTCGGCCAATTCGCTAAGGTCGAACGGTCCGCCATCGACGACGTGATCGCTCGGGGCGCCAGCGTCCTCGAGACATTCGCGCGCGACGGTGGGGACGCCGCCAGGCAGAGTGCCGGAGAACTGAACGACTGAGGGGTGTGGTGATGGGTTCCTATGTTGCAGCGATCGACCAGGGAACGACCAGTTCACGGTGCGCTCTGATCGATCATCATGGTGCGATCGTTGCGATGGCCCAACGGGAGCATCGACAGATCTACCCCAAGCCTGGTTGGGTGGAGCACGATCCGGAGGAAATCGGGGCAAACGTCACTGACGTTATCTGCGAAGCGCTCGACCAACTGGGTACCTCGCCTGCAGATATCGCAGCGGTCGGGGTGACGAACCAACGCGAGACGACCCTGCTCTGGTCACGAGAGACCGGCGAACCGTTCGGTAACGCCGTGGTCTGGCAGGACATCAGGACCGCCGAGCTCTGCAGGGAACTCGGCGGCGACGACGGTGCCGACCGGTTCCGTGATCGGACCGGTCTTCCCCTCGCTACCTACTTCGCCGGACCGAAGATCAGGTGGTTGCTCGACCACGACGTCGAACTCCGAAGGCGGGCCGAACGTGGAGATCTGGCCTTCGGGACGATGGACACATGGGTTGCCTGGAATCTGACGGGTGAACACGTCACGGACGTCACGAATGCCAGCCGAACGCTGCTCATGGACCTTGAGACGCTGTCGTGGGATGACGGTCTGCTCGACGCAATCGGCGTGCCGCGATCGGTGCTGCCCCGCATCGTCCCATCGTCCGGGGTGATAGCACTCTCTCGAGACCCGCTGAGCGGCGTTCCGTTCGCGGGGATCCTTGGAGATCAGCAGGCTGCACTGTTCGGACAGGCGTGTTTCGACCCGGGCTCCGCCAAGAACACCTACGGCACCGGTTGTTTCCTGCTCATGAATACCGGTGAGCAGGCAGTCCGATCGGAGAACGGGATGATTACCACGGTCGCCTACCAGCGGATTGGGGAGCCCGCACGCTACGCCCTGGAAGGCTCGATAGCGATCGCCGGTGCAGGTGTGCAGTGGCTGCGTGACAACCTTCGGATGATCGACTCGGCAGGGGAGATCTCGGATCTGGCTCTCGAGGTCGAGGACAACGGCGGTGTCTACTTCGTCCCAGCCTTCTCCGGCCTGTTCGCTCCGTGGTGGCGTGATGATGCCCGTGGGGTCATCACCGGCCTCACCCGATTCGCGAACCGCGGCCACCTGGCACGAGCCGTTCTCGAGTCGACTGCTTTTCAGAGCCGGGACGTGCTTGAGGCCATGGAGGCCGACAGCGGGGTGGTTCTCTCGAGATTGAAGGTCGATGGGGGGATGGTCGTGAACGACATCCTCATGCAGTTCCAGGCCGACATGCTCGACGTCGACGTCGTTCGGCCGAAGATCAGCGAGACAACCGTGCTCGGCGCCGCGTACGCTGCCGGTCTCGCCGTCGGCTTCTGGGAGAGCCTCGATGAGATCGCCTCGCACTGGGAAGAGGATCGAACGTTCACTCCCGAAATGGATCCGGCCGATCGAGATCTGAGATATCGGGAGTGGCACAAAGCGGTTGATCGGTCGATGGGGTGGGTCGAGTAGTCGGGCCGCGAGAATGCTTACTATCTGACTCGTATGTCGATCCCGAACCTTCTTGCCATCTCGCGATTGATCCTCACCCCGATCGCCATGGCACTCATCCTTGTCGGCCCTAATGGCCAAGGCACACGGATCTTCGCGACCGTCGTGTTCGTGACAGCGGCGCTCACCGACTTCGCCGACGGATATCTCGCACGACGCTGGCAGCTCACGAGCACGCTTGGTGCATTTCTCGACACCGTCGCGGACAAGATCCTCGTCGCGGGTGCGTTGCTTGCGCTCGTCGAGATCGGAACGGTCTCCGCATGGGTGGCGTTCATCATCATCGGGCGCGAAATCGCGATCATGGGACTAAGGAGTGTCGCCGCACTCGACCAGGGAACCGTCCCGCCGAGCATGTGGGGCAAGTCGAAGGCCGCCCTTCAGTTCACCGCAATCTCCTTCGCGATCCTTCGCCTGGACATCGCGATCGGACCGTGGCGCCTCGATCAGTGGTTGATGGCAGCCGCCGTCGTCTCGACCGTCATCTCGGCCGGCGACTACTTCTCCAAGTTCAGATCGGTGTTCTCCAAGAGCCGATCAAAGGCCTGAGGTGAACTACCAACTCCCAGCTGCGGGCTGCCGGCCTGATCCCTGGCCCCCCGGTCGCAGGGCCGAGGGACGCGGGGAGATGCGAGGCATGGGGGCGTGCTGCCGACGCCTCGTAGCGAGCAGCCGTCAGCTTCCGTGACTTCCTTCGTCACCGGCGGGTCGGGTTTCGTTGGGGGAGCGGTCGTGCGACACTTGATCGGATCCGGGATCGCCGTGCGTGGGCTTGTGCGCTCGGATGTGGCGGCTGCGGCGATCGTTGGGGACGGTGGAGTGCCGGTTCATGGTGATTTGTCAGACGAGGCGGCACTCCGCTCCGGCATGTCCGGGTGCGATGTCGTCTATCACGTCGCCGGCATCAACACGATGTGCCCTCGCGATCCGGGAACGATGTACCGCGTCAACGTCGATCTCGTGAGATCGGTCGTCCGCGCTGCGGCAGGCTCGGGTGTTCGGAGAATTGTCCTGACATCATCGGGCGCGGCGATCGGGGAGCCGGCGGGGGTGGTCGCCGATGAAGCTACTCCCCATACGGGTCGATTCCTCTCGCACTACGCGCGGTCGAAGTACCTCGGTGAGCGGGCATTCTTCGACGAGGCAGAGACACGAGGCATCGAAGCGATCGCGGTCAATCCGTCATCCGTTCAGGGTCCCGGTCGTGCCGATGGGTCGGCGCTACTGCTCCGCTACGCCTTGAGCATGCGGCGGCCGATCGTGATCGATACGACGCTCTCGATCGTCGATATCGAAGATACGGCTCGAGCTCATCTCGCTGCTGCGATGCGCGGGACACACGGAGCACGATATCTTGTGAGCGGAGGGTCGGTCGGAATTCACGATGCGGTTGCCATGCTCGGGAATGCAGCGGATCGCACTATCGATCCGATCGTCCTCCCACCGTGGGCAGGAGGGGCCGCGTATCCGCTCGCGGCGGCATCGGGATTGATCGGAGGAGACCGGCCTATCTGTGTCGAGATGCTGCGAACCCTCCTCCACGGACATCGGTTCGACACTTCGCTGTCTATCAGCGAACTGGGGATGGCCTACACCCCGCTCAACGACACACTCGAACGGACCGTCGATTGGCTTGCCGGCGAAGGCCTCATTCACCGCTGACGTGTTGGGCCGGCCGGTCGGTACGATGCTTGCTCGTGGCCGCACCGCTCATCTCCGTGCTCGAACGCTTCGGCCGTGATCTCGTCCCGCCGATTCCTGGGCGGTTCGTGGTGCCCCCGGCGCTGCGCTCAGTTGTCCTGGCCGGGATCGCACAGCGCACCGGACGCAGCGTCATCGGGGTTGTGCCGGGGGAGCGCGAGGCGGAGGATCTCGCTGAAGATGTTGCCCTGTTTGCGGAGGGCGTGCGTCACCTTCCCGCGTGGGAGACGTTGCCGTTTGAGCATGTCTCACCAAGTATCTCGACGATGGCAGACCGTATCGTTGCCCGCCACGCACTAGCGAGTGACGAACGGGCGATCATCGTCGCATCGGTACGGGCCGTCACACAACGGCTCAGCCCCACGTCCGTCGACCCAGTTCGTCTCGCCGTCGGCATGGACACCCCATTCGAGGACTTCGTACGCAGCTTGTCCGATCTCGGCTATCGACGGACGGATCGGGTCGAGAGTCGGGGAGAGTTCGCCGTGCGCGGGGGCATCATCGACGTCTTTTCACCCCAGGCTCCTCAGCCGACGCGGATCGACTTTTGGGGAGACACGGTCGAAGAGATCCGGCCGTTTTCCGTAACGACACAACGGTCTGAAGGTTCGGTCGATGGAGTTGATGTGTTCCCGGCCGGCGAGGTGCTGATCTCCGATGAGATGCGAGGTCGTGCCGCAGAATTACTCGTAGAGGCCCCGTGGGGAGCTTCGACATGGGAACGCATCTCGGAAGGCATCCGCTTCCAGGGCATCGAATCGTGGCTGCCCTGGCTTGCGCCGGCCAGGACGATCCTTGACGAGACCGATGCGATCGTTGTGCTGTTCGATCCCGTCCGGGCGAGAGACCGATGTCGTGACCTGATTGGAGAAGAGGAAGACCTCGCTGTTGCGCTCTCCGGCACATGGGGCAAGAACGGACCCGCGTCGGCAGAGCACCCGCCCCTCTACCTCCCGCTCGCGGCCGGTCCCGGTGTGGATGTACTCGACGCGCCCCCTGCGCTGGCATCGCCGGGGGACGGCGGTTACGAGATGCGTGGATTGGGAGCGGCGGCGGGCGATCCCGAATCGGTCGCATCTTCGATCATCGAATGGGCCGGCCGTGGGATCGACGTGATCATCGCCATGGACGGGCGCTCGGCCGCGGAGCGCGTTTCCGGGCTCCTTGCGGAATCCGGAGCTGGACTCGTCGTCGTCGATCGGCTGACATCCATCACGTCGTGCGTCCTGCCCATCGGTATCCATCTCGGTTTCGTCTTTCCGGCCATCCAGGTCGCCGTCGTCGGGGAGCGGGAGATCGCCGGGAGACGCCGTGCGCATCGAACGAGCCGCAAGGGAAGGGGAGAGCGGCGTGACGAGGCCTACCGGGACCTCAACCCCGGCGACTTCGTCGTCCACCACCATCACGGGGTCGGTCGGTTCGAGGGCCTCGTCCATCGCGACATGGCGGGGGCCGCACGGGACTGCCTGCTGGTCGAGTACGCAGCAGGAGACCGCTTGTACGTACCAACCGATCAGTTGGCGGCCGTTCGTCGCTACTCCGGCGGCGAGACTCCTCGACTGTCGCGATTGGGCGGGGCTGACTGGTCCCAGACCCGCGGGAAGGTCCGCAAGGCCGTCGCAGTTGTGGCCGAGGCGGTCGTCGAGTTGCACCGGGCGAGGGCGGCAGCCGCCGGCCACGCGTTCGAGCCCGACACACCGTGGCAGCGAGAGTTCGAGGCGGCGTTTCCGTATGAAGAGACTCCGGATCAGTTGACGGCGATCTCGGACGTGAAGCGGGACATGGAGTTGGACGAGCCGATGGATCGTCTTGTCTTCGGCGATGTCGGGTTTGGCAAGACCGAGGTTGCGCTGCGAGCAGTGTTCAAGGCCGTTCAGGAGGGAAAACAGGCCGCGATTCTCGTCCCAACCACCCTCCTGGCCCAGCAGCACTTCGCGACCATGGAGGAGCGTTTCGCCCCGTTCCCGGTCCGGATCGAAGTGCTGAGTCGGTTCCTCACTCCGGCGCAGCAGCGTAAGGTCATTGCAGGTATCGCCGACGGCTCAGTCGATGCCGTCGTTGGCACCCACCGGCTGCTCTCCGCCGACGTGGAGTTCAACGATCTTGGCCTCCTGGTAGTCGATGAGGAGCAACGATTCGGTGTCTCTGCCAAGGACAAGCTGAAGGCAATGAGGGCCTCGGTGGACGTGCTCACGCTCACCGCGACTCCAATCCCGAGGACGTTGGAGATGGCACTCACCGGAATTCGAGAGGTCAGCAAGATCCGGACCGCTCCGGAGGATCGGCACCCCATCCTGACCTACGTCGGTCCCAATGACGAACAGGCGGTGTCTGCAGCGATCCGGCGGGAGATGCTTCGCGAAGGCCAGGTGTTCTATGTTCACAATCGGGTGCAGTCGATCGACCATGCCGTTGCCCGACTTCGCGATCTCGTCCCAGACGCCCGGTACGCCGTTGCGCACGGGCAGATGAGCGAAGGCCGGCTCGAGCAGATCATGTACGACTTCTGGAACGGTGAGTATGACGTCCTGGTGGCAACGACGATCATCGAGTCTGGCCTTGACCTGCCCCAGGTGAACACCCTGATCGTCGAGCGGGCCGATCGACTCGGCTTGGCTCAGCTCTATCAGCTGCGCGGCAGGGTCGGGCGGTCGAGTCAGCGGGCGTACGCCTACCTGTTCCATCCAGCGGAGGAAAGGATCGGCGAGAACGCCTACCGCCGGCTCGAAGCCATCGGCGAGTTCTCCGACCTCGGGTCGGGGTTTGAGCTGGCAATGAGAGACCTCGAGATTCGCGGAGCGGGAAGCATTCTGTCCGAGACCCAGTCGGGCCAGATCGCGGCCGTCGGCTTCGACCTCTACACGGAGCTCGTCGCTGAGGCCGTCCGGGAGTTGAAGGGTGAGCCGATCGAGCATAAAGAGGAGCACGAGGTCAGGATCGATCTGCCGCTCGACGCCCGGCTCACCGATGTGTACGTTCCCGACGCGGATGGGCGCCTCGAGGCGTACCGCCGTCTCGCCGCAGCAACGACTGAGGCAGCGGTCGACGACGTGGTCGTCGAGTGGGAAGACCGTTTTGGGTCCCTGCCGGTTGAGGCCGAGGAACTCATCTCTGTTGCCCGACTCCGGGTCGAAGCGCTGCGGGTAGGACTTGACGAGATCGTCCAGGTGCGTGGCGAGGTGCGATTGTCGAAAGTGGATCTTCGCCCTTCGCAGGAGGTCCGTCTCGAACGCATCCAGCGCCGAGGGGTTATCCGGGGAACGACCCTGTTCATCCCGGCCCCGAGGAAGGACGTAGCGAAGGCATTGCTCGAATTCCTTCGGACGATGTGGCCGGTTGAATCGTCGAGTGGCGGAGTAGCCGAGTAGCCGAGTAGCTGAGCCTGGATCCGCGATTCATTGTCGGGTTCATTGGCAGGATCTCATGGTGGGGCTGGGGGTTCGAGATTTTGCCGATGATCACGATCCGGGTGAAGGTACGGGCGGGGCGCTCTGACACTCTCCCCCACGGCGTGGGGGAGATGCCCGGCAGGCCAGAGACACCCCTTGTTCGTAAATGTCAAGCGGCGATCGCTTCGATGGCGGGTTGACGGTGTGCCCATGCGATGTCTTCGTTGTAGGTGGCGTGGTGTTCCAGACAGCCGTGCAGGATTCCGACGAGCCTGTTCGCTAATGCTCGGAGGGCCTTGCGATGGTGATCGCCTTTGGCTCTGCGTTCGTCGTAGTAGTTCCGAGAGCCTTCGCTGGCTTTCAGCGATGTGAATGCCCAGCGGAGCGCAACGTCTTTGAGTCGGTCGTTGCCGATGTAGCGTGCGGTGACGGTTTTGGTGTTCCCCGACGCTCTGGTCAGCGGCGACGTTCCCGCATAGTTTCTGCGACACTTGGCGGTGGCATAGCGGTTCGGATCGTCTCCGAACTCGCCGAGTATCCGGGCGCCGAGCACATCTGCGAGTCCTGGCATTGACAGGTAGATGGCGGCGTCCGGGTGCGTGTGGAAGACTTCTGCGAGTTCGGTTTCCAACTCGGCGATCTGCGTGTCGATCGTTGCAATGACCTCCAGGATCGCTGTGGCGGCGGTTCCGAACCCTTCTTCGAGCCTCGGGCCTGTTGCGAGGTGGCGGCTACGGAGCACGTCTTGGATCTCGGCTGTTCGCCGGTCGAGGTTCCGTTGTCGGCCGCCCTTTTTGAGCGCAGCACGGATCTGGGGTTTGGTGAGTCGGGCACCCGCCATCGGGGTTGGTGCAGCACTCAACACAGCTATCGCGTCGCGGTGTGCCAGATCCTTGAACGCTTCGAGCGCTGCGGGGTAGTACTCGCGCATCATCGACCGGAGCCGGTTCGTGTGCCGGCGTTTCTCCCACACCATCGTCTGATGCGTTCGAGCCAGCACCTTGATCGTCTCTGCTTCGGGCGTGTCGCCGGCGACCTGGCGGTGGAGATGCCGGTCGGTGCGGACCAGATCAGCGAGCATCTTGGCGTCGCCACGATCCGATTTCGCACCCGACACGTGGTGCCGATCCCGATACCTCGATGCAGCAAACGGGTTGATCACATACACCTGATAGCCGGCTGCGACCAGGGCATGGACCCACAAGCCTCGATCCGTTTCGATCCCGACAACGACGTCGGCGGGATCCGAGACGAACCCGCCCACCAATCCATGGAACCCGGATACGCCTTCGATGCCCTCGGACAACCGACGATACGCCACCTGGCTACCGGTCTCGTCCATCACCCACACGTCGTGATGGGCCTCAGCCCAATCATTGCCAACAAAGATCATTGCTCCTTCTCCTTCCAATGCCTACGTGGCCTGTCGAGCCGAAGGGAACCTGGCGAAGTCCTAATGGATCAGTGCTCGATGGCACGACACCCCAACAGTGCTCCAGGTCTCCTCCCTCACCGACCGGCCGGGGCACGATCTCTGGCCAGGAATCAAACGCTCCAGGGGGCAGGAGTGCTCACCGGCCGGCAGCTCAGGAACCAGCCTGCCACAACAAGCCGATACACCCCCATTAGGGGCCTCTCGAACTGGCGGCCGGAAGCCGGTAGCTGGAAGCTCGTACGCCCCCCTGCTCGTCCCAGGCTCCGATCCAGATCGTCGAGATCGACTCCAGAGGATTGCCAGTGGTCTACGAGCGTCAGCCATAGTTGAGCCCGGCGAGTCCGCGTCTGGAAGGTGAATCGTCGGCGATCCAAGACTCGAAGCTACCGGCTTTCGAAGCTCGGCACCCACGTCTGCCAGGCGCTCGTGTGTCTGGCCTGTTCGGATCTCGCAACGGCTTCCCTGGCCGCTGCAACACCCGTCGCGGTGATCATGTAGTACCGACGCGGCGGTCCGTCGTGGCCATCAGCCTCGACTTCCTCGATCGACTCCCAGCGGCTCTGCAGCGCCCCGCGATCGTCGAGCCTCCGCAGCGCGCGGTACAGGGTCGACTGTGACATCGGAGTCTGGGCGCCTTCGAGGCGTGTCAACTCCTTGGCGAGCGCGTAGCCGTGAAACTCCGAGTCTCCCGAGGTCGTCATCGAGATGGCTGTCAGCAGCAGTTTCACCTCGTTCGTAACCAACTCGGTGTCCCCTCGTCGTCTCATGATGTTCCTCCCCCCTGTTCGTACCACAGGATACGTCATTGTCGCCCGGCGTTCTGTCAGGCCACCTCGATGTCGCGAAGGCGGGCGATGACCGCCGCCCCGACGACACACGCGAGTGCAACCATCAGACTTGACCACCGACTCGAATAGATCGGTGCGTCGGCGATCGTCCACCCCACCACCCCCACGGCCATGAACAAGGCCGATCCCCAGATGATCGCTCCGCCCCGGATGATCCAGGCCCGATCGAACTGAGGGCGAATGAGAGTCACCGCGACGACGGCAAGCCCCGCCCCCACACCGGCGAGCGCTGCTTTCGCAAACCAACCGAACAGACCTGCCTCGGGAGTTGGCGGCAGCGCGATTGCACCGGCCATCGTCCCGATCGATGCGAGGACAAGACCGGGAAGGAGCCAAGTTCGCTGCAACTTGCGTGGCTGGCGAAGTCCGGCCGCAGCCATTGCGAGGTATCCGATCCCGGTCACGACGTTGAGACCGGCAAGGGTTGGTGTGATGCCGTTGGTGAACGCATCGGCGAGCGCACCAGCACCAATAACGCCAACCACGATTGCGAGTGGCAGTGCAGATGTCTCGGCCCCGACGAACCGGTACCAGATGTCGGCCATGGCGCTCAAGACGGACCGCTTCACGACTGACGCCATGGAGGCGTCGGGATCGGCCACGTGTTCGAATCGATCTGCCTCACGCTCGCGGAGGATCTCGTCACGCTCCAGCGGCTCGAGACCCCAGGTGAGGGCACGGTCGAACGAAGCGGCACAACGCAGAAGGCGCGATCCGCGGGGCCGATTGGCCGAGGCGTTGCCGCCCCGCAGTTTGAACGTCGTCATTTGGCCCCTCGATCGATCGGTGCCACCCCGGCAGGGTAGTCGCACCCATCGCCGACCGACCTCCCAGGCGTCTGGCGTTGATACGGACGGTATTTCGTCCGTATCAACGCCAGACGCCGAGATCGGGGACGGAATTGCAGCGCTGACGATCACGCGCCTTCAAACCGGAGCCTCGCCGTGGCACGGTGCCCCCATGGATGAGAGAGAACGACTGCTGGCGGCGATAGCCCGAGGCCAGCGGGGGGTCTTCACGATGGCTCAGGGCCTCGCGTGCGGCTTCCCGCGCACGACGATCACCACCAGGGCGAGTCAAGGGATGTACGAGACGATCTATCCCGGGGTCTACGGCTTGGCCGGATCCGAAGACTCGTGGCACCGGGGTTCACTCGCTGCCGTCCTATCGACCGTCACCCCTTCGGGAGCTTCGCACCGCACCGCAGCTCACCTATGGGGCATGATCTCCCACCGGCCGGAGAGCATCGAGGTCGTCACGGTCAGGCATCGTCGACTGGCCCGGCAGAACTTCACGGTGCACGAGTCGAAGGATCTCACTCTATCCGACATCGTCTTGGTCGACGGCGTACCGACAACAAGCGCCACCCGCACCGTCGTCGATCTCGGAGCGTCGGCGCCTCCGTGGATGGTCGAACGGTGTCTCGATTCCGGCTTGCGCAAGAAGCTCTTCACGGCATGGCAGGTTCGGTGCTTCATCGCGAGAGTCGCGAGACCGGGTCGCACAGGTGTGGGCACGATCCGTCCGCTGGTCGAAGAACGCCTGGTCTGGGACACCATCACCGAGAGCGACCTCGAGGATCTGTTTCGGTCTGTCATCGCACCGCTTCCATTCCCGACACCTGAGGTCCAGCACCGGATATTCCATCCATCCGGAGCGTTCCTGGGGCGATTCGACTTCGCCTATCCACAGCGACTGGCGCTGATCGAAACAGACAGCGAGGCTTGGCATATGGACCCGACATCCTTCCAGCGCGATAGAGAGAAGCAGAATCAGGCTCACTCCCTTGGCTGGACCGTCTACCGCTTCACGTGGCGGCAGCTCATCGATGACCCACAGTCGGTTCGTGACATCATCACCGCCATCTGGACCGACTGAAGGCGTCTGGCGTTGATACGGACGGTATTTCGTCCGTATCAACGCCAGAGTCCCAAAGGTGGGGATAGGGAGCCGCAATGTGCGAGCCTGGCCTCATGAACCTCTCCCTCGACACCACCGTTGCCCTCCACGGCACCGTCCACATCCCCCTCCTTGGCTTCGGCACCTTCAAGGTCAGAAATGGGCAGGACGTCGAGCAGGCCGTCGCTACCGCCCTTGACCTCGGCTACCGGCACATCGATACCGCAGTGATCTATCGCAATGAGGAGGGCGTCGGGCGCGCCATCGCCGCATCCGGGATCGACCGCTCCGAGATCTTCGTCACGACCAAGGTGTGGAACAGCGACCAAGGCTACGGGGCGACGCTCGCCGCCATCGACGCCAGCCTTGAGCGGCTCGGCATGGACTACGTCGACCTCTACCTCGTGCACTGGCCGAAGCCGGCACACACACTGGAGACGTGGAGGGCGATGGAGGAGATCCAGGAGTCCGGCAAGGCGCAGGCGATCGGCGTGTCAAACTACCTCACCCATCATCTCGGCCAACTTCTCGAGAACGCCACTGTTCTCCCGTCGATCAATCAAATCCAATTCCACCCACATCTCCAGAGTCCGGACCTCGTCGACTACTGCGACGACCGGGGCATCGTCATCGAAGCGTGGGGTCCCCCAAAAGCAGGGTCGAATCATCGACGATCCGGAGCTGGCGGCTATTGCTGCCACCCATGGAGTGACCGTGCCGCAGGTCGTGTTGCGGTGGATGCTCCAGCGCGGCGTCGTCGCCATCCCCAAGAGCGTGACCACGTCCCGGATCGCGGAGAACGCCGATCTCTACGGCTTCGAGCTCTCCTCCGATGAGACTGCCGTAATCAACGCCATGGACCGCGACGATCGGGTTGGGGCCCACCCGGATCACATCGACTTCTAGTCTGTCCCCAAGGTCGTTCGCTGCGACGGTCACCTACCGGGCTCGACTCCCTCCGCCTCCTTCGTTGGCAGCTCCCTTCCGGAGGCCCGGGAGAGCGGCAACGGTTCCGAACTCCAATACAAAGGCATACTGCAACCGATGCATCTGATCAGCCTCGAATCCATCTCCAAGTCGTATCCGGAGACGCCGGTGCTCTCAGAGGTGTCGCTCGGAATCGGCCGACGACAGCGCATTGGTGTCATCGGCCGGAACGGATCAGGCAAATCGACACTCCTGCGCATCATCGCGGGTACCGAAGAACCCGATGCGGGCAGGATCGTGCGAAGTGCGGGCCTCCGGGTTGCCTCCCTCTCTCAGGATCCGTCCTTCCCCGAAGGCCGTACCGTCGGCGACGTGGTCGGTGACGACCGCAAGACGATCGCCATGGCCGACCGCCTCGGTCTCGCCGACCCGTCCGTCGGCGTCTCCGAACTGTCGGGGGGCCAACGCAAACGGCTCGCGCTGGCGCTGGCACTTGCCGCCGAGTGCGACCTGCTGATCCTCGACGAGCCGACCAACCATCTCGACGTTGACACGATCGACTGGCTCGAGGAACACCTCCTCTCCCGAACCTCGGTGTTGATCCTTGTTACCCACGACCGGTACCTGCTCGACCGTGTCGCCAACCGGGTGGTCGAAGTGAACGACGGGTCACTTCACACCCACCAGGGCACCTACGAGCAGTACCTCGAGGCACGAACCGCCAGAGAAGAGCACGAAGCAACCGTCGAACATCGGCGTCGCCAACGCCTCCGCACCGAACTGGTCTGGCTTCGCCGCTCCCCCAAGGCCCGCACGTCGAAGTCGAAAGCCCGTGTCAGCGCCGTACACGAACTCATGGCGGCGAAACGCCCCCCGATCGACCCGGAGCTCTCGATCGAACTTCCGTCGCGACGCATCGGATCCAAGGTCGTGAACCTGGCCGACGTCGGGAAGCACTACGAGCGCCTTTGGGTGCTGCGCAACCTCACCCTCAATCTCCTCCCGGACGCCCGGATCGGCGTCGTGGGTGACAACGGCTCCGGGAAGACCACGTTGCTGCGCCTCATTGCCGGACGACTCGCACCCGATGAGGGAACGGTCACGACGGGATCGACCATTGTCCCCGGTTGGTACGGCCAAGACCCGGATCCAATACCGCCCGACACCCGAGTGATTGCCGCGGTTCGCGAACGTGCCGAGACCACACTGCTCGAGTCGGGCATCCGCGTGTCCGCGGCGAAGCTGCTCGAACGGTTTCAGTTCGCCACCGAAGCCCAACGTGCCACCATCGGAGACCTCTCCGGCGGGGAGCGGCGGCGCCTCGAACTGCTCCTGACCCTCATGGAAGCCCCGAATCTGCTGCTCCTCGACGAGCCGACCAACGATCTTGACCTCGACACCCTTGAAGTACTCGAGGAGTACCTCGATGCATGGCCGGGGGCTCTGGTCATCGCCAGCCACGACCGCTACTTCCTGGACCGGGTGTGTGACGACATCTTCTCAATCGAACCCGGCGGTTCGGTCCAACACCATCCGGGTGGCTGGCCCGCCTACTGGGCCGATCGACAGACCCCGCCCGCCGGATCAGCCCGCACCCGGGGGGAGAAGCCCCAACGATCGACGGCGGCACGCACCACACCGACGTGGAAGGAGCGGCGAGAACTCGAGGAGCTGGCGAAACGGATCCCCCGCCTGGAGAAGCGGCGGGCGGATCTCGCGGTTCAACTCGATGCCGCAGCCGACGACTACGTCGCCGCCACCGACCTGGCACACCGCCTCGACGCGACCATCGCCGAGATCGACGACGCAGAGACCTCCTGGCTGGAGTTGACCGAGCAGACGGAGCGACTCCGAGACGACTGACAGTCGCAGCGAGCGGGTCGCTGTCAGGAAGGCTCGGCAGGCTCCTAACGCAGTCCCGCGATGAACGCTTTGTCGGTATCGAACGCCAGCGGCGGCAGGTCATCGAGGTCGAACCAACCGACGGCATCGGCATCATCACCGGCTTCGAGCGTCCCCCCGGTCACCACGCCGCCGAACCAGATTCCTACCGTCAGCTTGGCGGGGTCGTGAAAGTTCGAGGCCACGAAGACCACATCGCCGACTTCTGCAATGAGGCCCGTCTCCTCGAGAAGCTCCCTCGCCGCCGCGGCACGAATCTCCTCGCCGTAGTCGACAAACCCCGCAGGGATTGACCACAGCCCGGGGCGGCTTGCCCCCCGGCCGCGCCTGACCATCAGGAGTTCGCCATCGTCGTTGAACACCACCACGGCGGCCCCCACGCCAGGGTTCCGCCAATGGACGAAACCGCATGACGGACACCGCCGCCTCATCTGGTCATTGATCTCGACTGTCTCGAGCTCCGCAGTGCAGTGCGGGCAGTAGGTGTACTCCCCCGGCCATCCATGCGTATGGGTCACGCCGACCAGTCTGCCACAGCTCGAAACGGGACGCCGAGCGGCCCGCCCGCGGTCGACGGAGCCGGGTCGTGTGTGCCTACGATCGTTTGCGGTGTGGTCCCAGGCACAAACGACACCGCCGAACGTCTGCCACTGGCATCGGTCCGGCGGTGTTGTTGTGTTGTAGGGGTTCTTGGTTCTAGACGCCGTCGAGCGGGTCGGGTCCGTACTCGTTCGTTCCGGGCGTTCCTGGGAGGAAGCCCGTCTCGATCAGGGCCCACAGACCACCGATGAGAGGTACGAGTCCAATGAAGATCCACCAGCCGGACTTCCCTCGGTCGTGCCACCGTTTGATCGAAATGGCCAACGCCGGCCAGATGATGAGCAGGTAGACGAGCGAAGCGACCACCCAGAGGAACGCAGAGTTGACTGCCGCTGCAACCACGAAGAAGAGCAACGGCACGATTGCCATGACAACTGCCCCTAGCCAGAACTTGGCGCGGTTGATGCGCCCCTCGAAACTGAACAGAAGATCTTTCCAGTCGATGTCTTCCATCGATACTCCCTCTCGTTGGCCTACCAGAGGTTAGAACAACCGGTGGCCCGATTCCTTACATGCCCGACACCGCCAGAAGTTGACGGATGACCCGGCGACGTCCGTCCCATCTCCTCGGCCGTAGGACAGGGGGAGGAAGATGGCAGATACTGCGCGGCCCTATCGAGTGAGCGCCCCAGGACTATGCGCTCGGTATGTCCGGCATAGCCGGACCGAAGTACTCGACCAGCCGTTGGTCGGCTTGCTCACCGAACAAGATCACTGCGGCTTCGTGCAGACCCGGCGATACTCGCACGTCGTCTTCCCGGATCACTTGGGTGATCTTCGACCGACGGCGGAGGAAGTCCTCGAGTTTCGTCACCATCTCCGTTTCGGCTGCCAAGTGCAGTTCTACCCGGAGGTAGTCGGCACTCTCGATGATGTCGTCCCCCATCGACGGATCCTGTCGGATCTCATCGAGCATCTCGAACGCCCTCCGTCCGTATCGGCGCCAGAGACGATCAGAGAGCGGTTCCACCTCCGGTTTGTGGCGCAGATCGTCAAGGCGCATCAGCCTCGCCTGGCGGTAGAACTCTTCGCGAGTTGCCTTCGCCGGCTCCCCGTACCAATTGTGCGTGTCCTTTTCCAGCGGGATGCCGAGTCGTTCGACTTCGTCGGCGACTTCCTCCCCGACGTTGAGACAATCGGTCAGCTTGCCACCGAAGATCGAGATCACGCTTGCGGCGTCGTCGGTTTCGATCTCGTGCTTGCGAGACAGCTTCGTCCAATCAACGTCCTTCTGATCGCCCCCGCCTGCAGCGACAACGAGCGGGCGGACACCGCTGCGGTCGGCGATGATGTCTGCCGCCGTCAACGGCTCCGGCAGATCCAGGCGACGGTTGATCTGGTCGAGCAGGAAGTTTCGATCCTCGTCCGTGACCTCGGTGAACGGTGTGTCGACCCGGGTGTCGGTGGTCCCGATCACCGACCGCCGACCCATGGGGATGACGTAGAAGAGTCGACCCGTGTCGTCGTAGAACGCCAGCACACGCTGGTTGGGAGTGATCTGGGGGACGACGAGGTGGATGCCCTTCGAGTAGACGATCCGATGGACGGTTCGGACACCGAGTTCGCTGCTCAGACCGTCGATGAATGGGCCCGCGGCGTTGATCACGACGCGAGCCGTGCACATGAACGGCTCGCCACCTGAGTCGACGTCTTTGAGCGTGACCTGCCACCGTCCTTCCCTGCGCTCGGCTCCCGCCACCTCCACGTAGTTCGCAGCCGTCGCTCCGACGTCGAGAGCGGACCGCACGAAGCTGAACACGAAACGCGAGTCGTTGTCCGGCAGGTAGGCGTCGTAGTACTCGATCCCCCCGACGGCTCCGTCGGTGTTCACCATCGGTTCGAGCTGCTCAATCTTCTCGGGGCTGAGGTATCGCGGGCGGTGTGTCCGGAAGCTCCCGATCCCCCAGTACCCGCTAGCACCCAGAGCCGCGAGCCACGTGGGGTGAGGCGAAGACTCGTCAAGGGTCGCGAGGAATGGAATCGGCTTGATGTTGTCCGGGTAGGACTTGATGAGTCGGTTCCGCGAGACGCAGAGCTTACGGACAAGCAGGATCTCGTAGCCCTCGAGATACTTGAAGCCGCCCCACACGAGGTTCGACGACTCCTGGCTCGTGAAGCTCCCGAAGTCGCCGCGATCGACAAGCGCCACGTTTGCCCCCCGCCCGGCGAGGACTGCAGCAGAGACGGCACCGTTGATCCCCCCTCCGATGATCAGAACGTCGAAGGAGCCGCCATTGAGTTTCGCGAGTGCGGTGTTACGAAGAGCCATGACTGCGAGGGTACCTATCTCTTCGGAGCCGGACCGGAGTCGAAAGGCCTACTTCTGCTGACCGATCGCGAAACCGCTCATGAACGGCTTCTGCATCAGCATGAAGACGATTGCCGGCGGGATGGAGGCGATGATTGCGGCGAGCATGAGCGGTCCATACGTCAGAGCACCGTCGATGTTCGTCAAGGTCTGCAACGCAACCTGCACGACCTGCTTCGACTCGTCTCTGATGATCAGACTCGGCCACAGGAACATGTTCCACGTGTAGACAAACTGGATCACAAAGAGCGCTGCGATAACGTTCCACGACAGCGGGATCAACACCTTGGTGAGGAACTGAAGAGGCGAAGCTCCATCGATCTGAGACGCCTCGAGCAACTCAGCAGGGATATTCGCGAAGTGCTGACGGAACAGGAACGCTCCAGTAGCCGATGCCAGGAATGGCACGGTGATCGCCGCCATCGAGTCCTGCCATCCGATCTCTGAGACGAATCGGAACATCGCCAGGATCATGACCTCGGTCGGCATCATCAGCGTGACCAGAACGAGGAAGAACACAACCCACTTGCCCCGGAACTTGAAGTAGACGAATGCCAGGCCGGCAAGGAGCGACAGAATGGTCTTTCCGGTCGTGACCAGAATCGCTTGCACCGTTGAGTTCCACATGGCGCCGGCGAAGTCCCTTCCGAACCAGACCGCATCGAAGTTCGACTTCAGGGCGCTGCCGGGCGTCATCTGGAAGGCGAAGGTCTCTGTGTTGTTCTGGGTGGCGATCAGCGCCGCATACAGCAGCGGGAACGCGATCACGAATGCTGTCGCCGACAGTCCTAGGTGGAAGGTCCACTGACGACCTCTGAAGAAGGTCTTCCGCTTCACTCCCGGTGTAAGTCCAGCCATCAAGCGCCCCCGTAGGTGACTTTGCTGCCGGTCGTCCGGAACTGCCAAAGCGTTACGGCGATGACGGCAGCGAACAACAGGACAGATTGGGCGGCGCCTCGACCGAGATCACCGTTGTTCACACCCACCCGGATGATCTCGTAGATCGCGATCGACGTCTTACCCGCGGGTGCACCCTTGGTCATGAAGTCAATCGTTGCGTAGACCTCGAAGAAGGCGTACACGAGATTGGTCACCAGCAGGAAGAACGTGATCGGCGACAGTGCCGGCATCACGATCTTGTAGAACCTTTGCCAGGATGAGGCGCCATCGATCACCGCTGCCTCGACCTGATCCATCGACACGGTCTGGAGTCCGGCCAGGTAGAAGAGGATGTTGTACCCGAGGATCTTCCATCCGCTCGCGAGGATGATCGAAGCCTGTGCCAGCACCGCACTCTCGCGGTAGTTCGGCACGTCGATCCCGAACACGACGTCCATCCCGTGTGTGAAGATTCCTGCTGTTGGATCGAAGATCATGAAGAAGAGCACACCGGCAACGGCGGGTGAGATGGCGTACGGCCAGATCAGCAGCGTCCGATATGCGCTGCCGCCGCGGATCTTGCGGAATGCGAGGTACGCGACCGCTAGGCCGCCAATCATCCCTGCGGCAACGATGCCCAGGGTGATGATGAGTGTGTTGACGTACACCGGACGATATGCGACCTGGCCTCCACCACCCGGCGAGAACATGAGGTACAGCGCCACGAATATCGACATCATCCCGATCACCGATGCGAGGTCTGCCCCCCTCCGGCTCCACGTCCCCTGGCTGGAGTTGTTCATCCAGAACCTCGCACCGTAGATCAGGGCGACGGTGATCAGCGGGTAGGCGACCAGCTTGATCGGGTCCGTAATGAGGAGTTCGGTGAAGTTTCCGAAACAGACCTCGACAGACCTGGGTGCACCAAGCTTCGCCAGCTTGGTGGAAAGTGTGAATGTTCGGATCGCCGGGTAGTACAGGAAGACGATCAGGATGATCAGCGTGGGTGAGAGCAGGACCCAAGGCACCCACCAGCCCATGCGGTATCCGCCGGTGCGGATCTCGCCGGCCATAGCGGCGCTCTCTTTGGCCTTCCCATCCGCCCGGTCGAAGAATGACCGGAGAGCAATCAGTGCGACCCAGCTCGCTCCCCACATGAGGGTCAGGGCGAGAAGGTGGTCGACACCGGCGGTTCCTTCGGCGAAACCACAACTGCCCATGACGAGAGGCGTGATCGCGGCACCAGCCACGGCAGTTACCGAGCCGATGGCGTACCGCTGTAGCGATCGTCTCTCAATATTCACCCGTACGTAGAGAACGCCGAGCAAGGCAGCGACGACAAGTCCGATGATCAGCATGGACTGTCAGCGCTCATTCAGGACTCCGCATGGAAGGTCGGATCTGGGGGCGGAGCATAGGCTCCGCCCCCAGATCCCTTACGATTTGATCAGCCTCCGAAGAGGAGTTCATACTCGCTCAACGACTTGTTCGCTTCCTCGTTGGCCAGGGCCATACGGGTCGCGATGTCAACGTCGTTCACGAGGATGTCCTCGATCGCGATCGTGATGATGTCACGGATGCCGACAAAGTTACCGAGCAGCGCACCGAGCGATGCCGGTGTGTTCTGGGCTGCCGCGAGCTGGTCCGAAGCAACCTTGCTGTTCGGGCTCTCGTCGTACCAGCCCTCTGCTTCGAGAAGGTCAACGGCATCCTGCGTGATCGGGATGTACCCGGTCAGCTGGTGCCATGCCGCTGCGTTGGCAGGATTCGAGAAGAAGTTCAAGAACGCAAGCGCTCCATCTTCCGTCGCCGTTTCCATGCCGTCGAGCATCCAGATCGTCGCGCCGCCAATGAGGTTGCCGACGTATGGGACGTCCCCGTTGTACGGCATGAAGCTGGCCTGGTTCGTGAAGGCGGCGTTCTCATCGAAGAACGTCGTATCAGAACTCGAGTAGACAAGCATCGCTACTTCTCCGGCAAGGTACGCGTTCGACGTGCCATCCCAGTCACGCTGGAGACCCGTGTACGTGTAGTAGCCCTTGTCATCGAGGCTCTTCCACCAGTTCAGGTAGTTCATCATGCCTTCGGACTCGAGGTAGACCTCGGTCGCACGGCCGGTACGGCCGTTGTCGGCGTTGGCAAGGAGTTCACCCTCTTGACCAAGGCTCTGCTCGACGAACCACGAGTGGTTCGGCCACGTGATACAACCGCTCGGTCCGTCGGGGAGCGCTGCGATCGCGTCACATGCAGCATCAACCTCTGCCCATGTCGCGGGCGGCTCGGTGATTCCGGCTGCGTTGAGGATGTCCATGTTGTTGAACATCACCGTCGATGACGTGTTCCACGGCATCGAATAGAACGACCCGTCCACTGTGTAGTAGTTTCGTGCCGCGTCGACGACCGAGTCGAGCACGACCGGCTCACCGAGGATCTCGGTCCGTCCGGCGATCGCCTCGGTGACCGACTTGAAGATCGGGGCGCCATCGGATCCGACTGCGTCGAGTGCCTGCCGGGTGGCAGCCTCGAAGAAGTGAATAAGGCCCGGGGGCTCTCCACTGTCCACTGCGAGCACGGCCGCGTCGAACGCATCGTTGTACGACGCGAACGAGGTCACTCTGACGTTGTACTCCGGGTGTCCTGCGTTGAATTCATCAGCCCTGTCGTTTGCGAATCCAAGGCGTGCCTCATCGGAGAACGCGACCCAGAAGTCGATGTCGATCCTGTCTGTGGGCGGCGCTGTCGTCACTGTCGCAGCCGTCGTCGTCGTCTCGTCCGCCATCGTCGTCTCGGTCGCCATCGTCGTCTCGGCCGCAACCGTCGTCTCAGTCCCAGAATCATCGCTCGAGCATGCAGCGGCGACGAGCATCACCACAGCCAGGAGCGCCAAGTATCTAAATAGACCCTTCACGAGCCGTCCTTCCTCATTGGCAAAGCGGCACGAGGCCGCGTACTAGATCGATCTGCACGGCGCCAGATTGCGCCATACAACGAACTCACTCATCCTATACGAACTGCAAACGGGCTTGCGCTGCTTCTCGCGGTACGGTGGATCCGATTGGCTGGAAGCGACACGAGGGATTCCGAGACAGTGAGAGATCGAGCAGCGAAGTACCTTTCATCGCTCCATCGGGTGCTGTATCGCAGCACCCGCGGAGCCGTCGGTCGGCGCCTCGTCGACAACGACATCTGCCTGCTCACAACGACTGGGAGCCGATCCGGGAAGCAACACACCGTGCCGCTCCTCTATCTGTGGGACGACAACCGCCTCGTTGTCATCGCATCCTGGGGTGGCAGGGATGAGCATCCTCACTGGTACCTGAATCTGCTCGCGAATCCGGAAGCGGACGCGCAGGTCCTCGGCGACCGGTGGTCGGTCAGCGCCAGGACCGCCGATCCGAATGAGCGAGCGGTCTGGTGGCCGAAGGTGGTCGACGCTTACGACGGCTACGCCGTGTATGAGTCGCGCACGGACCGCGAGATCCCGGTCGTCTTCCTCGACCCACGCACCTAAGCCCCCCGGGGCCCACGGTTCGCCCGCGTCTCTCGGATTCCGGTTCACGTCCCACCGGTAGCATCTGCGCGGGTTCATCAGCACCGGCGATCAAGGAGCTTCTGATGAGAATCGTCGTATTGGGCGGAGCGGGGAAGATGGGCGCCATGTCGGTTGAAGACCTGGTCGTCAATCCACGCGTGGACGAGGTGATCCTCGCCGACCGAGACATGGAAGGCGCCGCTGCAATCGCAAAGTACCTCGACAGCCCGAAACTCACGATCGCCGAGTCAGACCTCAACGATCACGACGCTCTCGTTGCTCTTCTCGAATCCGCCGATGCATGTGTCAATGCCACCGTCTACTACACCAACATGAAGGTGATGGAGGCTTGCCTCGAAGCCGGCACGCACTACGTCGACATGGGCGGTCTCTTCCACGGCACGCTCAAGCAGCTGGAGCTCAACGACCGGTACGCCGAAGCAGGAATCAGTGCCGTTCTCGGAATGGGCTCTGCCCCCGGCGCTCCGAACATCCTGGCCCGGTACGCCGCCGACCGCCTCGACACCATCGACGCGATCAAGATCTACGACGGCGTGAAGCCTCCACCGGCCGGCACTATGAAGTTCACGTACGCCGCGCCGACAATCATCGACGAACTCACTCAGCAGCCGATGGTGTTCCGCGACGGCACATTCATCGCCTGTGAGCCGCTCACTGAATTTGAGGACTACCAGTTCGCCGGTTCGATGGGCCATCTCCCCATGCACCTGTCCCTTCATTCGGAGGTCGCGACGCTCCCGGTCAGCTTCGCCCACAAGGGAGTCCAGGAGTGTTTCTTCAAGATCAACTACTGGGGCATGGACCCGGGGATCGTTGAGAAGGTGCGCGTCCTTGCCGAATTCGGTTTCGACCGCACCGATCCGATCTCCGTCAGCGGAGGCCAAGTGGCTCCGCGAGACTTCATGATCGAGATGATGGGCGACTTCGTCCCGTCCGCCTTCGACATGCTCACCGCTCCCGCGAACGAGCCAGGGGATTGGGCCAAGGAGATCGTTTCCGACGTCACCGGCACGATCGCAGGGGAGCCCGTCAGATATCGGATGGGGGTCCTCACCCTCAAGGGCGCACTCCCGACCGGCGTCCTGCCGGCCCGAGCAGCCGCATGGATGGCCGCCGGCAAGGTTGCCCCCGGCGTCCACCCGCCGGAGCTGGCCTTCGATCCCGAGTCGTTCCTCAAAGAACTGGAAGAACGCGGCATCGTGACCCAGGTAACGGTGACAAAGGGTCTGTGAGCCGCCAGCTCCCAGTTGCCATCTTCAGGCCCCTGGCAAGGCCTCTTCCTCACCCTCAGGGGGAGGTGTCGCCGGAGCCGACGGCTGGGTTGTGAGTAGCCGGGCAGCCGAGTACGGATTGAGGGCTACGGCTGGAGGACTCCTTGGACTTCGTCCACGTCGTAGGAAACGGTGGTCGTTCGATCCAGGGTTCCGAGATCGATCCAGGCTCCGCCAACCCGGTAGCGACCCGCCCATGTGAACGTTGCCGTGATCGGATACGCGTCAAGGGTGGGATGGCAGTTGCCGCCCGACGGGTGTTCCCGTCGGTAGGTCGCATCGCAGGTCTTCGTCGTGTAGGTGTGGATGACACTCCCCGATGGGTATGCGCGGGCTTCGGATGATTCGAAGGTTGCCCTCGCCCCGTCACCCCAGTCGACGACGAGCACGGCGACGCTCGCCCGAACGTCCAGCGTACGGCCGTCGGGGAGAACCTCCGTGTGTGTGACGTCCAGCGGGTCCGGGGTCGCGAGGTAGGTGGGGAGTCCCGTGATCCCCGATCCGGGCGGCTCGAGAGATGGCGTCGGCAACGCGAGCGGGAACGACCGAAAGATGCGCCACGCCACCGTCGCCGGTGGATCGCTCGCCACGGGGCACACCGGCAGCGAAGTGGTGATGCCGATCACGGCGGGATCGTTCGCCGGATTCCAAATGTCGAGGCCACCCGGGGTGCGCGAGAAGTAGTAGCAGTCGCCGACGACGGGATCGGTCGACGTGTAGAGGTAGCGAAGGGGTGGGCGGGCGCGGGGAGGGTCGCCCGGGAGAGTTCCACCGGGGTTGCACTTCAGTGAACCCTCAATTGGGTCTATCCAGCAGTCATCCGCCTCTGCAATAGGCGACAGGCTAAAGGCGACGGCCAGTGCGGCGATCAGGGTGAGAATGGATGCGGACCGTCGCACGCCCATCCCTCCCCTGTGAACGAGAGTCCCCACATGTTGGGAATCAACTCGACAACACCTATCGAGGCGGTCGAGGTCTCCCCGAGATCGATTCGATGAAGAACCCGTCGAACTGCGATGCACTTCTCACCATCAGCCACGACCTCCAAGATCTCGACCTGAACTTCTGGAGGTCCCTCGAATTTCATCACGTCGAAGGCTCCGAGGCTTCTTTGCATGTACTCCTTGTTGGCGAAGAGGGACTTGAAGGTCTCCTCGTCGCCTTCGTAGAGGGCTTTGAGCCTTCTCTCTTCGAGGTCCTGGAAGATCGCTTCAATCTCGGCGAGACGGCCGACGGTGGTGGTCGTGGCATGCGTCGTCGTCGTAGTCGTGGTCGGCGGCGCCGTGGTCGTGGCGGCGACCGTCGACGCCGTAACACTGGTCGAGGGAGGCACGGTGGCGGGGGTTCCGCTCGCGCTGCACCCGGCGATCACCAGCACCAGAGCTGTCAGCCGGGCAGGCATTCCCCACATGGCGACACCATACGGACTGGAACCGCCCCTTCATAGGGTGTCAGAAGGCAGATTTTCCCGAGCTGCCCTTGTCCTCTACCGCGGACGGCCGAATTGGACGACCGTTGACCCTAGAAAGGAAGTGTCTCATGTCTCCTGTCCGTGAACGGTGGTACCGCATCCTGTTCTGGGTTGCAGCGGTCTACGACCTGGTCCTCGGCATCGTCTTCCTGTTCTTCTACCGCCCGGCGTTCTCGGCGCTCGGGATCGAGGACGCACTGCCGGAATACACCAGTTTCCTATCGCTCATCGCCGCGTTCCTGTTCGTCATCGGCGTGGCCTACGTGTTGATCGCCCGTGGTGACCTTGTCCGCAACCGGGACCTCATCGCCGTCGGCGCCCTCTACAAGTTGGCGTACTTCTCAGTGGCCCTCTGGTACCTGATAGGAGGCGTGTACCCACACATCGTGTTCTTCGTCGTGTTCGGCCTCGCCGATCTTGCGTTCCTCATCGCGATGGCGGAGTGCTGGTGGCACATCGGCCGTATCGAGGAGGTTGCCTCTTCGGCCTGATCAGATACCGACTGCCACGAACGTCGCACCCACCAGGACGAGCGCCAGATGCAGACCCACAAGGACCACTCGCGGCCAGTCAAAGGGGTCGTCAAGCATTCGCGGCACGGGGAGCCACCGGAACCAGAACCACATACCCAGGAACCCGCCGAGGAGAATTCCCGCAGCGATGAGCAGCCAACCCGCCACGGTGTCTTCCGGAGCGGTCATCACCATGCCGGTCAATCCGATTGAAACGGCGCCGGCAGGCACGACCAGGGCGTAACGCAGGGCAGGCCGGTTCAGACTCGCGGCGAGAATCGTCGGCATAGAGACCCACCCGACGGCAAGCAACACCAGTATCCATGCCGCTGCCTCTTCAGCGAACGCCAGGCCCCAGATCGCGCCGAGCGCCACGACGCTGATCCCAGTGAGTCGTCGCACTCGATTCTTGAACGTGCGGTCGCCCGTCAGTTCGATGCCGGACGCCACACGGATCGTTCTCATGAGGCCGCCATCCGATCGATGCGTTGCTCAGTCCCAACCGCCGCTTGCCGTCTGAACCCGGCCCGGCGACGGTCGGTGCTCTCCTGCGAGTAGAGGTGTCGCCCGAGTTCGACCAAGCCGGTCTCGAGTTGTTGGACGCTCATGTTCGCGGGTCGGTAGTTGACATCGAACAGCGTGCACAGCTCCCACGCCCCGGGTTCGACGATCCGACCCGCTCCGAGCAGCCGTTCGTACAATGCTGTCCCCGGGAACGGGGTCAGCACGGTGATCTGCACGTCGAACGGGTCGGTCTCGTCGACGAAACGAGCGACGTCTTCGAACACGCCGGGTCCATCCCCGTCCAATCCGAGGACGAAACATGCGTTGAGCGCAACACCGTGTTCCTGGATCGTTGACACCGCTGCCCGATATCGATCGACCTGGCGGTGCTTCCAGTTCTTGTTCGTCTCGATCCCGTCCAACGCCACGGCATTCGGGCTCTCGAATCCGACGAGGATCTCCCGACAACCGGCGTCGCTCATCATCGCCAGCAAACGCGGATCGTCGGCGATCGAGATGTCGGTTTCCGTGAACCACTTGACGCCTTGGGATCCGATGGCGGCAACAAGCTCACGCGAGTGATGCTTGTTGACGAACGAGTTGTCGTCGGAGAGTTCGACGAACGGATCTGCCCATACCTCCTTCATCGCCTCGATCTCCGCCGAGACCTTCTCGACCGGCTTGGTCTTGTACCGCAGGGGACTGAGCAGTATCGAGGAGGCGCAGAATTCGCACCGCCAGGGGCATCCTCGCTGTGTCTGAACGGTGAGGCGGTTGTAGTGGTCGGGATCGAGCAGGTCGTAGCGAGGTATCGGAGCATCGGCGAGATCGAACGGGGTGTCCGATCGGTAGATCTGAAGAGCAGTGCCGGATTCGACATCGGCGACGACCTTCCGCCATACGGGTTCACCCTCTCCCACAACCACGATGTCGCAATGCGCGAGCGCCTCGTCCGGCATCGCAGTGACGTGAAGGCCACCGATCACCGTCGTGACGCCCGCGTCACGGAAGCGGTCGGAGAGGGCGTAACACTCCTTCACCTGGGCGGTGTACGTGGAGAAGGCTACGACGTCGCACTCGGGCAACGGATCCATCTCTGCGATGTCGTCCACCTCGAAGTAGTCGACGTCATGGCGGTCATCGGTGAGTGCCGCGAGCGTCAAGAGGCCGAGGCTCGGGAGCGACGCGATCGTCTTTCCGCGTTCGATGAACCCGGGAAGGCTCAGACCGAGGGCGGTCAACTCCGGGTTGTGGGCACGAACACCCGACATGGCAACGAGGGCAATCCTCATCATGCCTCCTCACTCCAATCGTACCGTACCGAACTCTTCTCCAACGTCGATAGAGTCTTTCCCCGAGTCTCGAGCCCTGCTTTCTCGCCTGTACACACGAAGGGTCATCCGACCCGTGACATCTTCTGGTCTGGGCGTGCACAATGGGCGCATGCCGGCAAACCTCACGCCCGACTACAAGAAGGCCGAGGCCGCGTACCGGCGGGCAAAGGACCCGCAGGAGCGCCTCGAGTTGCTCGAAGTGATGCACCGGACGATCCCGAAGCACAAGGGGACTGAGCACCTCCGAGCCGAGATCAAGACGAAGATCAAGGACTTGAAGGCTGAGCTCACGGGGCCATCGAAGGGTGGTGTGCGGACCGCACCGGCGACGTTCATCCATCCGGTTGGTGCGGCACAGGTGGCGATCCTCGGGCCGCCCAACACGGGCAAGTCGACCCTGCACGCGGCGCTCACCAGGTCACACACGGGCGTCGGTTCATATCCTTTCACCACCCAATACCCGGAGCCCGGGATGTTGAACGTCGATGACGCCGCCATCCAGCTCGTCGACCTCCCGCCGATCTCCAATCTGCACCCGATTCCCTGGATCGGGAACACGCTCCAATCGGCCGACGGCGCACTCCTCGTCGTGGATCTCGGTCAACCGGGATGCGTCGAGCAGATCGTTGAGGTGCGGGAGATTCTCGAAGAACGGCGGGTCACACTCGTCGGGGCATGGAACTCGACCCACGCTCCGGACGACGATCCGTTCGCGATCCGCCTGCCGACCCTACTCATCGCGAACAAGGCCGACGCTATTCCGGACATCGAGGATGACCTTGCCGTGTGCCGGGAACTCGGCGACCTTCACTTCCCCAACATCGTGGTGTCGGCAGCCACTGGTGTCGGCGTCGACGAGATTGGTCCATGGCTGTTCCGGAACCTCGACATCGTTCGCGTGTACACGAAGGTGCCGGGAAAGGACCCGGACAAGGACCGCCCGTATACGGTCCGTCGCGGGGCGACGGTTGACGAAGTCGCCCTTCTCGTGCATCGGGATCTTGCCGCCTCGTTCCGCCATGCCCGCATCTGGGGCCGCGGCTCATACGACGGTCAACAGGTCGGCAGAGACCACGTGGTCGAAGACGGCGACATCCTCGAAATCCACACCTAGAACCCCGTACCCAGGGTTTGTGTCCCCGCCGGCGGCGCTGCCAGCCCGCGGAACAGAACGCCCGTCATTCTGTGGGCCGGGGTCCGCGCATACGGGGACAGCTACCCAGGGTAGGTGTCCCCGTATGCGGCGCCCACAGCCCGCGGAACGCTCGACGGCGTTCACTTCGCGGCTTCATCGAACCTTCACATCCGCGATCGGGGAGCCTTCATACGGCCGCGGTTTCATATGGACATCTTCAGAAAGGAAGATCATGATCCGCACAATCACCCTCGGAGCCGCAACGGCGCTCCTCATCGTCGGACTCCCCGTCGCCGCCATGGGCTTCTCTCAGAGCCTCGATGTCGATCAGACCCCGACGGTCACAGCCGAACTGGTGCAGATGGAGCTCGAAATCCAGGAGCAGTTCGGCATGCTCCAGGCAGATGCCGTTCAGGCAGCGATTCAGGCTCAGACACAACAGCGTGTCCAAGAACACGTCGCGACCGGAGTTCCCGAAGACGAAGTTCCGGTCCAGAACCGGGTGCGGGGTCAGGAACAGGCACAGATCAGCACGCAGGCAATGACCAGCAATCAGGCACGGGTCCGGGCTGGAGGCAGCGAGCCTCTGGCCGAACCGGCTGCAAACGGCGAAGGCAACCGCTTCGGACAGACCGAAGACGCCACGCGTGGGAACGCCGGAGCCCAACCATCGGCCGACTGCCCGAACAACGGTGAGTGCCCGAACGACGGCGACTGCCCGCACTCCTAACCACCGCAGCGGGAGGGAGAGACCCGCGCAACTCGCGGATCTCTCCCTCCTACGATTCCACCATGTCACGCATCCTCGTCGTCGACGACGAACCGAAGATCCGAAAGATCGTCACCTCCTACTTGAAGCAGGAGGGTTTCGACGTGCTCGAGGCCGATGACGGTCCATCCGCGGTCGAGATGGCCGCGCGATTCGATCCCGACGTGATCATCCTCGACGTGATGCTGCCCGGATTCGACGGCATCGAGGCGCTGCGGCAGATCAGGACGACGTCCGATGTGTATGTGATCATGCTCACCGCGCGCAGCGAGGAGACGGACAAGCTCATCGGCCTCTCCGTGGGTGCCGACGACTACGTGACCAAACCGTTCAGCGCGCGAGAACTCGTCGCACGCGTCAAGGCAGTGCTGCGCCGGGCCCGACAGGGCGACGGTCGCCCGTCCGACGACATCACCGTTGGGTCGCTCACGCTCGACAACGCCACCCGCATCGTCACGGTGGACGGAATCCCGGTGGATCTGACGGCACTCGAATTCGACCTGCTCGGAGCGCTCGCGGCAGCGCCGGGCCGCGTATACAGCCGGGGGCAACTCATCGAGAGAGTCTGGGGTTGGGACTTCTTCGGGGACGAGCGAATCGTCGACGTCCATGTTCGCAAGATCCGCCAGAAGATCGGTGACGACCCGGCGAGTCCCCGATTCGTCGCGACCGTGCGAGGGGTCGGTTATCGACTCGTGGTTCCATCATGAAGGCTTTTCGCGGTCTCGGACCTCGTCTCTTCCTCTCCCACCTCCTCGCGATCGGCACTGCAACAGGAACCTTCATCATCACGTTCCGCCTTCTGGCACCTGAGGTCTTCGGGCGACGGATCCAAGGCTCCCAGGGTCCGGGGGGGCCTTCCGGTTCAGCCGGTTGGGGTCAACAAGTGATCGAGACGTTCGAGAGCTCCGTCGACACGGCGATCTTCGTCTCGATCTTCGCAGGAGCGATCGCCGCGGCCCTCGTTGCCTGGTTCATGACGCGACTGCTGGCCCGACCCGTCAAGGAGATCCGTTCAACAACTCACTCCCTCGCAGCCGGGAACTACTCCAAACGAGTCACCGAGCCTTCGATCGACGAGCTTGCCGACCTTGCGAGAGACGTCAATGCATTAGCCGACGAGCTCGAGTCGACCGAGGTGAGTCGAGCGCAGTTGATCTCTGATGTAACGCACGAACTTCGTACTCCATTGACTTCGATTGACGGATACGTGGAGGGAGCGGCCGACGGGGTGTTCACCAACGAAGAGATGCTGGGGTCCGTCACCGAGGAGACACGGCGAATGCGGAAGCTCATCGATGATCTCTCGCTGCTGTCGCGGGCACAGGAAGGATCGCTTGCACTGGAGCGGAGCGATACCGACATCTCCCGACTCGCGAACGAGACCGCAGAGCGGCTCCGGCCACAGTTCGAAGCGGCCGGTGTCATTGTCGCAATATCCAGCGTTCCCGCCGTTGCGTCGGTTGATCAGGCTCGCATCGGGCAGGTCCTCACCAATCTGCTCGGGAATGCGCTCGGCCACACCAGGGCACATGGAGTGGTCGCGATGACCGTGACGGAAGAATCCGGGGGGGTTGTCGTGACCATCACCGACGACGGTGACGGCATATCCGAAGAAGACCTGCCGCATGTCTTCGACCGCTTCTACCGCGGGACCACGACGAGCCGAGCCGGCACTGGAATCGGGCTGGCGATTGCCCGCGACATCGTCGATGCTCACGGTGGCGAAATCACTGCAACATCCAACGGTCCGGGGACCGGCGCGACGTTCGCGATTCGACTCCCGTAGGGCGTAAGCCCGGCGCTGTCGTCTTGCACACGGAGCAGCCAGCCCACGCAATGGGCGGGAAACACCTCCGGTCGAGCGTCCGGACCGGTGTAGTACGGTGCGGCGATGGATGCTCCACAGCTCATCGTGGTCGGTACTCCGTCGACCGACCGGATCGAGATCGGCGGAGACTCCCACTCGGCTATCGGCGGTTCGGGGTTCATCACGGCGCTCGCGGGTCGCCTGACAGGGGTCTCGGTCGGACTCGTTGCCCGAGTTCCCCACACCCTGCCAGATCAGATTGCAGCAGCGTTCAGGCCGGGCGGACTTGATCCGGGTGGCCTCACTCCGGTCGGCGGGGCGCTGCCCGCCTTCCACATCGCCTATGACATCAACGAATCGGCAACGTACGTCGACGTCGAATTGGGCGAGGAACCCCGCATCCGAGGAGCAGACGTTCCCCGGCGGTGGCTGACCGCAGACTGGATTCATGTCGGACCTCTCGGCGCATCTGCACGCGTCCAATTGCGGTTCATCGAGGATCTCGTCGAACGCGGCTACGAGGGAGGCCTCTCCGCAGGCACCTTCATCAGCTTGGCGATCTCGGATCCTGTGACGGTCCGCGCGCTGTTCGACGCGGTTGATATCGCATTCATGAATCAGGATGAGGCCGCGCTGATCTATCCCGCATCCATGCCGGCCCACATTGTGGTTTGCGTCACCGCCGGCAGATCGGGCGCTCGCCGGTGGGATGGCTCGAAGTGGACCACGCACGCAACCTCAGCGGTGCAGGCGTTCGATCCGACCGGTGCAGGCGATGCGTTCGCCGGCGCCTACTTGGGGGCAATGCTCAAGGAAGATCCCAACCCTGTCGTCGAGGGGTTACGTATCGCATCCGTGGTCATCCAGGGCCCCGGAGCCGCACCGCTCCTCGACCAACTCCCGCACGGCGCCGATCTACAGAGAGACGCCAGTCTCCCTGATGCCCGCAAAGCCGGGATCGACTACGAGCGCATCCAAGTGGTTGGTTCGTCCCTTCGGGTCGCAGCCAAGCACTCTTCGCTGTCATTCTGCGGATCCCCGTTTCCCGAACTCGACGACCCCCTCGCCCTCGAGGTGCTCGTTCTCGCGACGGCACACCAATACGGATTCTGGACCGGCACGGACCATGGCTATGGCGGACCGATGTGGGCCACGATCGACGGCGTTCGCCGGAAGGGTTCCGACTTCATCTGGCACGCCTTCACCAAGGCGGCGACGGCCGACCCCACCGTCATCGACACGAACCGCCTCGCCGCAGAGCCCCTGCTCTTCGACGAGATATGCGTCGACGATGACGGAGCCTGCCCCATCCCAGATGTCGGATCTCATCGCGCGCTACAGCAGGCGTACGGCGCGGCTATCGGGCGCCTTGGCGGAATCCGATCGGTACTGGACCGGGCGAACACCTCGGAGGACCCACTGGCGACCCTCCTCGAAATGCTGTCGATCATCCCCGGATACGGCGAGGATCCACTCGCCAAGAAGGCCAATCTGCTCGGTCTGATCCTGACGAACCGCCCTGAGCACTTCCTCCACCTCGATGATCCGGGTTCGATCGCACCCATCGCCGATTACCACAACATTCGGACACTCCTGCGCACTGGGTGCGTCCGAATCGTCGATCCGGACCTGCGTCGAACGCTGGAGGAGCGCGCCTGGACCAATGCCGTTGGTGAGGCTTCGGTGCGATCGGCGGCATACGGGGCAATCGTGGCGCTCTGCGATGCATCGGGACTCAACGTCGGGGAAGTCGACGGCTTCCTCTTCACACTCGGTCGAAGCCTCTGTCTCGAGATGGAGGAGCCGAAGTGTGAAGAGTGCCCGGTTGTGACGTCATGTGGCCGCTACACCGAACTCTTCCAGCCCATCTTCCGAACGACGGCGTACTGAGGTCGCAGGAACAAGCAGAGTGCGAGCCTCGACCCAGGGATCGGTTCACCGCGCGATAATCGTGATATGACTGACGCATTCAGCACGGCCCGAGAATCATTCGACGCGTGGCGCTCCGACTTTCCAGACGACCCGTACGAGGCCGATCGCTACCTCGATGACGTCAACGCTCGCTACCTCTCCGAGGAGCGTCTTGCCGGAGTGCGCGAGATGGGAGGTGTATTCGGGCGGACCGTGGTCGAGGATCTCGGATCGCTCGTCGAGTCGTACCAACGACATGACCCGGAACTGGTGAAGTACGACGGCGTCGGGAACCGGACCGAGGAGATCCGGTTCGATCCTGCCTATCACGAGGCGGGGGCACTCGTGTGGGCGTCCGGCCTCCTGCGCGATGCCGGGACCCCCGGCCTCTCGTTCGAGCAGGCGACGACCTTCTATCTGGCATCCCTCGAAGGCGAGATGGGCCACATGTGTGCGGCGACCTGCACAACGGGGATGACGCGGGTGCTCCGACGCTCGGCGTCTACCGCCATTCGCGACCAGTACCTTCCGGGACTCACGGCGGTCGACTACGACAGCGCCGTCAGGGGTTCGCAGTTCCTCACGGAAGTGCAGGGTGGATCGGACGTCGGCTCCGTCGCGTCACCCGCAATCGAACGCGGCGACGGCACGTGGCACATATCAGGAGAGAAGTGGTTCTGCTCGATCGCTGAGGCCGATGCCTTCCTTGTCTTGGCGAGACCCGAGGGTGCCGTATCCGGGACCAGGGGTCTCGGATGCTTCATCATCCCCCGCCTCCTCGACGGAGCACCAAACGGCTTCTCGATCCGCCGCCTCAAGGACAAGCTCGGAACGATGTCCATGGCATCGGCGGAGATCGACTTCGACAACGCCGTCGCGTTCCCCATCGGCGAGGTTGACGACGGATTCAAGATCATGGTCACTGCGATGTTGAACACCAGCAGATGGCTGAACGCCATTGGTGACGTCGGCATCATGCGGCGTGCGTATCTGGAGGCATCCGCATACGCCCGTCGTCGCGAGGCGTTCGGACAGCGCATCGGCGACTTCCCTCTGGTCAGACGCCAGGTCGCACAAATCAAGGCGGAATGGCTTGCATCGTTGCACTCGACGTGGCAACTCACGGCACTCGACGAAGCAGTCGATCTCGGAACTGCCGACGAGATGGACACGGCATTCCATCGGTATCTGGTCAACGCCAACAAGCTGACGTGCTCCCTGGCAGCGACGCAGGCGGTCAGAGAGGCTATCGAGATCCTCGGAGGGAACGGTGCGATCGAGAACTTCTCGGTACTGCCGCGACTGCTCCGTGATGCAGTCGTCTATGAGCAGTGGGAGGGGACGCACAACACGCTCACTGCTCAGGTGCTGAGGGATCTTGGGCGCCTCGACATCACCGCCGTCGTCATCGATCGGACCGTCGTCATGCTGAAGAGTGTCGCGAACCCTGATCTTGGGACGATCGCATCTCGTGCTCTCGCCGGATTCGAGGAGGTCGCCATCGAGACGCGCCGCTCAGTCGAAGACCCCGACCATGGAGCGATGCACTTTCGTGCGACGCTCGAGCGTCTCGTTCGCGGACACCAGGTTGCACTGCTGCTCGACGCTGCTCAGGGCCCAGGCACGATCGCCACCGAACTCGCGGCCGCTGCGTCACTTCTCACAGGGAGATACCTCGACCACAGCTACCGGCCGGAGCACGACCCCGGCTTCCGATCCCTGGTCGAGCAGCTCCTCGGCGCAGACCTGGATTGAGGGAACAGGCGACAGAGAGGCGTCCCCCGTGGCAACGGGAGAGACGATCCGATCTACTGGTCTACTGATCTACTCCTGGTCGGCTTCTTCTTCGGCGACCTCTTCGACGGCTTCCTCAGCCTCTTCCGCAGCTTCCAGGGCTTCTTCGTCGGCTTCCATCACCGCTTCGTCGACGGCGAGAGCTTCTTCAGCGTCGTCGACGTCCTGAGCGGCACCCTTGACGGCGGCGACAACCGCGTCCTGAATCTTGGCAACCTGATCCTCGGACATCTTGCTGGCGAGCTTCTGGTCGAGATACGCCCGGATCTCCTCTTCGGACATACCGGCGAATCTCTGCTTCTGGTTGACGATAAGTGCAACCATCGCGCCGATTCCGGCAGCGAGCACAACGAGGATCAGGGTCTTGAATGAGAACAGTCTGCGCATGAGACCTCCAGGTCGATGAGATCTACAGCCTAACGAGCCACGACGTCACTGAATCTGGAGAGCTACTGCCGGTTCCGACGACGGGAGAACCACCGCCAGATCCAGCCCAACACGACGCCGAGAGCAAGGAAGATGAGGGCCACGATCCACAGGGGGAGTGTGCGCGAGAGGAAGAGGAACTTGACCTTGGTCGGGTCCAGGTTCTGGGCGACGAAGATTGCCAGCACGACGAGAATCACCGCCGTGACGATTATCCCGAACCCGATCCTGTCGTTGCCCTTGTGAACGTTTCCCGGTTGCTCGTCGGCCACGGTTCCTCCCGGATGCTTGGAAGCGGAGCGTAACAGGGCGAGAAGACCGGGAAATCCTGATGAATTGCACGCGTGTGATTTAGAGTCCGCCCACCGTGGAAACATTAGGCATCATCGTCGCCTGGCTGCTGATCGGCCTCATGGTGACTGGCTCTGCCACCCTCTTCTGGGTGTCCCAGCGCTGAACGATCAGCCGAGACGCGAAACAGCCGGGATCAAAGACCCCGGCTGTTCATTGAGCGCTCCGGTTCTAGCCCGGAACTTTGTTCTGTCCTGCTATCGATGTCTCCACACGATGCGACCCTTTGTCGGATCGTAGGCCGAAACCTCGACCTCGACCTTGTCGCCCGCAATGATCCGGATCCCTCTGCCGCGACGCATCTTTCCCGATGCGCGCGCAACAATTTCGAGACCCGAGTCGAGCCGCACCTTGAACTCAGCGTTCCGGAGCGTCTCGACGATCACACCCTGCGTGCGGAAGGTGTCGTCGCCTCGTGCCATATCGATTACTACCGACGGGGACGGGCCTCGTTGACAGTGAGGGCCCGGCCTTCGTGCTCGTATCCGTTGAGTTCTTCGATCGCCTTCTTGCCCTCTTCGGCATCGGGCATTTCGACGAAACCGAATCCGCGTGAGCGGCCGGAGTCTCGGTCATCGATGATGGCGGCCGAGTCAACGGCCCCGTACTCGCCGAAGAGCTGCTCGAGGTCTCCGTTTGTCGCGCGGAACGAAAGGTTCCCTACGAAGATGTTCATGTACTGTTGCCTCCAATGGGCGTCGATTCGCGAAACCACTGTGGTTCGCACACGGGCGGGCTCTGTCGGCCTGCCTCGAACCAACAAGTGCCACGGCGGCAGCGGACATCCCTACTGTGCACCAGAACAATAGCCTCCTTTGGTTCAACTCGGCCACTTGTCGGCGACGATCACAGCTGCGTTGGCTCGCACGATGGCCGCCAGCCACCAGCACACGCGTGCCGGTAGGGTCCACTCGATGCTGACGCCGGCCCAACCACGCAACGATGAACGAACCATCTTCGGGTGGGCGATGTATGACTGGGCCAACTCGGCGTACATAACCGCCGGAAGCCTCGTCTTCGCCATCTACTTCGGAGACACGATCTTCCCTGTCGATGGGCTGACGCTCTTCGGTCGGGCCATCGGCGCGGAGGCGTTCTTCGGGATCCTCGTCGGCACGGGGGCGTTCCTCCTCTTCCTCGCCATGCCGATCCTCGGCGCCATCGCCGACTACTCGAATTCAAAGAGGCGCCTCCTCCGCACCTTCGCCTACACAGGCGCCGTGTTCGCCGTTCTCACCGCCCTCCCGGGAGAAGGCGACCTGGTGCTCGCCATCGTCGTTGCCCTTATCGCACAGATCGGCTTCGTGGCGGCAAACGTCATGTACGAAGGCTTCCTCCCTGAACTGACGACGCCGGACACCATCGACCGTGTATCGGCCAGAGGATTCGCCCTGGGATACGCGGGCGGTGGGATCCACCTCGTGCTGTCTCTCGCCCTGTTGTCCTTCGCCGAACCGGTCGGCCTCAACGAACTCGCCGCCCAACGGATCGTCATTGCTTCGGCGGGGATCTGGTGGGCAGTGTTTGCGACGTTCTCCTTCTCCCGACTGCGCGACCATGGAGGCCGTCGGAATCTTCCGGCGGCGTACCAGACCACATCCCGGTCAATCGCCTACACACGCCTGGGCATCAGCCGCATCTGGCGAACGACCCGCCAGTTGGTCGGCTTCCCGCAGTTGCTGCTCTTCATCGTCGCATTCCTGTTCTACAACGATGGCGTTCTGACGGTCATCAAGATCACTCCGGTCTTTGCATCTGAGACGCTCGACCTCTCGACGACCACGATCGCGGCCGTGTTCGTCGTGATCCAACTCGTCGCCTTCTTCGGCGCCCTCGCCTTCGGATGGCTGGCAGAGAGAGTCGGAGCGAGGAATGCGATCCTCATTTCGATCGTCGGATGGGCGTTCGTCACTGTCGGCGCCTACTTCCTGCCTGCCGGCCAGGCAGGCGCGTTTCTGGCGATCGGCGCACTCGCGGGACTCGTCCTCGGCGGGGTACAGGCACTCTCGCGATCGCTCTACGGATCGATGATTCCCGAAGGTGCCTCCGCCGAGTTCTTCGGCTTCTACTCCGTCTTCTCGAGATTCAGCGCCATCTTCGGACCCCTGATCTTCGCCGGTGTCGACATCGTCACCGGGTCGACCCGGCTCTCGATTCTCTTCCTGACCGCCTTCTTCTTGATCGGAGGAGTGCTCCTTGCTGCGGTTGACGTCGACCGGGCGCGAACCTCTCGAACTGAGTGGGTTCTCGATTGACCGGCCACCCGCCGGATTGTCGCAGCCCCTACCGGACCGTCTCCTGCACAACTAGTTTGCTGTCAGCTTGACAACACCAGCACCCAACGACGCACCACAGCCGACCCGAACACTGCACCGGTCGCTCGGCCTTTACGCGGTGCTGACGATCTCGATCGGAGCCATGATCGGATCCGGGATCTTCGTGCTCCCGGGGCTCGCATTCAAGATCGCCGGTCCATCGGTGGTCTTGGCATTCTTCCTCGCCGGCATCGTGGTGCTCCCTGCTGCGCTCTCGAAGTCGGAGATGGCAACCGCCATGCCGGAGGCCGGCGGAACGTACTTGTACATCGATCGAGCGATGGGCCCGCTCATGGGAACGATTGCTGGTTTCGGGGTCTGGTTCGCGCTCGTGTTCAAGGCAGCATTCGCCCTTGTGGGCCTCTCGGCATACCTCGAGTACTTCATTCCGCATCCGGCACGCCCGGTGGCTGCAGTCCTTGCACTCGCACTTATCGCGGTGAACCTGATCGGGGTCAAGCAGACCGCCAAGTTCCAGATGGCATTCGTCACCGGCGTCGTCCTCGTCCTCGGCGGGTTCGTCGCCAACGGAATGCCGAGCACCAACCCGGCGGCCTTCGAACCGTTCTTCTCTCATGGGATGAAGGGCCTGTTCTCGGCGACCGCGGTTGTCTTCATTTCCTACGCCGGTGTCACGAAGGTGGCATCCATCGCTGAGGAGGTCCGACGGCCGAGTCGCACCATTCCTACAGGGATGTTGATGTCGATCGGCTTCATGATGCTGCTCTATCCGGCGATCGTCGCCGTTATCGTGGGCGTCTCACCGGCCGGGGATCTTGCACAGACCAAGACCCCCATGACGCTTGCCGCCGGCCAGTTCCTCGGCGACTTCGGAGTAGCGATTGTTGCGGGCACCGCGGTCATCGCCCTCGTGTCGATGGCGAACGCCGGAGTCATCGCGTCGGCTCGCTATCCGTTCGCCATGGCGAGAAACTCGCTCGCTCCCCCTTTCCTAGCGCAAATCGGAAGACGATCGGGGACACCGGTCGCCGGCATCGCAGTGACCGGCGTGCTCTTGATCGTCCTCGTCCTCTTCGTCCCGCTCATCGAGCTGGCCAAGCTCGCCTCGGCTTTCCAGCTCCTGGTGTTCGCGCTCGTGAATCTCGCTCTGATCGCGTTCAGGGAGGCACACCTCGACTGGTACCGTCCGACCTTCCGCTCCCCGCTCTACCCGGTCCCTCAGGTGTTCGGGATCCTCGGCTCCCTCCTCCTCCTGACCCAGATGGGGACCATCCCGCTCCTCGGCGCCGTCTTCTTCGTCGTTGCAGGGATCGTCTGGTATCGCGTATTCGGGCAGTCTCGAGCCGTCAAGGAATCGGCTGCTCGCGATGCGCTTCGACTTCGCGAGGACGCCCGTCTCGTTCTGAACAGTGCTTCCGCAGTAGCGACCAGAGGGCGGAACCACGTCCTCGTTCTGATCCGACGGCCGACGCGACCGAGCCGGCAGCACACGCTGTTCCGTCTCGCCATGCGCCTCGCGGTCGCGCCGGGCGGACGTATTCATGTGATCAATTTCGATGCTCGGACACGCCGCATGATCCCCACCGACGAGGATCGCGCACGGGCACGGTCTCTCGGGATCGAGGTCACGACCGAGCAATACACGGACGAGGACCGGCGCGGCATGGTCCATGCGTTCGTGGAACGCGAGGGGGTCGACCTGTTCATCGCGGACCTGCCGCAGGAACTGAGAGCAACCCGCCACGTCATTCGCGACCTGCGCTGGCTCCAGGAGCACTTGACGTGCGACTCGGTGTTCCTACGCAACCGGGAAGTCGACCGTATCGATCGCATCGCAGTTCTCGGAACGGGAAGCCCATACGATTCGGTGAAGATAGAGATGGCCGATCACATCGCCCGCTACGAGGACGCATCAATCCGGTTCGTCCACCTCACCCCGGTCAACGCGCCGCCTGCCCAGAGCACGTCGATCCACAAGTACCACGAGCAACTTGGTGGAACGCTCAGCGTTCCATGGGACGACCGGGTCGGTCCGACGGAAGACCTTGTCGAAACACTGACCGAACTCTCACGGGGCGCCAACCTGGTCATCCTTGGCGCTCCGACCCACCGGTTCCACCTTGTGGCGGATCTCGCCAACCGGATCGCCGAGTCGGTTGACTGTCCGGCACTGCTCGTCCATACGCCGACGCTCGAGAAACCGGGCCCGATCACCCGGGCCGTCCAATGGATCATCACCTAGGACCTCGGCGGCACGCGGTTCGTACGTCCGAGGGGACTGACGATTGTCGCTTCACCACCGCGATATCCGGTCCATCCGCTGGACCTCCGAGTACTCGGGGGCTGGAAGCTGGTGGCTGGCAGCTCTACCTCCGCTACTCCGCGGCTGCTCGCCACGCCTCGCGCAGCTTGACCTTCCCTCCGGTGCGGAGCAGCGCCCCCGAATAGACGCGGGCCCCGATCCAGACGAGAGCGATTGCCCCGAGCACCGTTCCGACGATCGCCACCACGATCTCCCACGGCTGGGCCACGCCGGCGGCCATCCGCACGGGCATGACGAACGGCGCCCAAGGAGGGAGCCAGGAAGCGACGGTTGGGAGCAGCGCTTCGGGATTCTCGGCCGCGAAGATCGCGAGGAGGTATCCCGGCATGATCAGCACGATCGGAATCATGATCGCCCCCTGGAGGTCCTCTTGCCGTGACACCGTCGACCCAACGGCCGCGTACAGGAACGCATAGAACGTGTAGCCAAGGACGAACCAGAAGAACAGCGAAGCGATGATCGGTAGACCGACCGCCGCCACGTCAATGTCGGGAAGGTCAGCGAGTTGGGCCGAGATGTACGCGGCGCCCGCGAAGATCGCAAGTTGCAGCAGGCCCAGCACCCCTATCCCGACCACCTTCCCAACGAGGATCTGCCACGGCCGTACTCGGGACAAGATGACCTCGACGACCCGGTTCTGTTTCTCCTCAACGGTGCCCATTGCTACGAACTGGCCGAACATGATGATCGATAGGTACAGGAGGATCGCTCCGGCGAACGCCGCCCCTTGCTTCGCCTCATCCTGAGCATTCCCCTCTTCGAGCGCCGTGACCTCGATCGGGATCGGCTCCACCACCGCCGCGATCTCGCCTTCCGACAGGCCCAACTCGCTGAGCGCCTCGGTCTTCACCGTTGTATCGACGGCACCGTGAACGAGCGCCGTCAACTGAGACGAGCTTTCGGTGTGAAAGACGATCTCGCTGCCATCGATGAGAACGACAGCGACTTCCCCATCGGTGAGTGCAGTCTCCGCCCCGACTCGGGTGGGAAATCGGTCGACTTCGATCACCATGTCGAACAGGACCGCCTGAGCATGAAGCTCTTGTTCGATCCCCGGCGGTTCCACTCCGGTCAGACCGATCCTCGTCGCCTTGCCTTCACCACCCGACAACAGGTTGACGGCCGGTCCGATCGCAAGAATCGCGACGGCCAGGAGTGTCATTGTGATGATGAACGGCTTGCTCCGCGCCCTCTCGAGGAACTCCCTCTTCGCCAACAACGCCACCTGCCTCCACGGCTTCATGACCCCACCGCCTCTCGGAACAGGTCGGTGAGACGAGGCGGTTCGAACACAAACCGATTCACCGTCCCGGCAGCATTCGCCGCAGCGAGCAGTTCGGCGACCGGGGCATCATCGTCCACGATGCAATGGGATGGTCCCGGCCCGATAACGACTTCGACACCGGGCACCTCCGGTATCCACGGTTCTCCGTCGACGTCGATCGTGAGACGCCGCTTCGTCGAGTGATTCTTGATGTCGCCGAGCCGCCCCGACAGTACGACACGCCCCTCGCTGATGATGGCGACGTCCTGGCACACATCTTCGACGAGGTCGAGTTGGTGGCTCGAGAAGACGATGGTTACGCCTCCGGCAGCCAATTCCCGCAGCGTCTCCGCAAGCGACTCGACACCGATCGGGTCGAGACCGGCAAACGGTTCGTCGAGGATCAGCAGATCGGGATTAGGAGCGAGTGCCGCCGCCAGCTGGGCCCGCTGTTGATTGCCGTGTGACAAATCGTCGAGCTTCCCGCCACCCCTGCCCGCGAGGCCGAGAACACCGAGCCAGTGGTCGACGGCATCGTTCGCTGCTGCTCGTGAGAGCCCGGAGAGCCGGGAGAAGTGGACGAGTTGGTCGTGGACCTTCATCTTCGGATAGAGACCACGCTCTTCCGGCATGTAGCCGAAGCGCAACCGCTCCTCAGGACCGACCGGGCCGCCGTTCCACCTCACGGTCCCACCCTCGGGTCGAACGAGTCCGAACACGACCCGCATCGCCGTGGTCTTCCCGGCCCCGTTTGGACCGAGGAAGCCGAGGATGCGACCGCTCTCAACAACAAATCCAGCGCCGTCGAGAGCAACGACGTCACCGAATCGTTTGCTCACATTGACGAGTTCCAACATCAGAAATGCCTCCGGGCCGTACATTGTGGCCTCATAGGTCGAGCGCACCAAATTGCTCGAGGGGACAGGAAATCCTCAATAGTTCGCAACTTCCGTGTCGATAGTGGTCAGGAAGGGGTGGGACGGCCGGCGGGGTAAGTAGTACCCAATGCGGGATGATCCAAATAGACCGCATCGGTCAACCTCACAAGGTTCACGGGAGCCCTCACAAGTGTGGGGCTTCTTCGTGTCGTGAGCAGCACGTCACGCGACCGGTCCGTACGTGCCGAGCGCTCGTGGCGATCCGGGCCGGAATCTCGCCGATTTACCGAACCGTTAAGGAACACCGGAGGTTCGGCTATCACACGATCTGATCTAATTCTCTGAATCCACTCAACGAGGAGGAACAAGAATGACGAAGCGACTACTGGTGGTTCTGGGAACCGTCCTGCTCACCCTGGCGCTCGCCGGGATCGCATCGGCCGTTGTTGGCCAGACGGATTCTCAGTCGGATGACGCTTCAACGATCGAAGATATCACGACAGCTGATGACGACTCCAGCTTCGACGACACGGACGACAACTCATCCGACCGCGCCGACGACACGGACGACGACTCCGACTACGACGACAAATCGTCCGACAGCGCCGACGAAAAGGACGACGACTCCAGCACCAGCTGATCTCGCATTACGCGTCGATCACGGACAGAGGCCCCGGAGGATCGCTTCCGGGGCCGGTGTTGTCTCTGGCGATCTCTCCGAGTTCACATCTCCATCAACGGGACGGCCACTACTCGGCTCGGCTGTCGACGAGCGGAAGGCGCACGACAACACGAGCGCCCCCGAGCGAGCCTGGCTCGGCGAGCTCGAACGATCCGCCGGATGCCTCGGCCGTGCGACGAACGATGTCGAGTCCGAGTCCCGTCGAATCAACCGTCGAAGCGCCCCTCTCGACCGCCCGCGGATGTACCACGCCGCTTCCACCGTCTTCAACCTCAAGCAGTGCCCGGTCGACACCGCTGATCGAAAGACGGATTGCCATCGGTACGCGCTCCTCGGTGTGGGCGAAGACGTTTTCGAGGAGTGCGTCGATCATGACACCCGCGTCCACCTCGGGAACCGCAACATGGGCATGTGCAACACCGATCTTCGTCGTGAAGGAACGATTCTGTTCTTGACTCAGCGGCGACCAAAACGCTGCCCGCTCGGCGACCACCGCGGCGAGATCGCAACCCGGGTCGATCTCCGTTCGCACGGGTCGTCGGCCCTCTCCGATGATGAAGTCGACCGTACGCTCGAGTTCATCGAGATCCTCCACGAGCCGATCACGGGCCCTGCCGTCGGAGAGCGCCTCAGCATCCAGCTTCGCTGCGGTAAGCGGCGTCCTGAGACGGTGGGCCAGGTCAGCTGCGGTCTCCCGCTCGGCCTGAAGCAGGTGCTCGACCTGCTCGGCCAGCTGATTGAACTCGGCGCCGACTTCCTTGATCTCCGGCGGTCCGGCGGGAGACACACGAGCGGAGAAGTCGCCCTCTTTCAGGCGGGCGGCCGTGTCGGAGAGCTCGCGCACCGGTCGAACGATCGACCGACTGAAACGGTCCGCTGCCAAGATCGCAAGGCCGACGAGCACAGCACCGAGGCCAGCCAGAATCAACCACGATCTTCGCACGCCACTCGTCAGCTGATCATGTGGAGCGACCACCCTCACAACGGTGACCTCCCCATCGGACTGGGCGACGGGCAGGTAGATAGCTTCACCGGCTTCCACCGATGTCCGGTAGGCGCTACCACCGAGCGGCACCGAGAGATCCTCCCCCACGGGGACGTCAATGCCGTAGACACTCCCATCCGGAAGAATGATGGACGCGCCCTGGTCGACGAGGCGAGCCTCTCCGATCGTCAACGCAGCGCCGGTGGTGCCCGACGACGGGGAAAGGACCGCGACCACACGAGCGATGGTCTCGGCTTCTCGCTCAGCGCGTGTCACCGCTCGATCAAACGCGAGCGCACCAACCAGGATCGCGAGAGGCACGAGAAACGCGATCACAACCATCGACGTGACCCCGGCCGTAACAAGGATGAGGCTTCGCCTCACGAGCCCGGATCAACAAGACGAACCCCCACACCGCGACGAGTGAGGATGTACTTCGGGTCGGCAGCGGACTCGCCGAGCTTCTTCCGAAGCCACGACAGATGCACGTCGATGGTCTTGTCCGCCCCTCCGTATGGCTGATGCCACACTTCAGCAAGGATCTGTCGCTTGCTCACCATGGTTCCCGAACGCTCGGCGAGGAAAGCCAGCAGCTCAAATTCACGAGCCGTGAGATCGAGCGGCCGGTCTTCGAACCGGGCCTCCTGTGCATCGAGATCAATCACGATCTGCCCGACCGTGATCACCCGCTGCTCGGGTTCTGATCCGGAGCGACGCAGCACGGCGCGAAGCCTTGCCTCTAGGTGCTCAGCGGAATACGGCTTGACCACATAGTCATCGGCGCCCGCATTGAGCAGTCGAACGATCTCGGCCTCGTCGTCTTGAGCGGTTGCAACGACCACCGGGACTTCGGTGATCGCACGAATCATACGAAGAGCCTCCGCACCGTCCACATCTGGCAGGCCCAGATCGAGAACAACCACGTCGAAGCGCCCCGATACCGCCGACTCCACTCCCGACATGGCGGTCCCGACTGCTTCCACCTCGTGCCCGCGCTCGGCGAGACGATTCGAAAGAGACTGTCGAATTCGCTGGTCGTCTTCGATGATCAGAATGCTCGCCACAGTGTCACGATACCCATGAGCCTCGTCCGTCGGCCGCCGCGGACGCCCATTTCACGTGTGGTTAACCGACCCTTATCCCTCCACCACCGATTTCGCGGCATCATGGGGAGGTGCGACGCATTGCCTATCTACTCATCTGGCTCGCGGTGACCCTGACCGCCGTGTTCATCGCGTCCGCCGCAGTGAGCAGCGTGCGGGACCAGGTCACCGACACGCCGACAGCCATGCTGCCCCCAACGACGATCGCGCCCGACCGTACGGAACAGCAGATTCCCGATCTCACCCAACCCGAATCGCCCGCGTACATCGACGGATCGAGCAGTCCCACGACCGCCGCTCCGACGACGACCACAAGCGTTCCCCTCCAGCCCACAATGACGTTCCCATCCACGACCGTCCCGTCCTCTCCCCCGCCGTCCCCCGCGCCAACGACGACCACGACGACGACCGCGACCGTTCCTCCCACGACCGAGATCCGGTCGTACGAACTCGTTGGTGGCTTAGTCTCCGTTGAGGTCGGCGACGGAACCGTCCGTCTTGCCGGGGCGTCTCCGAAGCCCGGGTTCACGATGGAGGTGAAGAGTGCGGGTCCCGAGAAGGTTGAGGTCGAATTCCACAACGACGAGCACAGATCGAAGTTCTCCGGCGAGTTCGAAGATGGGAAGTACGAGCCGTCAATCAGTGAGGGCAGCGAAGAGGAAGACGACTAGGAATCGGCGGTCAGCCGAGATCCAGAGAGCGGCGGATCCGTTCCCTTGATTCCGGCGGCAGTTCGAGTCGACCATGGTCGCTGGCCAACGTCCGCACACCCTCGAGCTCGTCGACGGTGAGGCGACATGCCTCGCAGGTGGCAAGGTGATCAATGGCCGCATCCGACTGTTCCGTTGACAGGTCCCCGTCGAAGAACTCGGGCAACAGCCCGGCGAGTTGATCGCAGTTGACGTTCATGTCAGGTACTCCTCCAGATGCGTTCGCATCGACTCACGTGCACGGGCGAGACGCATCTTCACCGCCGACTCGGAAATGTCCAGAGCGGCAGCGACTTCTCCGGTGGAGAGACCTTCCACATCGCGCAACACGAATGCAGCGCGCACCGGTTCCGACAACGATGCGATCGCTTCGTCGAGCCGGGAGGCGAGCTCTCCCGCCAGCACGTATTCCTCGACCGTCCCGGTTGGACGGTCGATCTCGACGGCAACGACGAAGGGATCAAGCGGTTCCTCGCGCCGACGCCGCGTCACGGCGATCGCCTGGCGATACCCGATGCGGTAGATCCAGGCAGCGATCGGCCCATCTCCGCGGTAGCTCGCCAGCGATCGGATCACCTTGATGAAGGTTTCCTGGACGACGTCCTCGGCAAGATGGCGATCACGAATGATTCGATACGCCAGCGTGTAGACACCGTCGGCGAACGTGTCGAAGAGCCAACCCGGCTCGGGGGTTCTCGAGCTTCCGTGGTGCATCGCGATCCAACGGTACCCGTCCCGGTCGGGTGTCGTTCATCGACGGATCTTGTCCCAGAATGCGAACACGAGTGCACCTGCAGCGAGGATCCACAGGACCCAGACTCCGGTCCAGAGAGCGAAGCCTCCGAATCCAACGGCGACACCGAAGCGCATGCCCCGATCGACCGCCGAGATCCCCGATTCGAGGACCTTGCCGGTCTCAGCCGACTCGAACAACCGCCGTAGCGCCCCTGGTGTTCTCGCTCCAACGACGCGCGTGACTTCAGCGCCGTCGGAGATCGACACGGTGGTCGGAACCGCCATGACCCGGTATCGCTGAGCGAGCTTTTGGCTCTGGGAGACGTTCACCTTGCGGAGCGCCACCCGACCCTCGAACTTCTCCCCGGCTTCGTCGATGAACGGGGTCATCGTCTTGCACACGGGACAATTGGATCCGTAGAAGTACAGAACCTCAGGCTGGCTTTTCACCATGGGATCGCTCCGAGCAGAAGGGGTGCGTGATCAGCTGCGAGCTTCGTCACTGTTTGTGCGTAGCCGCAACACAGCGTAGATCGGGCAGATGCCGACGATCCCGGTCACGAGGAAGACAGCACCGACCACCGCGGCAATCCAGCCCCACGGCGATGCAATCACGCCGCCGAGACCGAATCCGATCAACACGACACCGCCCACCACGCGCACAATACGATCCCAGCTTGCTTCATTCCTCATTGAGAACCTCCTTGATTCTGATTCACGGAGTACGACGCGTGAGAGAGCGCTTTGGTCACATGTGAGTAGTAGACCAGGAGACCAGGAGACCAGGAGACCAGGAGACCAGGAGACCAGGAGACCAGGAGATCAGGACTGCTCTACTGATCTACTGCCCCGAAACTGACCCTGCCCAGTCTCTGTGGAGATCGGCGTATACGCCACCCGCGAGCACGAGTTCGCGGTGCGGGCCGCGCTCGACGAGGCGACCGGCGTCGAAGACGACAACGGTGTCGGATGCTTCCGCCGTCGAGAGTCGATGGGCGACGGTGACCGACGTGCGGCCAGCGGTCAGACGATCGATGGCCCGCCGGATCTGAACCTCGAGCGCTGGATCGACCGCGGACGTCGCCTCGTCGAGTACGAGAAGATCAGGATTGGCGATCCAGGCTCGGACGATGGCGACGAGTTGCCGCTCCCCTGCCGACAGATTGCTGCCTCGCTCGCCCACCCTGGTGCCGATGCCGTCGGTAAGGGAGTCAACCCACTCGAGGAGACCGAGGTCGGCGATCGCCGCTCTCACTCCTACATCAGTGGCGCCCGGCTTTCCATACCGGACGTTGTCGGCGATCGTGCCGTCGAAGAGGAAACCCTCTTGAGGTACATACGCCACTCGAGAACGCAGGGAATCGAACCGGACGTGGTCGATCGGCACACCTGCGATGGTGATGGCCCCATCGGCCGGGTCCAGCAGACGGGTTGCTAGTTTCGCGAACGTCGTCTTTCCCGACCCGGTCTCCCCCACCACGGCGACCCGTTCTCCAGCTGCGATCGAGATGGTGACGTCTCTCAGTACGTCATCACCCGTCGGATACCGGAAACGGACACCCTCAAACTGCAGATCGAGAGGGCAATCGGGCAACGCGACGCCGTCAGTCGGATCGGCGACATCGATCGGCGAATCAAGGAGCTTCAGCACCTTGCGCAAACCGGCGCCGGCCGACTGTGCCTGGTTGATGGTCTCCACAAGCATCTGCACGGGTTCGACGAGCAGCGTGACGAGGAACAGGAATGCGACGAGGGTCCCTGCACTGAGTCCCCACGACACCCCGAAGGTCACACCGACGGCGATGACCGACGCCGTGATAACGCCCGCGAAGAGCTCGGCGGATGAGAACAGCACCGCGGCAAGGGCACCCGCGCCATATTCAGCCCGGTACTGACGGTCAAGGGCCGTGCTGACCTTCCCCATGACCGCCGATTCCATGCCGAATGCTCGGACCGTCGGGAGACCCGCTGTGGCCTCGCCAACAACGGAGAGCGAGTCCGCGACCCGCTCTCGGACCCTGTCGTGAGCGCGGCGCAGGATCCCCTGGAACCAGAGCAGCATCATCGAGTAGATGATGACTCCGACGGTGATCATCAACGCGAGGCGCCACTCGTACACGAGCATCACAATCACAGCGAGCAGGATCTGCGCGGCTCCCAGGATCATCCCGACGCCGCCCCACTCCATGAACTGCTGCATCGTCTCGATGTCGGACGTGACGCGGCTGACGAGTGCCCCGCGGCGCTCGGCCTGGACGTGAAGCATCGAGAGCTTGTGGAGGTATTCGAACGTGGTGACCCGGAGGTCGGTGAGTCCGGTGATCGACGAGCGGGCGAGGCGGGCAAGCGACACGCGTCGGGCCCACATGGCGACTGCCACGGCGACCAGGGCTATGAGGCCTGATGTGATCACCGAGGATGTGTCCGCCTGATCGGTTCCAAGAAGCACGCTGTCGATGATGCGCTGCACCGTTATCGGCACCACAAGCTGCAACCCCGTTCCGAACACGGCGAGAGCGAGCGTCACTCCGAGTCCCTTGGACAGCGCAGGTGCGATCCGGAAGGCGCGACGGAGGACGTGGCCGGTCGATTCGCTCACGGCCCACCCTCCTCTTCGTCGCGCCGAGCGGCATCTTCTTCGTAGGCGCGAAGGAGGCGCTCGTATCCGGGCTGGGTGGCGAGGAGGTCCTCGTGGCTGCCGTGAGCGACAACCCGCCCTTCGTCCATGAAAACGACCTCGTCGGTCAACATGATCGACGATCGGCGGTAGGCAACGATGACAACCGTCGATGGCAGTTCTGCCCCCTGCAGCCCCCGGAGAATCTCGATCTCGACCGACGGGTCGACAGCCGATGTTGCGTCATCGAGCACCAGCACCCGTGGTCTGCGCAGGAGCGCTCGGGCGAGGGCGACGCGCTGTCGCTGCCCGCCGCTGAGTGCCGTCCCGCGCTCTCCGATTTGTGTGTCATAACCCGCCGGAAGCTCGGTGATGAACCGCTCGACGCCGGCGAGCCGCATCGCTCGATGGACGTCCTCTTCGGGAACGTCCGACCCGAGCGTCACGTTTCCCCACACCGAGTCGTCGAAGAGGAAGGACTCCTGAGCAACATACGCCACTTCGAGGGCGAGTTCGGAGCGGGCGAAGTCCCGGAGATCAACCCCATCGATGTGGATCGCCCCGTCGGTCGGATCCCAGAGACGGGCGAGGAGCATCGTGAGCGTTGACTTACCCGACGCTGTTGGCCCGACGACCGCCACGGTGCGACCGGCCGGAATCTCGAACTGCACATCGGTCAGGACCGGTTCCCCATCGGTGTAGGAGAACTGCACCGCTCGCGACTCGAGGCCGGCACCGTCTGCCACGCGGCGCGCATCGAGCGACCCATGATCGATGGTCTCGTCGGCATCGAGGATCTCCTGAACGCGGGTCCACGCCGCCTGACTGTGTGCCATCTCGAAGATGACGAAACCGATGAGCTGAAGAGGGAACGCCATAAGCGTGATCAGGTACGCGACCATTACGAGCTCACCTGCCGTCATCGAGCCGTCGCCCACCAGGATTGCCCCCGCGACGAGGATCACAATGTTGATCGCGGCCGGGAGTGACTCAACGATCGCTCGGAAGTTCGCAAATCGAACACCGATGTCGACGAGCCTGGTCTGAAGAATCTCGGCTGCGCGTCGGAACCGTTCGGTCTCTTCAGCCTCCCGCCCGAGCGCCTTGACGGTGAGCGCACCGTCGATGCTCTCGTGGGCGATCTCGCTGACTGCGCCCCGCTCGTACTGGGCCTCTTCGAAATCGACGAACAGCGAGAAGGCCCCTCTGACGTCGATCGCCACGAGGACGGAGAGGCCGACGAGCGCGATGACGCCGAGAATCCAATGCGTCGCAACAACGAGGACGATGGTCCCGATCAGCAGCAATGATGCGCCCGTCGCATACGGCAGCGGTGCGAGCACGAAGGTTCCGGTCTGGGTGTCGACTTCGCTGACCGACAGGAGGTCACCGGTCGAACGGCGATCGTGCCACGCCAGCTGTAGCCGGAGTTGGTGCTCGATGAGCTTCTCGCGGGCATCCGCACGGGTCCGGAACTGAAGTGCGCTCGCGGCGGTCCGCCGGAGTGTGATCCCGAACGCCTTCCAGAGTGCAACTGCCATGACAGCGAGGACCGCGAGGCCGACCTTGTTCCCGATCTCCTCGCCGCCGTCGAGAACGGGGATGATCACGAGGTCGGTGACCCGACCAACCACGACGGCAGAAGCCAGGATTGCGGATACGAACAATCCGGCGCCGAGAACGGCGAGCGTGAACGACCACGGGTGCCACCGAACGAACTGTCGAATCAATCGCGTTCCACCGCCAAACACCTCCCCGATACGGGGCGGCGACGCATCGTTTCGGGTGGTGGCGCGCATGGGAGGAATGGTAGGGGGGGAGAAGAGGAGTGGAGCAGAGAGCAGTAGAGCAGTAGAGCAGTAGAGCAGTAGAGCAGTAGCAGGACATGAGCTGCCAGCTGCCAGCTACCGGCAGGGCCAAACGGGGGTCGGGTTCTAGCTGGAAGCTGGAAGCTGGAAGCTGCCAGCAGGGCCAAACCCCCCGGCGGGGGCCTACGGGATCATGATCACTCGGGTACCAACATCGGCCCATCCGAACGTCCACTCGGCGTCGTCGAAGTCCTGGCGCACACACCCTCCCGACCGCAGCGTCCCAAGCTGCTCCTTCGTCTGGAACGGTGACTTGTCCTCATGGATCGGGATCGAGTGGAACCCATACGGCCACTCCTCCCTGGCGAACCGGACCATGTACTCCATGGTGACGTTGTCGTGCGGAGCCCATGCGTATCGTGACTTCGAGTAGACGTTGTAGCGGCCGGGGGTGGGGACGCCCCGGCGACCGGACACCTGGTGGGTCTTCGCAAGTTCACCGGTGGCTTCGACGAACCAGACCCGGGCCTCCCTGTTCGCGTAGATGACACGTCGACCGGAGCCCACAGCGGGGTACGGGAGTGTCGGTTTCTCGGGCGCGGCGGTCCCGGTCATTGCTACGAATTCGGGCGAGTCGGTGAACGCAACGACGAGGCTCCCACGAGTCAGTTCGCCAGTGAGCAGCTCCTCGACGAAAGGCCCGATACCGCTTGCTCCCGGATCACGGCCCAGCACCGAGTGGTACAAGATGGCTACGAGGGCCTCGTCGGTCGGATCCCCGTAGCGATCCACGAACTCGCTACTTGTGGTGAACGCCTCGGCGATCGAGACCAATGGGAGGCCGTTCCAGTACCGGCGAGCCCAGTACTCGACCTCGAGCGCATCGGGCTCTCGCCCAAGCAACCCGCAGTAGAGCCGCACAATCGAGTCCGAGACGGCACGGTCGTAGCGCTCCGGCCCAAGCCCGGCGAGAGCGCCGGCGGATGTATTCACGGTCGCCACGGCGGTCGCGAGATCCAATCCCCGAGTTCCGGAGGAAGCCCAGAGTCCCGTTTCGTCGGGGTACCGAACGGCGGCCATAGGGTTGATCTCAGCATCCGGGTCGCCGACGACGATGGCTGGATCCGCGGTCGGCATGGAACCGGGAACAAGGACGCCATGCACCACCTCGGAATAGGTCGGAGACGACCGACACGCGCCGATGACCGTGGCCGACGCTGCATCCGCTGTCGAAGCGTCGGAGAACAGCACAGAACCGAGCATCGCCATCGCTGCGAGACCGAAAATCGGAAAGCGGACCACGAATCGAGCGCCCATAGATTCACGCACGGTACTGCCGGATCAAGAGAAGTCCACGGAACTCCTGGCCCATGGCACGGTCGCCTCGTAGGGTTATGAAAGCAATGGCTGCGATGCCACGGGAAGAAGGAGTCGCCGATGGATCATCCCAACGGATTGTTCGGCTGGGCCGATGTAGCGGTCCCGGACACGGATCAGGGACGGGACTTCTACACCGGTTTGTTCGGCTGGGAGGCGCTCGAGGCACCTGCCGACGACTCGATGCCCTACACGATGTTCGCTCAGGACGGCCAGATGGTCGCGGGCATGGGGCGGCTCAGTCAGGAGGACGTCGAAGCCGGGCAGCCACCGGCGTGGTCGTCATACATCATCGTTGACAATGCCGACGACATCGCTGCGAGAGCGAAGGATCTGGGTGCGACGCTCCTGGTGAAGCCGATGGAGATTCCCAACGCAGGAAAGATGTTCTCTGCCATCGACCCGGTTGGTGCCGCGATCGGTTTCTGGCAGCCGGGGCAGCACCGCGGTGCCGGTATTCTCAACGTACCCGGAGCCATGTCGTGGAACGAACTCGCCTGCCGTGACGTCGAGACGGCCAAGACGTTCTACACCAAGCTGCTGGGCTGGGGTATCGACATCCAGCAGTATGACGACTTCACGTACACGGTCGTCACCGTCGACGAACGCCGCAAGGGCGGCATATACGACATGACGGGAATGCTGCCCGACGGGATTCCGGCACACTGGTTCGTCTGGTTCGCCGTCGACGGAACCGACGAGGCTGCCGAGCGGGCACGCTCGCTGGGAGGGACCGTCCAGCGCTCGCCGTGGGATTCGCAGTTCGGACGCATGGCCGTGATCAGCGACCCTCAAGGCCCCACGTTCGGAGTAGTGACAGCGCCGGACCGAATAGCCGAGTAGCAGGCAGATCGTGTCGTGCTGCTTGCACTATTCAGACTCCATCTCTCAGTTTCCAGCCCCCAGCTCCCAAGCCAGAACCCAACCCCCGTTTGGCCCCGCCAGCAGCCGGCAGCTCGCAGCTGGCAGCTCATATCCTGCTACTGCTCTACTGCTCTACTCACTCCGCTCCCCCGGCAGTTCTCACAAACAGCCCTAGCCAAGGAACGTCGTCGCGGGCACTATTGGGTCAGGCAACGTGGAGGAGCGCCGTGAAGAAGACCATCACGATCGAAGTCCGTATCGAAGAGGACGAGAACACCACGACCGTCACAACCGTGCTTGACCTGATGGGAGATCACTTCGACGCGAAGGGTCGGGCGAGACGGAACCCGATCGATCAGCCGATGCCGGTGGTTGGAGAAGAACTCGCCCTTGCCCGAGCCCTCAACGGCCTTCAGATGAAGGTCATGGAGGCCGCCCAGGACAAGATCGCACGCTACCTGAGCCTCTAGGAGCGCCCTGAATAGAGCCCTTAGCGCCAGAGCGGCATGACCGGAAGATCGGCCAGGCTCGTGAGGAAAGCGAGGGCTGCTTCAGAGGCTCGTTCAACGTCGATCACGATTACGCCGTAGTCCGGCTGAGTTTCGGGCGCTTCCTTGGCCCGGATCTTGGTGTACCCGTCGCCCGTTTGGAAGTAGAGAACGTTCCTGCTCCCGGATCGACCCGGACCCTGATACGTGTCGCGGCCGATTCGACCTGCGGCTTCGGCCTCTTCGAATACGGTCGTCTGCATGCGCCAGGCTATCCGACCGAGATCAACGGCCGCATTCTCCGGCAACTCCGACCGGTCGCCAACCACAACGAGCGAAAGCGGAGACAGTTCGAACTCGGGGATCTCGACGACCGCGCCCGTGTCCGGCTCGAGGTACGACCCTTCGGTGACCAAGGGCATCGGCGTTCGGCCCACGATTGAGAAGCGGAGCTCAAGCTGATCAATTACCGCCTGCGCCAAACCGTCGCCAACCACGATCACGCGACTCGGATTGAGCCGGTTGAACATCTCGATGGTTGCGTCGGGGAGATATCCGGGTTCGGAGAGCAGGAGCGGTCCGGAGAGTTCGAGGGCCGAGAATCCACCGGCCCGTAGTGTCGCGTGGTCGGTCGTTGCCATCACATTCACCACCCCGGAGCCGTTGCCATAGGCGTAGGTAGCGATCTGCGCTGCAGTGGCGACCGGATCGCCGTCGACACCGACCCGGCTGAACCGGATTCGCTCTGCAGCCTTCAACGACGTATACGGATCGACCGGAAGGCCATTCGGCATGCGGATTTCGAAGTGCAGGTGTGGCGGGGTGAACTCGGCGTTCCCCGAATCTCCGACCCATCCGATGATCTGACCAGCCTCGACCCACGCACCGGGCTCGATTCCGGGTAGGAGACACTCGTACGCCTTGTCGTCATAACCCGGGGAGTCATTGTTGAGGTGGACATAGCGCGTGTACCACCGGTCGTCGGCCTCCACCTCGACGGTGCACCATTCACGGTCGTCGCGGACCGTTCGGATCGTGCCGGAGTGCGCTGCAACGACCGGAACGCCCTTCCACCCGTACGTCATGATGTCGATACCGTGGTGCTCCCGCACGCAGTTGTCGCGACAGGCACCGAAGCCGGCGTAGTAGTGGTTGGTCCCGACGACAGGGAACACGATGTCGCGGGTGACCTTGACACGGCGCACTTGAATCTGCGGAACCGCCGGTTGCTCCGGCGGCGGAACCACGGTGGACGTGGTGGCTGGCGGGATCGTTGTGGTCGTCGTGGCTACGACGGTCTCCGGCGGGGGCTCCTCGGTTGCCAATGCTGCGGGAGCGCCGACCACGAACATGGCGACGACGAGGACCGCCACAAAGGATCTCTTCATCTCACGTGGATCGGTCGATCGCACCTACGCCTGAAGTGTTTCGGAACCAAGACGACCGTCGGTCACAGCAGTGAGTACGCGTGCCCATGGCACCTGATCGTCGATTGATCCAGCATCATCATCAGGAGGAGGAACGGAAGGTCGTCAACACCGGTTCGCGGCGACGGTTCTGATCATTGGTGAGTGCGATCGGCTTTGGCGATGTGGTCACCGTCGCACTGATCACGATGCGGGCGGCTGGACGCTAAGTCGTCACAGCAGCTTCCGGCGATTCGCTTCCTCAGCGATCGCCTCGTCTGAGTAGCGGATCAGATCGGGGTTCCATCCGAGTCGCTCGATCGGCGCCTCACCGACCTCCGCGAGGAGGTCTTCGATCGTGTCACGCAGCGTTCTCGCCCAGGCTCTCCCCCTCGCACTCGCGCGCAGGCTCAGTGTCGCGTCGGAGTTCACGGTGTAGACGCGAGCCTCGATCGCCGGATGAGCGCGGCTTCCCTTCTCTCCATAGACGAGCACGACGGATCCGGGTTCCACATCCTGGATGCCGCCGGTCGCGATGAAATCCCCGTCAAACGCCCACCCGGTGGCAAGGGAGTCGTCGACGTTGGTGACCGTCTTCGCCCAGTTCTTCCGACGCTCATCTCCAACGAGTGGGATCTCGACGGCGACCGTAAACGGGGCTTCCATACCCTCCGAGGCTAGCCAATGTGCGTACCCAGGGTTTGTGTCCCCGCCGGCGGCGCTGTGGGCCCGCGGAATGGGCAGACGCGGTCAACGTTGGAGGTCACCGGAACCGCCGCCGTTCTGTGGGCCGGCAGACCACGTTGGAGGTGACTAGTTCTTCTGACTCATTCCTCAACAGCCTTCAAGTCCCCACCCCACTTCTGCCGATTCCATCAATAGAGAACGGATTGAACATGAACCACGACACCAGTTCCAGGGATCGGGATCGACCGTTCGCTGCAGGGTTCGCCCTGCTGGCGACCACGGCGACTCTCGTCGCGCTCGCTCTCGTCGCGTCGGGCACGGTCCGCGTCGCCTCCGTCGTCGTGCTCGGGTTGCTCGTCCCCACCGTCGCGATCGTCGCCAGCGCCACCGAACACCACCGGGTCAGCCAACGGATTGCCCTCCTCGAAACGGAGATCGAAAGCGAGCGGGAGGCCGGGCAGAGACATCATCGGCTCTTCACGCGCTTCGCCGACGAGTTGCGGTCATCGCTCATCGCCGTACACGAACTCTCTCGACACCTCGAAAGTGCCGGGATCAAGAACGTTGCCGAGGCAGAGGAACTCATTGCAGCCATCTCCCACGATTCGACCGAGATTGTCCGAACGATCGAGAACACCGCGGTGGCAGCCCAGATCGACGCGGGTACCTACCGTCCCAAACCGGTGGTCGTCGAACTCGACCGCTATGTCACACGGATCATCGAGGCGATCGGTCGCACCCCGATCGAGATCTCAGTCGACGCCCGGGAAGCGACCGTCTGGTGCGATCCGGCTGCGATGCGACTGATCCTCCTCAACGTCCTCCATGGTGCGGCAGGCGGTGGTGCGGACACGGTCAGAATCGATGTCGACGAGCGCAACGGACTCGGGATCCTCTCGATTACCGACGACAGGGCCAGGGGTCACCTCTCGGACAACACACCGGGTGCACTGCTGGGTACGGGCGACACCTTGTCCCGAGGCATCATTTCGGCTCTCGTCGAAGGCCAAGGAGGAACGACGAGTATGGCTCGCACGCTTGGATGGAGCAGCACCATCATCCGACTCCCGATCGCGACCCCGGCGCAGCTCTCTTCCTCGACCGGAACCGGCATCACCTCCGATGCCTCACGGACCATCTGATCAGGTCTCGCGTTCGAGCATCGCCCGTTCGAGCGGACCCTTCCTTCGTGTCATGAACCGCATCGCCTGGATCGCGAGCAGCGCGCCCCAGAGTGCTGCTACATAGAAGAACCACCACCCGCCCCCGTTCAACACATCGATGAGGAGCAGCGCCGAGACGACGAGTGCGTACACCATCGCATGGCGGACGAACCGCATGCGACGCCGCACTCGTTTGCGGGCTGCCCGCCCGTCGCTAGACCGACGTCTCCGCTCCTCTGCAACAGCACGCTCAACAGCCCGACGGGAGATGCCGACCTCGTCGGCGACGTGAACGAGTTGCTCCAGCGTGAGGCCCCGATCGGTCGAATCCTCGACCAGGTCATCAAGGCGCACGGCGAGATCGATGATCGCTCCCACTTCGTCGCGAGGGAACCGCCTCTCCTGCCGCTGCACGTCCATGATGGAAGTGTACGGGAAGAGAGAAGTCAGTCTTTGGTCAGATCGACGCCCAGATCGTCAGAGTCGGACAACTCGATGGAACAGTCTCGATCCCGCAGGTGCGCCGATTGCCGCTGGTAGCGCGAAACGCCCATTCCCTCTAGCGGTCCGGTCGTCGCCGTGCGGACGTTCCCCTTCACCAGGGGAAGGTCAGCGAGTCTTCGCAGAATCACTTCTAGTTCGGTTTCCGTCCAGTCATCCTCCAGATGGTCGGCCCGCCCCGGCCAGCACCACAACCGTACCGCCCGTCCCAACCGGTGCCAAGAACCAAATAGCGGATAGTCAGGTCTCGGCAGTCGACATTCGGCAATCAGCAAACCCCGCCTCGCGGGTAGCGGGCAGCCCATGTCTCACATCTCTTCGTCTGGACTTGCTACTTGCTCCTTCTCACTTGATACTTCTTCTTATGTACACCGATCTCACGACCGCAGTCCATGACGACTTCCCTCGGATCCGTGCCGAACTCGAGGAACTCGTCCGCATCCCGTCCATCTCCGCTCCAGGGTTCGATCCCGGGCAGGTCCGACGATCCGCTGAGAGGATCGCCTCGCTCCTCGAAGAATCCGGTTTCTCCAAGATCCGCCTCCTCGAAATCGAAGGGGCACATCCGGCGGTCTACGGCGAGATTCCTGCACCGGACGGTGCTCCGACGGTGCTGCTCTACGCCCACCACGACGTGCAGCCCCCCGGACCCGACGAGGAGTGGGAGTCGACACCATTCGACCCCATCGAGCGGGACGGACGCCTCCTCGGAAGAGGAACTGCAGACGACAAGTGCGGCGTCGTCATGCACCTCGGTGCCGTCCGCGCCTTCGGCGGCAAGCTCCCCGTAGGCGTGAAGATCTTCATGGAAGGAGAGGAGGAGATCGGGTCGGCCAACCTCGGAGCCTTCCTCGAGCAGCACAAAGACCTCCTCTCGTCCGATGTGATCGTGATCGCCGACGCAAGCAACTGGCGTGAAGGCACACCGGCGCTCACGACTTCACTTCGCGGGCTCGTCGACTGCACCATCGAAGTGCGGACCCTGAAGCATGCCGTCCACTCCGGCATGTTTGGTGGGGCGATCCCTGACGCAATTACTGCCATGTCCCGGGTGATCGCCTCGCTCCACGACCACGAAGGCAACGTTGCGATTCCGGGTCTCGTCGCCGGTGAGAGCGATGACCTCGACCTCACCGAGGACGAGCTTCGAGAGCAAGCCGGAACAGTCGACGGTCTCCGACTCCTCGGTGACGGCGGTCTCACGACCCGACTCTGGCGGAAACCGGCGATCGCCGTGCTCGCCGTCGATGCCCCGCCAATCAGCCACGCAATCAACCAACTGGTGCCGGTTGCTCGAGCCAAGATCTCAATGCGGGTCTCACCCGGACAGGATCCACAAGCAGCACGCGAGGCACTCATCGCACACCTGGAGGCGGCCGTGCCGTGGGGGGCAGAGATCACCATCACACCGGGGGCGCTCGGCGCCGCGTTCGACCTCGACACAACCAACCCGGCATCCACAGCGTTCAAGGAGGCATTCCGGATCGCCTACGACAACGACACGGTCGAGATCGGTATTGGTGGTTCGATCCCGTTCGTCGCCGCGTTCGAGGAGGCGTACCCGGAGGCATCCATTCTCCTGACCGGCGTCATGGATCCCGGCAGCCGCATTCACGGACCGAACGAGAGCCTGAGCCTCGTCGACCTCGAACGCGGCACCGTCGGCGAGGCGATTGCGCTGCGCATGCTTGCCAACTGATCGTCGCGAGCGTCGTACCCTCCACGCATGGACCGTCGTTCGCTGATCACCCTCATTGTCATCGCCACCGTTGCCCTGTTAGCCGCACTCGCTCTGGTCGTGGCCCGCGACGACAGCGGGATCCAAGCTGTCCCTTCTACCCCTCAGGTCACACTGGAGTCCACGACCACTGCACCGGATCCGGCGATTCCGGAGACAACCGTGTCCACAGCGGCGCCCGATACCACGACCTCAACGCCGCCAGGATCGACCCTCCCACCGGGGAGTACGGCATGCGACCCGTACGAAACGATCGGCGTGGCGGGCACGATCGCGTCGCCTGATCTCGTCGAGGCCTCGGGTATGGCAGCGAGCCGGACGCGCCCGGGAGTGCTTTGGACCCACAACGACTCCCGTGACGGTGCACGCGTCTACGCCGTGGGTTCTGATGGCGCCGACCTCGGCGGGTTCGACATCGACGGTGCCCTCGCCTTCGACTGGGAAGACATGGCCGCCGGTCCCGGGTCTGATCCGACTCAATCGATGCTCTACTTCGGCGATATCGGCGACAACTTCTCCATTCGCGACGGCCGGATCACCGTGTATCGCGTTCCCGAGCCCGACCCCGACGCCATCGACGGATCAATTGCGGGGGCCGTTCCACTGGAGTACCAGTACCCGGATGGGATCTACAACGCAGAAGCCCTTTTCGTCGCCGACGAATCCGTCTTCATCGTTACCAAGGATCGTGATGAGGCTCGTGTCTACCGGGGGAATGCGACCGGGGACGGATCCACGATCGAGGTCATGGACCTCGTGACAATCCTCAACCTTGGCGCTGAAGTCAGCGGCGCAGACGTCTCATGGGACGGATCCACGATCGCATTCCGCGGGTACCAGACCGTGTGGATGTGGCATCGCCCTCCAGGGATGCAGGTCTCCGATGCCCTCGCAACCGATCCGTGCACCGCCCCGTCTCCGGACGAGGTGCAGGGCGAATCGATCGCGTTTCTCGCCGACGGGTCGTACACCACCGTCAGCGAGGGCTCGAATCCCGATCTGCACGTCGTGGAACACGGCTCCTGAAGGTCCTGTCAAGACGGCCCTTCTGCCCTTCACTTGTCGCCCAGACGCGCCGATAGGTTCTGATGCAGCCAGCAGTCATGCGCGTGCCGAAGAACGTCGAGAAGTCTCTGATCGGCCTCATTGCCTTGCTCTCCGGTCTTGCTGCCGTTGCCTACCTCCTCATCGGTTGGTACACCGAAGAACCGGCATTGATCGTTGGTGCGATCGGACCCGGCGTCGTCTCGGGAGTCGCCATCGTCTTCCTTCGATTGGCGTACGACCGCATCCTGACGCTGCTCATCATCACCGCTGTGGTCATCGTCGTCGAAGACCGACTTCTCGGCATCGAAGACGTGGCGAACGCTGCCATCGTCCCGCTCACGATCATCGGAATCACCGGGGTCTTCTTCGTGCCGAGGCGCTTCGTCGTTCCGTATGTCGGCGCATTCTCCCTCGCAGTGTTCTTCTCCCGACTCCACTTGTCCAAGGGTGAAGCCCACTACCTCCAAGCAATGATCGCCGCCGGCTCGGTTGTGTTCGGCGCGATCCTTCTGTCGTGGATCAGGCAGGAACTCGAGCGACGTGAAGAGCGACGCCACAGCCTCTTCCAGCACGCTCCTGTCTCGCTCTGGAGCGAGGACTTCTCCAGCGTGGGTATCGAACTGAGGGCTCTTGCCGACAGCGGTATCAGCGACATCGAGGAGTACCTCACATCAAATCCGGAAGAAGTCCGTCGCCTGGCAGCGCTTGTTCGAATCACCGACGTCAACGAGGCCACGGTACTCCTGACCCAAGCACCGGACCGGGATCTCCTCCTCGGCAATTTCCGCATGGACACATTCTCACGAGGAGCTCTCGACTCGTTCATCGCGCAGTTCCTGGCAATAGCGAACGACATCGAAGAAGTGACCTCCGAACTCAAGGGCGGACTCACGTTCACCGGACACCCCATCGAGGCCCTCCTCGTTTGGAGTGCCCCACGAGTCGGCGGCGCACTCGACCTCTCCAATGTCACGGTTGCGATGGTCGACGTCACCCGGCAGAGGGAAGCCGAACGCAAGCTCCAAGATCTCGTCCGTTCCAAAGACCAGTTCGTGGCGACGATCTCGCACGAACTGCGAACGCCCCTCACCGCCGTCGTGGGAATCGCAGAGGAACTGCGCGACGCGAACGGCTCCATCGGCGACGAGGAGAGGCACGAACTTCTTGGACTTGTCGCCGAACAGGGTCTCGAAGCATCCCGCATCGTCGATGATCTCCTGATCGTCGCACGATCCGATGCGGGGAATCTCATTGTTGCCTCACTGCCCGTTGACCTCGGCGCCGAAGCCATAAGGGCCGTACAAGCCATTGATCCATCCATCACGGTCGAAACGAACGAATCGCCAGTGATCGTCAATGCTGATCCGCAGCGAGTACGGCAGATTGCCCGCAATCTGATCACCAACGCACAACGATATGGCGGTCCTACGATCCGCGTCGTCGTGGGAGATCAAGGCCGTCGTGGCATCCTCGAGGTGCGCGACAACGGCGAACCTCTCTCCCCCTCGAGCAGCTCAGAGATCTTCGAGCCGTACACGAGATCCCAACAGCGCGCCGGGGTAGCCGCTTCCGTCGGACTCGGGCTCACGGTCTCGCGCCGTCTCGCCCGTCACATGGGCGGTGATCTCGTCTACGACCACGACGGCGACGAGGCCGTCTTCTCCCTCACGCTCGCCAGTGTCGTCCAATCCGTGACCGTCGCGTAGGTTCGCCTCAGTCTCCGGCCGCGCGGTACGGCAGGTACTCCGGTTCCCACATCTCGGCGTCGATGGCTTCCTCGAGATCGTCGACGGGTTCGGCGACGCCCTCTGCAATCGCTTCCCTGCCGACAGCGATCGCAACCGCCCGCGACACCGCCCGCACGTCATTGATATCCGGATACAACTGACCTTGCGCGATCAGATCATCACCGGTCTGATCGGCCAGGGCGTACGCAGCAGCCAGGAACATCCGATCGGTGACTTCCTTCGCCTTCACCGTCACCACCCCGAGGCCCAGGCCCGGGAAGATGAACACGTTGTTGGCCTGCCCTATCCGATGCATGACTCCCTCATACTCGACGGGTGCAAACGGGCTCCCAGTCGCGACGATGGCACGCCCGTCAGTCCAATTGAGGGCGGCCTTTGGTGTGATCTCGGTATTGGCGGTCGGATTCGACAATGGCAGAATGATTGGCTCATCGGTATGGGCCGCCATCTCCCGGATGCACGCCTCGTCGAACAAGCCGGCCGTCCCGGAGACCCCGATGAGAACGGTCGGCATGACGTGGCGGATCACCTCGGCGAGTGATGGGAGTCCGGCCTCGGTGTCCCAGTTCGCGATCTCACTGACCGGTGTCGCGAGCCGTCGCTTCACCTCGGTCAGATTGCGACGGTCGTCGACCACGAGGCCCCGACTGTCGAGAACGTAGTGGCGTCTCCTGGCCTCGTCGAGATCGAGTCCTGCGTCTGCCATCGCATGTGCGAGCTGCTCGCGAATCCCATATCCCGCTGAGCCGGCGCCGGCGATCACGACCCGATGATCGGCGAGAGAGCCTCCCGTCTTGCGAGTGGCCGCGATGAGTCCACTGACCACCATCGCGGCCGTTCCTTGGATGTCGTCGTTGAATGATGGGAGGAAGCGCCGATACATCTCCAGGTTGTGGAACGAAGTGACGTTCGCGAAGTCCTCCCACTGGAGCAGGGCGTCGGGGAAGACCTCCTTCACCGCATGCACGAACTCCCTGATCAACTCGTCGTATGCCTCGCCACGCAACCGGGTCTCTCGATATCCGAGGTAGAGGGGATCCTCGAGGAGTTCCGCGTTGTTGGTACCGACGTCGATCGAGATCGGGATGCAGCGCGTCGGCTTGATCCCCGCTGCGGCTGTATACAAAGCGAGTTTCCCGATCGGGATGCCGAGACCGCCTGCCCCCTGGTCCCCGATGCCGAGGATGCGTTCGTTGTCGGTGACCACGATCACCGGAGGCCGCTCCGCGGTACAGGCCAGAAGCAAGTCGACGACACGCCCCCGGTCGCGCGGCGTGATGTAGATACCGTGAGCAGCCCGGTGCAGCTGACTCCAGTACTTACACGTCGCCGCGACGGTCGGTGTATAGATGATCGGAACGGTCTCCTCGAGGTTGTCCATGATGAACCGATAGAACAGAACCTCGTTGCGCTCCATCAGACTGTTCAGGTAGATGTTCCTGTCGAGATCTGTCGCCTTCGCGTCCATTTGGGTTCGCACCCGGAGGAGTTGTTCTTGAAGCGTGGGAATGTGATCCGGTAGGAGGCCACGCAAACCGAACGCCCTACGTTCGTCCCGCGTGAACGCGGCGCCCTTGTTCAGGAAGGCGTCGTGCAGAAGGGCATAACCGCGTTTGGTCACGGGCAGATAGCGTTCGCCGGTCTCGTGATCGACGAGGGGCCGAGCGTTCATGAGTTCCTCCTGAGTCGACGCACCGGATCGGCGTCCATCTCCCGGCAGCATATTCACTACGAATCGGTCTGCTAAGGGCCGTTCGGCCGGTTCGCGCTTCGCGGGGAGTGGACCGGCATCGGTTACCGTTCAGCCGATGTCCCATTTCAGGAGATGGCTCTCCGACCTGCTCTCTCGGCGCGGAACAACGGCGTTCCTTTTGGCCGCCCTGATCCTCGGCGTGCTGGTGGGCCTCGGAGGTGCCGTACTCGTCTGGGCGATCGAGTTCTCGCGCGACGCATTTGGTGCTCTCGACACCGCTCTCGGCTGGGGGAAGTGGTTCATCCTCCTGGCAATCCCGATCGCGTTCCTCATCTCCTGGGGGCTCGATCGCAGATTCGGACCCGGTGTCGCCAGCGGCGGCGTGACCGAAGCGATGGTGGGCGTAGGGCTCCACGGCGGCTATCTCCCCACGAGGTTGATCCCAACGAAGATCATCGCCACCGCGGCAACACTGGGAGCCGGAGGCTCGGGCGGACGAGAGGGGCCGATTGCGCTCATCGGCGCGGCCATCGGCTCATCGTTCTCCCGGTACACAGGATTCGGTCAGGATCACGTCAGGAGCCTCGTCGCGGCCGGCGCAGGAGCCGGTATCGGTGCATCGTTCAATGCCCCGATCGCAGGGATGCTGTTTGCAATGGAGGTGGTCCTCCGCTCGTTCTCGGTCCGCCATCTCAATGCGATCGTGATCACGTCGGTCATCGCCGCCGTTACGACACATGTGCTCGTCGGAGAAGAGCAGCTCCTCACTTCGCCACCACACGAACTCGCCGACCCACGCCAACTCATCCTGTACGTCGCCCTCGCTCTCGTCGCCGTCCTCTTCGGGGTGCTGTTCCTGCGGGTCCTGTCCATCACGAGTGGCTACCGGTTGCCGGGGAGTCTCCCTGGGTGGCTCATCCCGGTCGGCGCGGGTCTCGCCGTGGCTGCCATCGGCCTCACCCAGCCTCTCGTGCTCGGCACCGGCCAGAACTTCCTCTCCGGCCTTCTCTCAGCCACGTCCGACACAGAACTCGTCTGGTGGTCGCTGTTCATCCTGGCCGCGCTCAAGATCATCGCAACCTCACTCACCCGAGCCAGCGGGGGGTCGGTCGGCACGTTCATGGCTGCGCTGTTCATCGGCGGTTCGATCGGAGCGGGATTCGCCACGCTCGTCGATCCGATCTGGTCGCTCTCCGAGATCGACCCTGGAGCATTCGCCGTGGTCGGTATGGCGGCGACGTTCGCCGCGGTTGCCAGAGCTCCCCTCACGTCGGTCATCATCGTGTTCGAGATCACGGGTGACTATGGCCTCGTCCTTCCATTGATGCTCGGCGCCGCACTCGCGACCTACCTCGGGGAACGGCTCCACACCGACTCCGCCTACACGATCGCTTTGACCAGCTCCGGTATCCACCTCCCCACGATGCAGGACATCGACCTCCTCGACACGGTCAGTGTCGCCGATGTCATGGCCGTCGTCGACGAAGCCGCGACTCCATCGACGACCGTTGACGAGGTCCGCGAAATGTTCAATCGCCACCACCACCATGGTCTCCCCGTCATCGAGCGTGATCAGCTGATCGGCGTTGTCAGCCTCAGCGACGTCGAGAACCTCGACGAGGGCACGGAACTCACGGTGGCCGATGTGATGACACGCAACCCGATCACTGCCACGCCGGAGCTACCGGTTTCGGCGGCGCTCGCGCGGATGGCATCGTTCGGGCTCGGCCGACTCCCCGTCGTGGACGATGCCAATCCAACCCTGGTCGTGGGCATGTTCCGGCGGGAATCGGTCGTTCGCGCGTACCACCACGCACTCGGGACCGCGACCGGCCGCGAGTTGTATCGAGAGCGTGTACGCCTCCGATCCCAACCCGGCACTACGTTCTTTGAGATCTCCATCGTGCGAGCCTGCCCCCTTGCGGCCCAGAGCGTCAGAGACATCCCGTGGCCGGATGGAGCCATCCTCGTCTCGATCCGCCGCGACACGAGTGTGCTCATACCCCACGGGAACACGCGTATTGAGCCGGGCGACAGACTGACGTTCTTCGGAACGGGTGCAGCCCGCGTTGACGTTGGTCATCTGATGGAGCCAACGGCGGAGGCACCGGACGACTGGAGAGTCAAGCGATAGCCCCAAGAGGTTGGCGCTGTTCGGAGGAACCGATACATTTACGCCATGACCGATCGACCCATCGTTCCCGTCATCCTCTCAGGAGGGTCCGGTAGCCGCCTGTGGCCCGCGTCACGGAGCCGACAACCGAAGCAACTGCTCTCACTGGTGGAAGACCGGACGATGCTCTTGATGACCATCCAGCGCACTGATGCGGTATCCGCCGCAGGTGCGCCGCTCATCGTGTGCAACGAGGACCAACGGTCAGGAATCGAGCGCGAACTCGCGAAATCCGGACATTCCGACGTCGCCCTCATCCTCGAACCGATCGGGAGAAACACGGCTCCGGCGACTGCCGTCGCGGCGCTCCAACTCACCGCAGACGGCGCCGATCCAGTTCTGTTGGTGATGCCCGCCGATCACGTGATCAGGAACGAGCAGGCGTTCAGCGAGGCCGTGGATCTCGCCGCCGGGTTCGCCGAACAGGGATTCCTCTTGACGTTCGGGATCGACCCGAGGGGTCCCGAGACCGGGTACGGCTACATCCGATTTGGCGATCGAGTCGCCGAAGGCGTGCACATCGTGGAGGAATTCCGAGAGAAGCCGGACAGCGCCACCGCGGAGGAGTACGTCGGGAGCGGCCGCTACCTGTGGAACAGCGGCATCTTCATGTTCCGGGCTTCACGGTTCCTCGTCGAACTCGAAACACATGCGCCCGGCGTACTCAATGCCGCACGGGCCGCGTTCGCCGGCGCCGAACGCGACGGACCCGTGACGCGTCTCGACGAGACCGCGTTCGCTGCGGCGCCGTCGATCTCGATCGACTACGCCGTCATGGAGCACACGTCATCAGCGGCCGTCGTGCCCATCCACTCGGGATGGAGCGATGTCGGGTCTTGGACGGCGTTGTGGGAACTCGCGCAGCATGACGAGAACGGCAATGTGGTTGTCGGGGACGTGGAAATCCTCGACGTACGGGACAGCTACGTGAGGAGCAGCGGGCGACTCGTGGCGGCGATCGGCCTCGACGGCGTGGTGATCGTTGATACGCCGGATGCCACCCTCGTCAGTCGCCGCGACCGCTCCCAAGACGTGAAGGCAATCGTCGATCGTCTCAAGGAACAAGGACGGTCCGAAGTGGACACCGATGGTTCCGGGCTTCGGTCGTGGGGCACGTTCACAACACTTGACCGCGGGCAGAGATACCGGGTCCGTCGGCTGCAACTTGAGCCTGGCGCCTCCATGCCGGTCCAAACACACAAGGATCGTTTGGAGCACTGGATCGTCACTCGCGGTACCGCACGGATTCACCTCGGCGACACGGCACGCCTCGTTCCCGAACACGAATCCGTGCTCATACCCGCCGGCGAGACCCACCAGTTCGAGAACGTATCTGGGACGGATGCTCTCGAGATGATCGAAGTCAGTTTCGGCACCGAAAGCAGAGAGGAAGAAGGATGACCGTTCCCCTGATCATTGTCGTCGTGATCATCGCCGTCATCGGTGGCATGGTCATGCTCTCGCGCACCGGGAACCAGCGCAAGAAGGAAGCCATCGCCGACCTTCAGCGCGAGAAGGAAGCCCTCCGAATCCCCGACATCCTCGACCTCGTGAACGAAGAGGTCCGTGAGGCCGGCATCGCCGAACTCCCGGGAGCCGAAGGCATCGACCCGGTAGTCCTGCTCAAAGTCTGGAAGCGCGACCGCGAAGCCTGTGGCGAAGGGGATGGCCGATTCGTCGTCTCGGACGGTGTAGAGCCGTCGGCAGCGAAGGAAGCCGACGTCGTATTCGAGTGCGTTGCTGAGTAGCCGCGCGAGCGCGCCAGGCTGCGAGTCCCCATACCCAGGGTTTGTGTCCCCGCCGGCGGCGCCCCCAGCCCGCGGAATAGGAGGGTCCCCATACCCAGGGTTTGTGTCCCCGCCGGCGGCGCCCCCAGCCCGCGGAATGGGAGGGGCGCCTCGATCCTGGGACGCGCAACGCAGACGACCGCTAGCCTCGACAGCTATGAATGTCGTTGCTGTCTTTGGTGCATCCTCCCCGGTCCCCGGTGAACCTGTCTACAAAGACGGGGTCCGCTGCGGACGACTCCTCGCAGAAGCAGGATTCGCCGTCGCGACCGGCGGCTACGCAGGCTTGATGGAAGCCGTCTCGCTCGGTGCGGCCGAAGCCGGCGGGCGAGTCATCGGAGTCACCGTCCCCGACGTGTTCCCGGATCGCCCTGGAGGCAACGCCCACCTCACCGAAGAGACACGGACCGCATCCTTGCTCGAGCGCATCCACGAAATGGTTGATCTCTCGGTTGCCTCGATCGCCCTGCCCGGCTCTCTTGGAACGGCAACGGAACTCCTCGTGGCATGGAACCTCGCCTATGTGGCCCGGTTCACCGGTGCATCGCCGAAGCCGGTCATTGCTGTTGGAGAACAGTGGCGGCGCCTCGTCCCGCTCCTCACCGAGGAACTCCTGACCGACGGATCGCTCATAACGTTGGTCGACACCGTTGACGAAGCTGTGCAAAGCGTCTCTGCACCAGCTCGCGGCCAATGATCGACCTGGAGGATCTGACGAAGATCTTCCCCGGCACCGTCGCGCCTGCCGTTCATCGACTCACCATTCATATCGAACGCGGGGAGATTGCCGTCTTCGTTGGGCCATCGGGATGCGGCAAAACAACGACGCTGAAGATGATCAATCGTCTCGTCGAGCCAACTTCCGGCACGATTCGAATCGACGGCCGTTCTGCAGACGCCGTTCCCGTGCATGAACTCAGACGCGGCATCGGCTACGTCATCCAACAGATCGGTCTCTTCCCGCACCGGACGATCCGCCAGAACATGGCCACCGTCCCCGGGCTCCTCAATTGGGACAAGAAGCGAATCGCCGAGCGAGTCGACGAGCTCGCCGATCTCGTCGCCCTCGATCCGGACATGCTCGACCGGTACCCTGCCGAGCTCTCCGGAGGTCAGCGCCAGCGCGTCGGCGTTGCTCGCGCATTGGCGGCCGATCCCCCGGTCCTCCTGATGGACGAGCCGTTCGGCGCCGTCGACCCCATCGTGCGAGCCCGCCTCCAGGATGAGCTCCTCGATCTCCAGCGGCGGCTGCACAAGACCATCGCTCTCGTGACACATGACATCGACGAGGCCATCAAGCTGGGTGACCGCGTTGCGATCCTGAGTGAGGGTGGCCATCTCGAGCAGTACGGGTCACCCGCCGACATCCTGCGCGACCCTGCGAATCCGTTCGTCGCAGACTTCCTCGGCACCGACCGTGGGATCAAGCGACTCTCGCTGATCCCGATCTCCGATCTCGATCTCGAGACCGGCCCCGTGGTCGATCGTTCGGCGACGCACGCCGAGGCGTTGGCTACCGCTCTCGAGTACGGCACCGACTGGATCGCTGTACGAGACGGGGTCAGGATCGACGGCTGGATTCGGATCGCCGACATCCCGGGCGATGGGCCGGGACTGGTCGATGCCGAACCATTTCAGACCCGACTCACGGAAAACTCCACCCTCAAGGAAGCGCTCGATGCGATCGTATCGTCGCATACTTCGGTGGCCGCCGTGTTCGATGGCCCCGAACTTCTCGGCATGATCACCGCCGACGCCGTCAGCCGCGAGATTCTTCGGTGATTATCTTCGTACAGGCCGCCGGCGGGTTCTTCTCGTGGGAGTGGGTTGCCAACCATCTCGACGACATCTGGGACCGCACCGTCGAGCACCTCATGCTTACGGCCATCGCCGTGACGGTCGGCATGGCGATCAGTCTGGCTCTGTCGATCGTGGCGTTGCGGTACCGATGGACCTACACGCCGATCACCTGGTTCACCGGCGTTCTCTACACGATCCCGAGTCTCGCCCTGTTCGCCTTCCTGGTCCCGGTCACGGGCCTCTCCGTCCTCACCGCCGAGATCGGCCTGGTGTCATATACGCTGCTGATCCTGATCAAGAACACGGTCGCCGGCATAGACGGCGTGCCGTCCGCGACGGTGGAGTCAGCTCGCGGCATGGGCTACACGAGTCGAGGGCTCTTCTTCGCTGTTGAGCTTCCGCTCGCTCTTCCGGTAATCATCGCTGGAATCCGAATCGCATCAGTCACGACGATCGGCCTCGTCACCATTACCGCCCTGATCGGCCAGGGCGGTCTCGGATTCTTCATTCTCAGGGGGCTGAACCTCTTCTATTCGCCGGTAGGGACGACCCAGATCGTGGTTGGTACCGTCGTCTCCGTGGCCCTGGCAGTGGCCGTCGATCTCGCCCTCGTTGGCGTTCAGCGGCTGGCGACACCGTGGTCAACAAGGAGGGCGGCGGCGTGATCGAGTTCCTCGGTGAAGTGGTCGCATGGTTCGGGGACCCGGCGAACTGGTTCGGACCAGCCGGGATTCTCAATCGGCTCCGAGAACACGTTCAGATCACAGTGGCCGCCACTGCCGTCTCCACGGTCGTCTCAATCCCCCCCGCCGTCTGGCTTGCTCACCGGCGGATTGGAGGGTCCTTCGTCGTCGCCGTCGTCAACATCGGCCGGGCGATTCCGTCGTTCGCGATCGTCGTGCTCTTCCTTCCGGTCAGTATCCGACTCGGTCTCGGCATCGGGTTCTGGCCGACGTTCCTCGCTCTGTTGTTCCTCGCCGTTCCCCCGATGTTCGCCAACTCCTACACCGGGGTTGCGGAGGTTGAACCCGACCTCGTCGAAGCATCCCGCGGGATGGGCATGACGGACCGGGAGGTGCTCTTGAAGGTCGAAGCCCCGATGGCCTCCCCCGTGATCTTCGCCGCCGTACGTGTCGCGGTGGTCCAAGTGATTGCAACTGCGACGCTCGGCGCTCTCGTCGGGTGGGGCGGCCTCGGGCGTTTCATCATCGATGGATTCGCCGTGCGCGACAGCGTTGTCATCTTCGCCGGGGCACTCCTCGTTGCGGGACTCGCGATCGTGGTTGATGTCGTCCTCAGCGGCGTCGAGCGCCGCGTCGTTCCAGAAACGCTTCGATCCCGCGCCGAAGGCGTCGACCCGGTCCCCGCATGATGTGAGAAGAACTCGCTCGATTGTGGGTTGCCCTCGCTAGGTTGACCGACAATCAAGGAACGGGAGGAACCCATGCGGACACATGCCCGCAGGACCATCGCCGGGGCGACCATTGTCGCGTTCGCGCTCATCGCGGCCTCGTGCGGGTCGGGTGACGATGGCGGAACCATCGAAGGCCCCACAATCACCATCGGATCGGCGAACTTCAGCGAGAACGCGCTGGTCGCCGAGATCTACGCACAAGCACTCGAATCCGAGGGCTACCAGGTCGAACGCAAACTCAATATCGGAAGCCGCGAGATCTACGCGCCTGCGCTCGAAGCGGGCGAGCTGGATCTCATCCCCGAGTACATCGGGACGATGCTGACATACCTCGGAGGTACGCCTTCGCCGGACTCCGCTGAGACCCACGCCGCCCTCCAGGCTGCCTGGGAATCGAAGGGAATCGAGGTACTGGACTTCGCGCCTGCTCAGGACAAGAACGGCTTCGTCGTCACACAAGCGACCGCCGACGAACTCGGTCTTGCGAAGGTCTCAGACCTGGCCGCGCACAACGGAACACTGGTCCTCGGTGGACCACCGGAGTGCCCCGAGCGTGATCTCTGTCTGAAGGGACTCGATAGCGTCTACGGACTCGACTTCGCGGAGTTCCGCCCACTCGATGCCGGGGGTCCGATCACGGTCGCAGCACTCGCCGGTGATGAGATCCAAGTGGGTCTCATGTTCACGAGTTCTTCATCGATCTACGCGAACGGCTTTGTCCTCCTCGAGGACGACAAAGGGATGCAGCCCGCTGAGAATCTCGCACCGGCGGTCCGTTCCGAGATCATCGAGGCCTACGGACACAAGTTCGCGGAGACGCTCAAGAAGGTGTCGTCGAAACTGACGACCGCCGAATTGACGTCCTTGAACAAGTTCGTGGAGGTTGACGGCCAAGACCCGGAGCAGGTAGCGACGGACTGGTTGAAGGCGATTGGGGCTATTGAGTAGAGCAGTAGAGCAGTAGAGCAGTAGCTGGCGGCGGGTGGATCCCGCCGCCAGCTTTCTCTGTCTTGAGTCTCATACCTCGTGTCTTGCCGCTTCGAGAACGGCGCCGAGGGCACCGGCCGCAGCGATAACAGAACCGGCACTCGCGAGAACAAGACCCTCGGTCTGCAGCGAGCGGGAGAAGACGGCGTACCCGTTGGTCACGAGGACACGGGTGAGTCCATCTGCAATCCGAGCGACGGCAAGCGACCCACCGAACGTGCCCCATGCGTACACACCGATCCCCGCGATCAACACCGCCAGGCCGACGGTAACCAGAGCGATCGATCGACGACGAGAGAGCATCACCAGAGCGACCGCGAGGAACACCCCGGTTGCTGCGGCGAAGACGGAGACGAACGGGAGCCATGGGGTCATCCTGCCCACAAGAGGCAACGCGTCGGCGTCGAGGATCACGACGGTTTCGAACGCATCGACCGGCACCAACTCGGCCAATTCCGGTGCGATCTGCGCGATCGGAGAGACCAGCACGGCACGCACGTCGGTCAGGTCCGCCGTGAACGGACCATCAGACGGTGAGACGATGTGTCGGTGACCCTCAACGATGAGGCGATCGAAGACACTGTCGAACGCCCCGGAGTCGAGCAGCACGACGGTGGCGCGCTCTCCTGCACCGCGAACGAGGGCAAGGAGCGGAACCGCATCGACCGCCTCATCCATCAGCCGGGCCGCCAATGCCTTCTGCGATGAGTCCATCGCGAGCACTTCGACGGCCTGCTCCCGAAACGCCTCCTCGCTCGCAACGGATCGATCCATCCAGAACGCAACGGCCGACGTGAACGTCAAGACCGAGATCAGCGCTGGGATGGCGAACACCGTGACGACGGTACGGATGGGACACTCCTCGAGATCGGCGCGAACCCTACCGACCGATGCACACAACGCCTCTCGTATGCATCGACCTCGTGAGATCACGGATGTGACTAGCGTTGATGGTGCCGATCTACCGGATCGGTCCCTACAGGGGAAGGAGACACCCTTGAAACGATTCAGCAAACTCATTGTTCTCGTCTTCGTGATGGCCCTCATTGCGGCGGCGTGTGGGTCGTCATCAGACGACACGACCACGACCACCGCAGCAAGCGGTACGGACGAGACAACAACAACCGCAGCAAGCGGTACGGACGAGACAACAACAACCACCGTCGCAGCAAGTGACTTCACCGGCCTGATGGTCGAGGCGGCCTGTGACGACGAAACAAACAAGAGCGAGATCAACTACATCAAAGCGGTGGATGCGAACACCGTCGAGATTCAGTTGTGCCAGGTGGACGTGGCGTTCCCCTCGAAGATTGCGTTCTCCGCCTTCGGCATCGTTCCACAGGAGTACATGGACGCAAACAGTGGCGGCGGCGCACTCGTCGACGCACCGATCGGCACCGGCCCCTACATGCTCACGCAGTGGGACAAGGGCAACCAGATCGTGATGGGCATCAACCCCGACTACTGGGGTGCGCCCGCAGAGACCGACACGTTGGTCTTCAAGTGGAGTTCAGAAGCGGCACAGCGCTTCCTCGAACTCCAAGCCGGTACTGTCGACGGAATCGACAACCCCGGTCGTGACGACTTCGCGACGATTCTGGACTCCGCAGATCTGCAGTTGAAAGAGCGGGCGGGGACCAACATCTTCTATCTCGGTCTGAACCGGGACAAGGAACCGTTCGGGGATGAGAAGGTGCGTCAGGCTATTGCCTACGCCCTCGACCGTGGACGCATTGTCGACAACTTCTACCCACCGGGTTCGTTGGTTGCCGACCAGTTCATGCCCGTTTCGATCTTCGGGTACACCCCGGAGCCGAAGTGGTATGACCAGGACATCGAGATGGCCAAGTCACTGCTTGCCGAGGCGGGTTATCCCGACGGCTTCGATGTGACCTTGAACTACCGCGATGTCGTGCGCAGCTACTTGCCCTCGCCGTCGACCGTCGGCCAGGACATCCAGGCCCAGCTCGCCGAGATCGGCGTCAATGTCACCATCGAGGTCATGGAGTCCGGGGCCTTCCTCGACGCCAGCGACGCCGGTGACTTGACGATGTACATGCTCGGTTGGGGCGCCGACTTCCCTGATGCCATCAACTTCCTCGACTTCCACTTTGGGAAGAACGCCTCCGACCAGTTCGGTGCCGGCTTCGAGGACATCTGGGCGCTGCTCGATGAGGCTGCATCAACGCCCGACCCGGACGCGCGTCTCGTCATCTATGAGCAGGCAACTCAGCTCGTCAAGGACCACGTCCCGATGGTGCCGATCGCACACGGCGGTTCCGGTGTTGGGTACCTCGGCGACGTCGTAGGAGCACATGCGAGCCCGCTCGGCAACGAGTACTTCGCGGTGATGGATCCAGGCGGACGCGACACCTTCGTGTGGATGCAGAACGCCGAGCCCATCGGGTTGTACTGCGCCGACGAAACCGACGGTGAGAGCCTCCGTGGCTGCGAACAGATCACGGAACAGCTCCTCGCCTACGAGATCGGCGGCACCGACGTGATTCCGTCGCTCGCCGAGACGTACGAGCCCAATGCCGACGGCACACTGTGGACCTTCCACCTTCGTCAGGGTGTGACGTTCCACGACGGCAGCACGCTCGACGCCAACGACGTCGTCGCGAGCTACGACGCACAGTGGGACATGAATAGCCCGAACCACACCGGTCGTGACGGCAACTTCACGTACTGGGATGCAATGTTCGGCTTCAAGAACAACGCCGGCTGATCGATTGATGAACGAGAAGTGGCCGGCGGGGTGTGAACGCACCCCGCCGGCCACTTCTGTAACCTCCTGATCCATGGGTCGTTTCCTGCTGCGTCGTTTCGTGTCTTCGATCCCGGTGATCATCGGGATCCTCGCCCTTGTTTTCGCCCTCGCACGAATGATCCCGGGCGACCCATGCCGAGCTGCTCTCGGTGAGCGGGCAACGGACGAGATCTGCGACGCCTACAACGAGCGCTACGGCCTCAACGAGCCGATCCTCGTTCAGTTCGGGATCTACATCACCGACGTCGCGACCGGCGACCTCGGCGAGTCGTTCCGGTTCGGCGTCCCGGTGACCGACCTCCTCATCCAGCGACTTCCAACCACGATCGAGCTCGCTGCCGCCGCCCTGTTCATCGCGATCATTGTCGGCGTCCCCCTTGGAATCATCTCCGCGTATCGGCACAACTCGAAGACGGACGTTGCCACGATGATCGGGGCCAACATCGGCGTCGCGATGCCGGTCTTTTGGCTGGGGCTGATGCTGCAGTACGTCTTCGCTGTCTTCTTACGCGACACTCCCCTCGCGTTACCCCCGTCCGGCAAGCTCGACGCCGGCCTCATCCCGATCCCGTTCTACGAGGCGTGGGGTCTCCCCCAGAACGGGTTCATGGAGTTCCTCTCGGAGTTCACTCTGATGAACTCGCTCGTCACTCTGCAATGGGAGATCTTCCAGAGCGCCTTCCTCCACCTCATCCTGCCGGCTGTGGCTCTCGCGACGATTCCCATGGCCATCATCGCCAGGATGACGCGCTCGTCACTTCTCGACGTGCTCGGTCTCGACTACGTGCGTACGGCTCGAGCGAAGGGCTTGCGTGAGCGAAGTGTCGTCCTCAAGCATGCACTCCGAAATGCGATGCTGCCGGTAGTCACGATCATCGGGCTCTCGTTTGGCCTCCTCCTCGGAGGAGCGATTCTCACCGAGACGATCTTCAACCTCTCAGGAGTCGGCAAGACCCTCTTCGACGCGATCACTTCTCGTGACTACACGGTCGTGCAAGGCTTCACGCTTGTCGTGGCAATCAGCTTCGTGATCGTGAACCTGGTTGTCGATCTCCTCTACACCTACCTCGATCCGCGGGTGCGCGTCTCATGAGCCACGATCCCGACGACCAACCGCTCGGCAGCGTGGAGGCCTCGGATGCCATCCGTGACGAGGTCCGCCTGGATCTCAGCGGTGGCGACGTGTCCGCAACCACGGCCGGTGGACTGTGGAGAACGGCAGGAAGGGAGATCATTCGCAAGAAGTCGGCAGTCATCGGAATGGCGCTCTTGTCGGTCTTGCTGATCCTCGCCGCATTCGCCCCGATCATCGCCCCCTACGACCCGGGCAGGGTGCTCTTCGACGAGGGTGCCAGCCCCAGGGACCCGCCGTGTATCCACCTGTTCGGATGCGCCGAAGACCAATCCCAACACATTCTCGGCATCGACGGGAACGGGCGCGACTATTTCTCCCGCATCGTCTACGGCGCGCGGGTGTCGCTGCTCGCCGCGTTCGTTGCAGTGTTGTTCGCCATGTTCTGGGGGACGATCATCGGACTCATTTCGGGCTTCTTCGGAGGCTGGGCGGACAATGTCCTGATGCGGATGATGGACGTGCTCCTCTCGTTCCCTTCCCTGCTGCTCGCAATCGCAGTCGTGACCGTTCTCGGCCCCGGCTTGATCAACGCGATCCTCGCGATCGCAATCGTGACGATCCCGCAGTACGCGCGCATCGTTCGCTCGTCCGTCTTGAGCATCCGAGGCCAGGAGTATGTCTCGGCAGATCTGGCCCTTGGCGTCACGCGATGGCGTCTCCTCGCACACCGTATCTTTCCGAACACGCTGACACCGCTCATCGTGATCGCCACGCTCGGCATCGCCACTGCCGTCCTCGAAATCGCTTCGCTGTCATTCCTCGGTCTCGGCGTCCAACCTCCGACGCCGGAGTGGGGTTCGATGCTCGCGGCCGAGCGGAATCAGGTCTTCACGGCCCCTCACCTCGTGTTCTTCGCCGGCCTGATGATCATGTGGAATGTCCTCGGTTTCAATCTGCTCGGCGACGGTCTCCGCGACGCTATCGATCCGAGGCTCGGCCGATGACGACTGCATCAATCGACGATCCGATCCTCGAGATCAGCGGTCTTGAGACCCACTTCTTCACGAGAGATGGCGTGGTGAAGGCCGTTGACGGCGTCGATCTGACCGTCGGCAAGGGTGAAATCCTTGGGCTGGTCGGCGAGTCGGGGTGCGGCAAGTCGGTCACGTCGATGTCGGTGCTCCGATTGATCCAGAACCCCGGGGAGATCGTCGGTGGTGCCATCCGTTTCCAAGGGGAGAACCTGCTCGACTTGTCGGAGAAGCAGATGCGATCGATTCGCGGCGATCGCATCTCGATGATCTTCCAGCAACCCGTCGGATCCCTCAATCCGGTCTTCACCGCCGGTTCCCAGATCTCAGAAGTGTACGAAATCCACCAGGGTGTGAACGCGAAGGAGGGCAGCGCCAGGGCAGTCGAGATGCTCCGGAAGGTCGGCATCCCGGATCCAGAACGTCGGATCAAATCCTATCCACACGAGCTCTCCGGCGGCATGGCACAACGGATCATGATTGCCATGGCTCTCGCAGCCGGGCCGGAGCTGCTGATCGCCGACGAGCCGACCACGGCCCTCGACGTCACCATCCAGGCACAGATCATCGACATTCTGAGCGAGATCAGGGATGACTTCGGGACATCGATCATCCTGATCACTCATGACCTCGGCATCGTCGCCGAGATGGCAGACCGCGTCGCGGTGATGTACGCGGGCGAGATTGTCGAAGAAGCGGACACCAAGACGCTCTTCGCCGATCCCAAACATCCATACACGCAGGGATTGATCGGTTCGATTCCGGTCGCCGGCTCGCGCCGCGAATGGCTCGAAGTGATCCCAGGCCGCGTCCCGAACCTCATCGACCTCCCCGCTGGCTGCCGTTTCGCCCCGCGGTGCCGGGCACGAGAAGAGGCCGGCCTCAAGATCTGCACCGAGCAGCGACCCGAACTCACCGTCATCGAAGGCGAGCACACTGTTCGCTGCTTCCTCTACCAAGAGGGCGCACAATGAGCGAGCCCCTCGTCCGAATCAAAGGCCTCGTCAAGACCTACCCGGTCAAGGGTGGAGCGTTCCAGAAGGTGCTCGGAACTGTCAAAGCCGTCGACGGCGTCGACCTCGATATCCACCAGGGAGCAGCCATCGGTCTCGTCGGGGAGTCCGGCTGCGGGAAGTCGACGTTCGGTCGGGCGATCCTCCGTCTTGAGGAGCCCGATGCCGGCTCCGTGGAATTCGATGGAGTGGATGTGCTCCAGCTCTCCCGTAAGGAGTTGAAGCAATACCGCAGGGATGCCCAGGTCGTGTTCCAGGATCCATTCGGCTCGCTTGACCCTCGCACGAGCGTTGGTGACTCAATCGCTGAAGGCCTGAGAGTTCAAGGTTTGCCAAGGAAGATGCGGGGTAGGCGCGTCGCCGATGTGCTCGAACTTGTCGGCCTCGAGCCATACCACGCCAACCGATACCCGCACGAGTTCTCCGGCGGACAGAGGCAACGCATCGGAATCGCCCGGGCGCTCGCGGTTGAACCTCGTTTCCTGATTCTCGATGAACCGGTCTCAGCTCTCGACGTGTCAATTCAGTCACAGATCCTGAACTTGTTGAAGCAGCTCCAGCGTGAACTCGACCTCACTCTCCTGTTCATCGCTCACGACCTCAGCGTCGTCGAACACCTGTGTGATCGTATCGCGGTGATGTATCTGGGTCGCATTGTCGAGATCGCCGATCGCGACGATCTGTTCACTACGCCGACGCATCCGTACACCGAAGCGCTGCTCTCGGCGATTCCGGTTCCCGATCCCACGGTCCACCGGCAGCGAATCATCCTGGAAGGTGACCTTCCAAGCCCGTTGAACCCGCCGACCGGTTGTACGTTCCACACCCGGTGTCCGATCGCCCAGCAGGGAATCTGCGACGTGTCGGCGCCGCACCTCCGATCGATCAACTCTGGGAGCCACGAGGCATCGTGTCATCTGAGAACCGGAGACCACCAGGATCTGGACCGCCCCTTGTTGAACCACCGGTAGCCCGTAGTTTCCGGCCCCCTGCACCTCATCGTCCTTCTCACTTCGATGACGAGTTCCGGGGCCCGATGGTCGTGGGCGACGAAGGATCGGCCGGGTCGGAACCCATTGGGGACAGCCGACCAACGCGCCGTCGGTTCTCGCAAACAGTGGACCGACGAGCGTGTCGAGGTCGGCGCTCACGTCGGTTCGCCGGGATCAACAGCGTTCGACCCGACACCCCTGGTCTTGAACGCCCTCGCTCGTTGAGTGCCGGGATTCGCCCGGACCGCTGCCTCTTGAAGTTGGCCGTCTTGTATCCTGGCCTGAATAGAGGATCACACACATGCATGAGTTGGCGCTTGCGGATTCGGTGGTGAAAGCAGCCTTGAGCGCTGCCGACGATGCCGGCATGGATCGGATCGACCGCATTGTTGTCAAGGTCGGTGAATTGCAGCAGATCAAGAGGGAACTCTTCGAGTTTTCCTTGACGAACGTGCTCCCGGCCAAGGACTCCCGCCTTGCCGGCGTGAAGTTCGATGTCTCAGAGGAACTCGTTCGCTTCCAGTGCCGCTCCTGCGGAACCGACTACGGCCGGGATGAGGCAGGCATCGACAGCGACGGCGACCAGGGCGAAGCTATCCACTTCATTCCCGAACTCTCCCATGCCTTCGCGCGGTGCCCTTCGTGCGGAGGTCCAGACTTTGCGATTCGAGCCGGCCGCGGAATCACGCTCGAACGAATAGAGGGAAGTAGCGAAGATGATCCCGGGTGAGTCAATCGATCCCCGGGCCTTCGTAATCCGTGACAGACTCGCTGGCGTCTCACGCGTGATCGGAGTAGCCGGTAGCAAGGGCGGCGTAGGCAGGAGTGTCATTGCCTCGACCCTGGCGCTCGCACTTGCCGACCAGGGCAGGCGAGTGGGCCTGTTCGACCTTGACTTCACATCTCCGAGCGATCACGTGGTGCTAGGCGTCGAGCGCGGTTTCCCGGAGGAAGAGTTCGGAATCGACCCCCACCTCGCCCACGGAATCCACATGGTTTCCGTTGCCTTCTTCACCGGCGATGCGGCCGTGCCGCTGCGTGGGGATGCTGCGACCAGTGCCCTGCTCGAACTCCTCGCTATCACCCGATGGGGCGATCTCGACATACTCGTTCTCGACATGCCCCCCGGCCTGGGGGACACCAACCTCGACGTTATCCAGCTGCTGCCCCGATTGGAGTTCCTGCTGGTCGGCAACGGATCGAGAGTTGTGATCGACAGCGTCCGCCGCGCACTACAACTGTTCACAGAACTCGACGTCCCCATGATCGGACTCTTGGAGAACATGCGGAGGGGGAACGAACAGGCGGTTGCGTCACTTGCGGATACTGCCGGCGTGCCATTCTTGGGTTCGGTGCCGTATGACGAGGACCTCGAAGACGCTCTTGGTCACGTTGAACTGCTGCGAGCGTCGGCGGTCTACAGCGTTGTGAAAGACGTTCTCTCCACACAACAATCAACCGCCCCCGACTACTCATAGCGACGTCGAACGCCCCGACGATTGCTCGTTCGACAATGTCGCCGCCCTCATCCTCCGACGACTCCTCGCCGTCGGTGCCGTCGTCAGGCGCAACAGAACCCCGAAGCACCCCTGGTCGGCCGGGGTCCCGATCGGTATGATCAAAGCGGAGGAGCTGTGAGCCAGGAGATGGTCGCTCTCGATTGCACGGTCCCGATCTGGGATCGCTTCTATCTCGTACGGCCACTCGTCATCATCGGAACCGTCGAACCCGACGGCAGCATCGACTTCGCTCCGAAGCACATGGCCGGCCCCGCGTCGTGGCAGAACTTCTTCAGTTTCGTGTGTTGCAGCGACCACGCCACCTACAAGAACGCGATGCGAACCGGTGACTTCACCGTCTCATACCCATCCCCGGACCAGATCATCGAAACAAGCCTCACTGCAGCACCGCGGTCCGCGGACGACAAGAAGCCCAGCCTCGTCGCGGTGCCGAAGATTCCGGCCACTACGGTCGAGGGTGCCCTGGTAGGTGGCGCAAGGATCCACCTCGAGTGCGAACTCGAGAGAACCGTCGATGGAATCGGCGCCAACAATCTCATCATCGGCCGTGTCGTTGCTGCCGCCATCGACGAGCGAGCTCTTCGCGTGATGGATCGTGAGGACGAGCACGTCGTCGCCGACGCTCCGATTCTGGCCTATCTGCAACCGAATCGTTTCTGCGTGATCAAAGAGAGCAGGAGCTTCCCCTTCTGCGCCGGGTGGTCGAGGTAGATCGTGCAAACCACCGTCCACCCCGGTCTGCTCCTCGATCATCTGCAGGCGAACGAGGCCGACCTCATCCAGATGTGCGATGAACTCGTGTCGATCGAGAGCCCGTCGATTGATCCCCGGGCAACCCGGGTAATTCTCGAGCACCTCACCGACGAGTTCATCCAACTCGGCTACCGGTACCGGCTCTCTCCCCCCAATCGGTCGGGTGGCTATCTGTATGCACGGCCCCACCACCATCGCCGACGAGCACCGCTGCAGTTGATCTTGGGTCATGTCGATACGGTCTGGCCGATCGGGACACTGGCCGCAAGACCGTGGACGGCCGACGGAGCGGCTCTTCACGGTCCCGGGGTGTTCGACATGAAAGCCGGGATCGTTCAGATCCTCTTCGCCCTCCGAACGCTCCGCGATCTCGACATCGAACCGCCGGCCACTCCTCTCGTCCTCTTCAACAGTGATGAGGAGATCGGTAGCAGGGAATCCCGGGTGGCGATCAGTCGATTGAGTCGGATCGCCGTGCGAGCCTTCGTGTGCGAACCGGGCCTCGGGCCCGGCGGCGCGCTCAAGACGGCGCGAAAGGGGCTCGGAAAGTACACCCTTACCGTGCACGGCCGGGCAGCGCACGCAGGACTCGATCCGGAGAACGGCGCCAGTGCCATCCTCGAGCTGTCATCGGTGATCCAGCGACTGTTCGCACTCAACGACAGGGAACGCGATATCACCGTCAATGTCGGAACGATCGAAGGCGGAATTCAGGCCAACGTCATCGCGCCCCGGAGCCAGGCAGTCGTCGATGTCCGGGTGCTCGATGGTCATGACGCCCAGTACATCGACGGCGCGATCCGAGCTATCGAGCCCATCACGGAGGGCACCTCTATCACGGTGTCGGGAGGATTCGGACGGCCACCGATGGTGCGAACGAACCGCAACGCCGCGCTCTTCGAGCGAGCGAAGAGGATCGGCGAGACCCTCGGCATGGAGATCCGCGAGGTCACCGCAGGTGGCGGCTCAGATGGGAACACGACGAGCCAGCACACAGCGACGCTCGACGGCCTCGGCATCATCGGGGACGGGGCCCACGCCTCGAGCGAACGCATTGACGTCCGCAACCTCGCTCCCCGCACAGCCTTGCTCGCGGCACTACTCATCGAGCCGATCGACGACCATGACGCGAGGGCGATGTGAACAAGTACTTCTTCTCCTCGCTCACTCGCATCTCCGACCTGGCGGAAGAGGCCTTCACCGTCGAACCCCGGGAACGGGACGAGTGGGGCACCGGCGACTACGTCGTCGGACAAGTGGTCGGTCGGGCCGGCGAGTTTTCTCGAGTCGAGTTGCGCAGCGGCAGGATGATCGAAGTCGTCGAAGGTGACCTCATCGTTGGGGCATGGGGAAGCCGACGAGCGACCCTGGAGGCGGTCGGCGACTGGGTAGATATCGGTGAAGACGGCATGTTCAATGCCCTGACTTCCGCCGGGTTGTTCGGACGGGTCACCTCCCTGGCGCCCCTCATGCCGCCGCTCATGAGGCTGCGCTACGTCGGACACGTCACGCGCGACGGAGCCAAGATGACAATGAGCGACTTCATTCCGCCGATCCCCGACGTCGACTACAACGTGCCGACCCTTCTGATCATCGGAACGTCGATGTCGGCGGGCAAGACAACGGCGGCGAAACGCATCATCCGTCATCTCAAGGTTCTGGGACTCAACATCGTCGGAACCAAACTCACCGGAGCGGGCCGCTACCGGGATGTGCTTTCCATGTGGGACGCCGGAGCCGACGACATCTATGACTTCGTCGACGTCGGTCTGCCGACGACGACCGTCGATTCTGAGGAATATCGCGTGAGACTGCGGCAGTTGCTCTCTCTGATTGCGGCGCGTTCGCCCGACATCGTCGTAGCGGAGGCGGGAGCATCACCCCTCGAACCGTACAATGGTGAGGTCGTCCTCGAAGAGATCGGTGAATGGGTTCGCTGCACGGTTCTGTGCGCCTCCGATCCCTACGCCGTGTCCGGGGTCATTGCCGGTTTTGGGTACGAACCTGACGTCGTCGCCGGGATCGCCACGAACACCACGGCATCGGTGGAACTGATCCGACGGCTGACGGGCCAGAAGGGTTTCTCGTTCCTGATCGAGGAGGAGTCGGACGACGCCTTCGCCGTGATCCGAGCCCGCTTCGGCCTCTAAGCCGCGTACCCAGGGTTTGTGTCCCCGCCTGCGGCGCTGCCAGCCCGCGGAACGAACAGGGCCGCGTACCCAGGGTTTGTGTCCCCGCCTGCGGCGCTGCCAGCCCGCGGAACGCTGGCAGCGCCGCAGGCGGTCACCAACTACGGTTCTCCCATGAGCGACTTCTTCCTTGGCGGCCCTATCGACTCGGATACGGGCGACCGCGTCACCGGCCAGCGCACGGTCTACGATGCCGCCCACCTCACAACCCATGGGGTCATTGTCGGTATGACCGGATCTGGCAAGACGGGCCTCGGCATCATCTATCTGGAGGAGGCACTGAGCGCGGGAATACCGACGCTGGTCCTCGATCCCAAGGGCGACATGACGAACCTGCTCCTTACGTTCCCTGATCTCGCCCCAGCCGACTTCGAACCCTGGATCGATCCCGCAACCGTCGGGGACAACGAGACGGTCGGCGATGCGGCAGCCAAGACTGCGGACAGATGGACCGAGGGACTTGCCGACTGGGACCTCGACGGAACCGATATCCGAAGACTTCGGGAGCGCGCGGGATTCACCATTTACACGCCGGACTCGACGACGGGGACACCCCTCGACATCATCGGCTCCCTCGATGGCCCTCCTGGATCTTTCGACGACAACACGGAGGCGCTCCGCGACGAGATCCTGGGATTCACATCGGGCCTCCTCGGGATGGTCGACATCGATTCCGATCCCATCTCGTCGAGAGAGACCATCCTGATTACCAACCTGATCGAGCATGCGTGGCGGCACAACCAATCCCTCGACATAGCGACACTGCTCGACTGGATCCAAAGGCCACCGATCAGAAAGCTCGGAGTCTTCGACGTCGACGCCTTCTTCCCCCCGAAGGATCGACTCGACCTCGCGATGAAGCTCAACGGACTCCTCGCCTCCCCAGGTTTCGCTACTTGGATGGACGGTTCACCGCTCGACATCGATTCGCTGCTCTGGGATCAGGGCGGCAGGCCCCAAGCTGCGGTCGTCTACCTCGCTCATCTGTCTGAAGACGAGCGACAGTTCGTCGTCACCCTCGTCCTGTCGAAACTCATCACCTGGATGCGAACCCAGCCCGGCAGCGGAGAACTCCGCATCCTTGTGTACATGGACGAGGTCTACGGTTTCGCCCCGCCGACCTCACAACCCCCGGCGAAGAAGCCAATCCTGACGCTCCTCAAGCAAGCCAGGGCGTACGGAGTGGGACTCCTTCTCTCGACGCAGAATCCTGTCGATCTCGACTACAAGGCCATGTCGAACGCAGGAACGTGGTGTATCGGACGACTCCAGACTGAGCGTGACAAGAAGCGAATCCTCGAAGCACTCTCTTCGGCGGGAGGAGAGACGGACATCGGAGAACTCGATCGCCGCATCTCGGGACTCGACAAGCGAGTATTCCTCCTCCACTCCACCCGCGACGAACCGAAGCTGTTCACGACTCGTTGGGCAATGTCCTATCTCCGAGGTCCGCTGACCTCGACGCAGATTTCCAGTCTCACGCCGGAACGCCCGAACCGATCGACTTCCCCGGCGCTCATCGAAGACGCTCATCGTGCAGCTACCACGCACGCGTTGGCCATGCCGACCGTCGCCAACGGAATCTCGGTCTCGCATCTCGACCCTGCGGCAGCGTGGGCGATCAAGATCGGATGCGACGCCACGAGTACGGTGTACGAAGCGGCAGTTGCGGTTCGGCTCACTGCCCGGTACGACGATACACACGCACGAGTCGACCACACGGTGGAATGGGAAGCCGTCCTCTTCCCCCTCTCCGGGGACGTCGCTGCAGCGATCGAAGTCGACTACGACGAACGGGACTTCCGGGCCGACGGCATCGAAGGGGCGACGTACCGGGCGCCCTCGGAGCCCGTCGACGCGCCGGCATTCTGGTCGTCACTCACCAGAGCATTCAAGGAGCACTTGTACCGCGTCGGTGAAGTCACTGTGTACAAGAACGCGCCGCTGAAGATCTACTCACGAGTCGGTGAATCAGCGGAGGACTTCGCCGGGCGCTGCGCCGTCGCTGCGGAGGATGGCGCGGACGCTGCGACCGCGAAGCTCGGGGATAGATATGAGAAGCAGCTCCGCCGGATCCAAAGCGAGATCGACAAGTATGGGGCGCAGGCCGAACGTGCCGCCGCCGACGCGTCGGCCGGAGACATCGACATGATGGCGGGAGCCATCTTTGACGTGTTCTCAGGGCGACGCGGTTCCCGGAGCATCTCATCGAGTATGAAGACTCGCAGGGCTACACAGCGACGCATCGAAACCGCCGAGGGGCGCGTCCAACAACGGGTCGCGGAGTATGAGGATCTCCAGGCCGAGTTCGAGGCGGAGGTCGCCGACATCGTCGAGCTGTGGGAGGAGCATGCAGCGGCGATCGACCCGGTCACCGTGCGGCTTGAGAAGAACGACATCGTCGTTTCCCACACCGCCCTTGTCTGGATCCCCTGCGCCTGAAGCCGCCCAGGGTTCGCGTCCCCGCATGAGGCGCTGTCAGCCCGCGGAATAGATGCCCGCTGAAGCCGACCCCGCCTCCAGGAGCCGCTGCACTGTCTGAACGACGTCCGACGGAGTCCTGACTACGTCCACCCACGTGAACCGCACGACGCGCCAGCCGTGTAGGAGCGCCTGTCGATCTCGCTCGCGATCCCGGGCGAAGGCTTCGGTCAACTCATGCCACCGTCTCGAATCCCACTCGATCGCCAGTCTTGCATCGGGATAGGCGGCGTCGAAGCGTCGCTCCGGGCTCCAGGGGATCGGGAACTCGAATCGCGGGTCGGGAAGGCCGCCATTGCGAAGGACGTCAGCACCGAGACGCTCGAGCGGTGTTCCGTGCCGGGGACCCAGTTCGCGCTCCTCGAGAATCCATCTGATCTTCGTGATCCCAGGCTTGCCCTTCCGGGCGACTCGGTTGACGACCGCCTTCACCTCATCGACACTCGCTCGTCGGTCGGCAACGACCGAGTCCAGGATGGCGGTGAGGTGCCTGACTGTGAGGAACCTCGACAAGTCGACAACCGTCCGCGGCACTGACGTGACTGGGAGGCCGTTGATCTCCACGATGTGCCCCACATGGAGGTCGTGGCACCGGTGAACGGCGACTCCAGGGAAGACGTGGGTTGTTCGTGAGTGAACAAGCACACTTGCCACACCGCGGCGGAGCTTCGGCAAGTCGTGCATCTCCGCAGCCGAATCATGTGAGACGACAGCGTCGGGCAGCGTCGCTACCGCTGCACGGACGAGGTTCATGGGACCCGGCATGTCGATGATCCGGTAGCCAAGCCGTCCGAGCTGCGTCCACCGCTGATCACGTACACGACGATCGATCTGGCCTTTGGAGAGACCACTGCGGAGCGCTTGTTCTCGCCGAATCGCTCCTCCCTGGCTTGCGGCGACCTCAGCGAGAGCTCTGTCCGGGTTCATGCGAACAACATGCCAGATCTGCCATCACAAATCTAGACGCGCGCCTGGCCTCCGTTCCGCGGGCCCACAGCGCCGCAGGCGGGGATGTGTACCCAGGGTAGCTGTCCCCCGCATGCGCGGCCCCCGGCCCACAGAATGACGGGCACGCTGTTCCGCGGGCTGGCAGCGCCGCCGGCGGGGACACAAACCCTGGGTACGCGGCCTTAGCTATTGCGGAGAGCCCAGAGAACGTCGCGAATGTCGACGATTCCCAACAGCTCCTCACCGACCGCCACAGGGAGGTGCCGGTAGCCGGTCTCGAGGAGCCAGTCCGCTGCCTCGGAAACACTCACGTCGGGAGAGACCGTATCGGGGCCATCGGTCATCCACTCGGAGACGGGAGCCTCGACATCAGCACCTTCCGAGACCGCTCGCACGAGGTCCCGGTCGGTAATGATTCCGACGAATCGACGACCGTCGACGACGGCGAGCGCACCGATCGATCTGGCAATCAACACTTCGGCGGCATCACCAAGCGTGGTTTCAGGACCGACCACGTCGGATTCACCGCTGACGAGTGCTTCGACACGCATGTGTAGTCCCTCCGACGGCTCTCACCCAGAGGCTAGCCATCGCGACAGGGTCGATGTCGACCGGCCCGTCCTCAGCGTCCTAGACGAGGTCCTGTTCGCGGATCCCGAAGCTCGGATGGCGCAGCCGGCAGAGCGCGAGCTTCTCGAGCTGGCGGATCCGCTCACGGGTCAGGTTGAACTCGTCGCCGATCTCCTCGAGGGTGCGAGGCACGCCGTCGTAGAAGCCGTATCGGAGTGCCAGGATGCGGCCCTCGCGCATTGGGAGACGTTCGATCGACTTCCGAAGACTGTTCGCGATATCCATCTCTTCGGTCACCCGAACCGGGTCGACCGCCTCTTCGTCTTCGATGAAGTCGCCGAGTTGTGCGCCGTCCTCACCGATCGGCTGCTCGAGCGAGACCGTGTCGGCCACGCTGAGCGCCAATTCGACCTTGGCGACGTCAACGCCCGCCTCTTCTGCAATCTCCTCGGGTTTCGGATCGCGACCAAGCTCTGCCTTGAGGCTCGCCTGTGCAGCGCGCACCGCCGCCAGCGTGTCGTGGAGATGAACGGGAATCCGCACGGTTCTGGACTTGTCGGCGATGGCTCGCGTGATCGCCTGTCGGATCCACCACGTTGCATACGTGGAGAACTTGAATCCCTTGCGCCAGTCGAACTTCTCGACAGCGCGGATCAACCCGAGATTGCCTTCCTGGATGAGGTCGAGGAAGTCGATGCCGGACGTATTGGCGTAGCGACGGGCGTTGGCGACAACGAGCCGGAGATTGGCCGTGAGGAACGCATCCTTGGCCTCCTGTCCGCGCCGGGCCTGACGCCGAAGCGTGATCTGCTCGGCCCTTCCCTTGTAGGTGCCGGCGTCAAGCCGATCCTGCGCCGTCTGACCGCTCTCGATCTTCTGGGCGTAGTCGACTTCCCGCTCGGCCGTGAGCAACTCGTACTCGCCGATTGCCGTCAGGTACTGACTCACGAGATCCGTCGTCAGCCGTCCGCGCTCGTCGGTGAGTTTGGAACGATCGCGATCGCGACGTGTGCGTGTGAGCGTGTCACGGTCGACTCGCTCCTTCGCCTCCTCGCGCTCCTGCGCTGCTCGGTTCAGGACGGATTTGCTCATGTTCGAGCCGTTTGTCATCGCGTGATCCTCCACCAACGTCATCCAGTACACCCGTCCCGGCCCCGCCAAACACACCACACGGGCGGGGAACAGTTCAATATCACACATCTGGGCCGATTTGTGAACCCCGAATCTTCGGAGACTCGCCCGGTGTCTCCAGTCTTGAAGCGTACGGAGCAGCGGCGGATAGCGCGACGCCGGCGTTTCGGGACTCCGACGGGTGCGCCCTGTGAAACGAATCTGGGGCCGAGAGACGATCGACGTAGTCGCCAGAGAAAATCAGACGCCGTGGAGGAATCCTTCAGGGAAGCTATCCATCAGACCACCGGGAAGACCACCGGGAAGACCACCGAAGAGTCCGCCGGAGAGGCCCGCGAGAAGCTCACCGAAGAGATCCGGGGCCACGTCGCTGCATTGATCGTGCGCCCCACGCCACGCCGCAGTGTCGATTTCGCCATCGACGAGCGAACCGGGCACCGTCACGGAGAATCCGCCGTCCCTGCGGGTCTCGATCAGCGGAACATTTGCACCGTGGTCGGCCAGACATGACGTGTACACCTCGAGTTCTTGGACCAGTCCCGAAGCCTCGGCCCGATCGCCCGAAGTCAGGGCGATGGCCAATCCGATGACGAGGAGGAACACAACACCGACCCCCGCAAGGATCGCTGGGACCGCCCAATCTGCCCGAGTTGTCCGGCGTTCACTCATGTTGGCTCCTTCCGGTCGGACCAGTGCGGCCCGTCGAAGCTACCTCGAACTCGGTCGTTAGGGTACGCCGATGCCCGAGTGGACCACTCTCCTCACCTTCGCGGCCGCCGCGATGCTTCTGTTCATCCTGCCTGGACCGGCTGTGCTCTACATCGTCACGCGCTCGCTGAGCCAGGGTCGCACGGCAGGCCTCGTGTCGGTGGCCGGTATCCATGTCGGCAGCATCGTGCATGTGATTGCCGCCGCGGTTGGCCTGTCGGCACTCATCGCCGCGTCGTCTCTCGGGTTCTCGGCCGTGCGCTGGCTCGGCGCCGCGTACCTGATCTACCTCGGTGTCCGTACCGTCCTCTCGCGTGATGACGCCTTCTCAACGGGGACGGCCGAACTCGCCTCCTACCAGCGAATCTTCAGTCAAGGGGCGGTCGTGAACGTTCTCAATCCGAAGGTCGCCTTGTTCTTCCTTGCGTTCGTCCCACAGTTCATCGATCCGTCCCTCGGCAACGCGACGCTCCAAGTGGTCGTGCTCGGCATGGTCTTCGTAGCGACAGGAGCCATCTCGGACGGGATCTACGCCATCGCCGCCGGCACGTTGGGCGACCGGCTCTCAACAAAGCAACGGTGGAGAACCGGATCCCGCTACGGAGCTGCGGCCATCTACCTCGCCCTCGGCACGGCCGCAGCCGTCTCTGGCACCGGGAACCGCTGAGCCAGGAACCGGCCACGACACCGACCATCGTGAGACAGACCCGGCGACTGGAACGCGGGTGAGTCCGAAATCCATGGATTCCCCGGGTCCGTTCGTATCCTCATCCTCGATGTCCACCTCGACCCACCTCCCACTGTGTGTGTATTGCGGAACCGCTCGACCGGCGGACCAGACGAGGTGCCCGCAGTGCGGTCGCCCGTGGATCGACGTCCGGGTTGGCGCTCATGGCCAGAACCGTGTCCCGGCTATGGCCGTTGTGTCCGCTGGCGGCGGGCACGCGGCCGGCGACGCGCCGCCGGTACCGGTCTCGGTGCCGCCCGCTTCCGAGTCGAGTGACGCCGATCTCCCGCCCGACGAAGAGGAGCCTCACGCTGACTCGAGCGCGCGATTCCTATGGCTCATCCCCGCGCTCATCGCTGCCGTCGCCCTCGTCGTGATCGCGCTCTTCGCGTTCGGCGTCCTCGACGGAACGAATGACGGGACCGACGAGACCGCAACTCCGGCAACGACGGTCCCTGCGGCCCCCACGACCGCCGTCCCGACAACCGTTCCCCCGGTGCCCACCACCACGGTCGCCCCCACCACGACCAGCACCACCACGACGATGATCCCCGAGCCGTCTTCGTTCCCGGCTGTGGGAGAGGCGATTCCCATGTCCTCACTGACACTCAAAGCGAGCGGTATCGGCCCCATCGCGTTCGACGACGACGCCCCGGATGCCATCGGGCGCCTCGTCGCCAGTCTCGGTCATCCGAAGGAGACCGGTGCCGCAGGAGAGGAACTGGGCCTCTGCGCCGACGACGATGGGCGTTTCGTTCGCTGGGCCGGGCTCACCGTCGTTGTCTCCGGGACCTTTGCAGACGGGACCTTCGCCGGCTATCGCTACGAAGACGAGACGGTGCCGACGATGCACCTCGATCTCGCCACACCTTCAGGACTCCGCGTCGGCGATCCGGTCTCGATGCTCAACGGCCTCTACGCCTCGTATCAGATCGACTACGTGTCGTCGGAAGGCACCGACGTGTTCCGACTGTCGGATGCCGACGGCCTGCTCCTGTGGGGGCCCGTGTCGTCGATCGAGGACTCGGGCCGAGTGGAGGGCATCTACGCCCCCGACGTCTGTTCCCCGTAAACCGATACCTGCCTCACGAAGTAGCATCCACATGACCGGCATCCGATCACGGGGGGACCGTTGAGTTCCGCAGACATACCCTGGTGGCGTCGCCTCTTCTCACCGGAGAACGTCTTCTCCGTCGTTGCAGGCGTCGGCGTCTTCATCCTCGGACTCGTCGCATGGGATACCAACCGAGGCGTTCTCGTGTCTGCAATCGTCGCCGCTCTCGTGACCGGGATCGTATGGCTGATCTGGTGGTCGGTCTCCGGTCCTCCAGACTTCGCTCGAATTCTCGGCGTGCCGCTTCTCGGCTCGATTCCCAACGACGATTCGAGTCCGGCACCGACGCTCGCCGATGGCCCTTCCGCTACAAGGGCCGCCTATGAGGGCCTTCTCGCTGAGATCGAGGGACACACAAGCGGACAAGTCCTTCTCGTCTCCTCCCCCGGGCCGGGACAAGGAGCGTCGACCGTTGCTCTCAATCTCGCCGTCGCGGCGACGCAGCAAGGGCGTCGGATTGCCTTGATCGACGGCGACACCGCCGGTCACGGTGTCTCACGCTTTCTGTCCACGGGATCCGAACCCGGGCTGACTGATCTTGCCGACGGCTCGTCGACCCTCGCCGATACCGCCAGGATGTGGGAGATCGGCCCGGACTCCGCACTGCCGATTGTGCCGTCTGGATCGCCGGGTGCCGCGTCCGCAGTCGCGCTCGCCGGACCCGGTCTTGCGGCATCGATCGACCGAATCGCAGAGCGTGCCGATGCGGTGCTCATCGATGCGCCACCCATCGCGTGGGACGGAGCGACCGCCCCCCTCGCCGCACACGCCGACGGAACCGTCCTCGTGGTCACCGATGGCGCCACCGACGCAACCGTAGTGGACACCCGCGACCGCCTTGCGGCCGCGGGTGCGCCGGTGATCGGCTACGTCGAGAATCGGACGAAGCCGCCGTCGTTCTGGCGCCTCCCCTTCGTCCGCATGCTCAAGAGATCCGCGGGGACGTTCGTCGCAATCGCTCTGGTCTATACCGGCTACACCGGGATTCAGATCTACGACTCATGGTCCGGTGTCGACCGACAAGCCCTCGACACATCCGAAGCCGAGATTCTGCTCCCGTCTACGAGTGTTCCGCCGGTGTCCGACGTCGTCGAGGACGATCCTGAAGCACCGCCTCTCGAAGAGATCGTCGTCGGCGCACCGACGATCGAGGGCTCCTATCGGTCACTCCTCCTGATTGGCAGCGATGATGCCGCCAACCTCGCTGACGTCATCCTTCTCACCGTCCTCCCTGCCGACAAGGATCTCGACCCGTTCATGGTGTCCCTCCCCAGGGATCTCTACGTACCCAACCGCTGCACGAACAGCTACGGCCGCATCAACGCCACCCTCCGGGAGTGTGGTGACGTCAACGCACCCACAATGCTCGCCTTGACGGTCGAGGACTTCACCGGGATCAAGGTCAACAACTTTGCCGTCTTCGACTTCGATGGCTTCGCAGAAGTCATTGACGGTGTTGGCGGCGTCGAGATCTGCGCCGACTACCCGATGCGGGATTGGAGGGCCGAACTCGACTTCCCCGGTGGATGTATCAATGCAGATGGGGCGATGACACTCGCCTGGGTCCGCTCCCGGCACACGGAACAGTTCGTCGACGGACAGTGGCGCTCGGTGTCGGGGGCCGGCGATCTCATGCGAAACCAGCACCAGCAGGATGTGATCGTCGAACTGGCGAAGAAGCTCAGGACCTTCGAGTCTCCGACGAATCTCAGTTCCAAGATCGAGGAACTCTCGAACGCGTTCACCGTGGATGAGGGTTTGGGGATCTCCGCCGCGCTCAGTCTGGCGTGGAGTCTCCGCGACATCGACATCACCGCGATTCAACGCCTCGCAATACCCGTGAAGCTCGGGAGAACCACAACCGGGCAATCGATCCTCCGGGCGACGCAACCTTTCGACGAAGTGCTTTCCGAGTACTATCCATCGCTGCTCGAAGAACAGAATCCGGCCGGAGAAGCATTGGCTTCGGTCGCCCCCCATCAGTTCTGAGACGACGCACCACTTGGTTGCCCGTAAGATGTAGGCAACCGCCGGGAGGACCGAAATAGCGTGAGCGATCCGAAAGACCCATACGGCAATCCACCGGGGTGGACCGATCCATACTCGGAGCTGACGAACATCTCCGGGAGCGACCCGATTCCGCCACTCGAAGATCCGCGCACGCCTACTGCGACGCCTCCCGGCTCTCCCCTGTTGACCGGCTTGGTCGTCGGTCTCCTGCTGGTTGCGCTCTCGGTCGCTGTATTCCAGCTGCTCAAGAGCGATGACAGCGTCGAAGCCGGAAGCACCACCACAACGGCTCCAGCCGACGGCTCAGAGACCACGGTGCCCGGAGATACCTCGACCACGTCGTCGACCGTTGGCACGTCAACACCCCCATCTGAGCCGTATCCGCCGGTCGGCACGCCGATCGCTGTCGACAACATGAAACTCAAGAGCGATCGTGTCGGCATCCAGATCAATGACGTTCCGGACTTGAAGTTCGGCGACTTCGCCGACATCTCGATCGGCCGACTGGTCTCGAGCTTCGGCGATCCGGATCAAGACACCGGCTGGCAGGTCTCTACCGGCGAATGGGGTGTCTGCACCGGCGAGTTGGAGCGGGTCATCCGGTTCGGGCCGTTCGCTGCGGTCGTCACGACAGACGGTACGACCGAAGTGTTCAACGGCTATCGGCAAGACCTCAGCTTTGGCGAACTCGACTCCGACGCCACGCAGTTGACGACACTGAGCGGGTTGAAGGCTGGAGACACCGTTGAACGGCTGCAGACCATATACGCGACCGAGGATGTCACGTTTGCCATGCATCCGACGATCGGTGAGATCTTTGAGCTCCACGGCTCAGACACGGGCGCGCTCCTGCTGTGGGGTCCGGTCCGCGGTACCGATCCGGATTCTCTTGTCGTGGGAATCTTCGCTCCGGACGTGTGCAATCGAGGCTGATCCTCCGGCTTTGACGCCGACCGGGCGCTAATCTCGGCGCGTGACGAACCGCAATCCGGCTGCCCCATATCTCTCCGGCTCCTTCGCCGGGCTCTCCGTCGCGGTGGCAATGTTTGCTGCTGTTTCGGGTGGAACATCGATCGCAACGGTGACGATCGGCTCCGCATCAGCGAGTCATTCCGCATCCGAGTTGACGGCAACTGGATCGCTACTGGGTCTTGTGGTCTTTCTCGCCGGGGCTGCCGGAGGGTTCCTCGTCAGCGCCGTGACCTACGCCATGGGCCGGACACAGGATCCGGACACACCCCGTCTATCGTTCGCGGTCATCGCTCCTGTAGGAATTCTCCTGCCAGCCGTGCTCTCATTCGCTGTCGCGAGTCTCGGTGTCACGCTCTTCGGCACATCGGCGGACGGCGTGGTCGTCGTGCCGGTCGTGTCGTTCGTCGTGGTCGCAGCAATTGCCGGCCTCATTGCCGGAACGGTCACGGTGCCGATCATCGATGGGCTCGCTCGGCACTCCGCCATCGGAGACGCCAACGAGGCAACACCTGCGTCAGCAACTGCGTTCTGGTTTGACCTCGGACGAGCCGTCGGTGTCCCGGCGCTCGCAATCGCGGTCGGTGCCCTGCTGGCGATTGGCCTCGCTCAGATCCTTCTCAACGTCGAATCCACCGTGGTGACGGTCGGAGTCTTCGCCGCCGCAGGAGCGTTGGTCCTCGGAGGCACGGCGCTCCTGGCCCTCCGACCCTGGGACAACAAGTAGCCCACATTCGGGCTCATCGCCCTGATCTACTGATCTACTGATCTGCTCGCCACAACGACCGGCCCCGTCTCCGTCTTCTGCTCTTCGGCGTACCACGAGAAGAAGACCCACCCGATCGCCACCCACAGGATCAGTCCGCCGCCGATCTTCATGATCAGACCAGCGATGATCTGGTCGGTCATCACGTCGATGCCCCAGAGCCTCGGGAAGGTCGTGTAGATCGGGTAGAGCGGACTCTCACCGAGCGTCATGAACGAAGCCGGAATCGTCGGCACGAGCGACTGAAGGAACAGGTAGCCCATCTTCCCGAACGGGGCAAGACGTTTCGTCTCGGGAATGGGATCGATCACCGGCCACCACATCAGGATCGCCGACACGAACAGGACGGCGTGGGCGAAGAGATGGAACTGCTGGTTCCTCAACATGAGGTCCACCACTGCCGGGACGTGGATGAACGCCAGCCAGGCGTTGAAGAACAACAGGGTGAACAGTGGCCGAGTCACAATCTTCAGGATCGGGAGGATCGGGCCGACCACGGCGCGCATGAGCCATGACGGCGTGCCTGCAAGGAGGAGCGGCGGCACGATGAGCGTGAGGGCGAGGTGTTCAATCATGTGGAACATGAAGAGACGCTGCTCTCCGATGTCGTGCACCGGCCACGACGAAGCAACCACCATCAGGATCACACCCGCATAGAACATGACCCGCTGCAGGGTCGTCGCCGCCGCTCCATCGGCCGGACCGAGTGTGCCCGCCAGCCTCCGTAGGCCGTACGAGTAGCCGACGATCAGTGCGATCGCTATCCCGAACACATCGAGGTGCGGATGAAAGGTGAGATCCACGATCAGAGGGCCTGGAACACCACGAGCACGACCCCGAACACGACGAGTGCACCGACGACTCCGATGGCGAACAGGTAGCGGTAGCCCTTGAGGTCGTACTTGAGGTGCATGAACACCGCCACGACCGTCACGAACTTCGCGATGCCGAAAGCGATCAGCAGCGGCGCACGTACCGGGTCGAGGGCGTCGATGTATGGCACGGCGATCTCGAAAGCCGTGGCGACGGCGAGTGCGAGCGCGATCAGCCAGTAGGTCTTCGGCGTCGGGTGTGCGTGCGAAGCAGTTGACATGGTCAGATCTGCAGCAGATAGACGACGGTGAAGATGACGATCCAGACGATGTCGACGAAGTGCCAGTAGAGCGCCACCAATTCGACGTTCATACCATGATCCGATGAGAGCCGGCTGCGCAACGAGAAGGCGATCAGCATGGTGAGCATCAACACGCCCCCGGCAACGTGGAGACCGTGAAATCCGGTGAGCATGTAGAACGACGACCCGAACGGGCTCGTACTGATCTTGAGTCCTTCGTGGACGAACTCGCTGAATTCGAAGATCTGGCCTGCGATGAACGTGAGACCGAGCAAGGCCGTCCCGATCAACCAGATACGGCCCTGGCGCTGGTCTGAACGCTGAAAAGCGTGATCGGCAAGCACCATCGTCAGGGAGCTCATGAGGAGCACGAACGAGCTCGCCGACGTGAACGGGATGTTGAAGATCTCAGCCCCGGGTCCGCCGTTGGTAGCGTTCCGGTAGAGCAGGAACGTGGAAATCATCGCTCCGAAGAAGAATGCCTCGGATCCCAGCCATACCCACATCGCGGTCTTGCGGGTGCGGTGAATTGGGTCACCGGTCGATTCGAAATCATCTTGACGCTCGAAGACACCGTCGGTAGTGGTCGTCATCAGTGCCCTCCTCTCGTGACCGGTTCGGCCGCCCACCCAACAAGGCCCCACAGGGCGATGACGGCACCCACGGTCAGAATGGCGACACCGATCGGTCCCGATGAGATGAACACGAGACCCGCACCGAGGATCGCGATTCCGATCGCAGAAACGATGGGGTAGAACGAAGGTGAGGGCATGTGGATCCCGTGCTCTTCCACAACCACGTCCGGCGGTGAAACCAATTCGGGCGGTAGCTTGACGGATCTCCCCTCTTCGTCAACGCCGTACTTGCGGTACCAGAAGTCGTCCAGGTGATGCACAACCGGGATCTGATCGAAGTTGTGAACCGGCGGCGGCGAGGTCGTCGTCCACTCCAGGGTGCGACCGTCCCAGGGGTCGTTGCCTGCAACCTTCCCCTTTCGGTAGCTGGCGATGACGTTCCAGATGAAGAACAGGAACGAAATGGCGATCAGATACGAGCCGATCGTCGACATCATGTTCCAGACGTCCCACCCCATCCCCTCGCCGTAGCGGTAGGTTCTGCGCGGCATGCCTTCGAGACCAAGAATGTGCTGCGGGGCAAACGTAAGGTTGAAGCCGGCGAACATGAGCCAGAAGTGCCATTTCCCGATCGTCTCGCTCAGCATCTTCCCGGTCCACTTCGGGAACCAGTAGTAGGCGGCCGCCACGTAGCCGAAGACGGCACCGCCGAAGAGCACGTAGTGGAAGTGAGCGACGACGTAGTAGCTGTCGTGCTGCTGCGTATTGGCAGGGATGATGGCGTGTGTCACACCGGACAGGCCACCGATCACGAACATCGCGATAAATCCGATCGAGAACAGCATGGGTGTAGCGAAGGTGATGCGCCCTCCCCACATCGTCCCTATCCAGTTGAAGATCTTCACGCCGGTTGGGATGGCGATCAGCATGGTCGCCAACCCGAATCCCGCCTCGGCGACCGGTCCCATCCCGGCCGTGAACATGTGGTGTGCCCACACGCCGAAGCCGAGGAATCCGATGGCGATACCGGAGAACACGACGAAGCTGTACCCGAAGAGCGGTTTGCGTGAGAACACGGGGAGGATCTCGGAGACGATCCCCATCGCCGGGAGGATCAACACGTATACCTCCGGGTGACCGAAGATCCAGAACAGGTGCTGCCACAACAGAGGATCACCTGCGGCCTGGGCCTCGTAGAAGAGGGCGCCAAAGTTGCGGTCGAAGAAGATCTGCCAGAGGCCGACGCCGATCACGGGGAGGCTGAAGATCAGAAGGAATGAGGTGACGACGGTCATCCACACGAAGACCGGGACCCGCATCAGCGTCATCCCGGGAGCCCTCATCGTGAAGATGGTCGCGACGAAATTGACCGAAGAGGCGAGTGACGCGATTCCTAAGAGCTGTGCACCGATCGAGTAGTAGTCCATACGGACGTACTCCTGGATCTCGATCGACAACGGTGCGTATCCCGTCCAGGCACCGTCGGGCGATCCGCCGAGAAAGAACGAGGACGTGAGGAGGATCACGCTCATGAGGAAGAGCCAGTACGCGAACGCGTTGAGCCGAGGGAACGCAACGTCACGGGCCCCAACCATCAGTGGCACGAAGTAGTTCTGGAATGCGGCGGCGATCGGCATGACAACGGCGAACACCATCGTGAGCCCGTGCATCGTGAATAGTTGGTTGTAGGCGTCGGCCGACAATACGGTCCCGTTGGGGGTCGCCAGTTGCGTGCGGATCAAGAGCGCCTCGAGGCCACCGACGATGAAGAACACGAGGGACGAGACCGCGTAGAGGATCCCGATGCGCTTGTGGTCGATCGTCGTGATCCAGCTCCACAGACCCTTCGTCGAGGGTGTGTAACCGAGATTCTCGTTTGATGCGGTCATCGTCACGAGCCGTCTCCACTGATGCTGTGTTCGGTCACTTCCATCCCTCCAACAGTGAGACAAGCTCGGCGATCTGCCGCTCGTCGAGGCCGTAGTCGGGCATGCCGAGAATCCGGCCGGCGCCGATGTCGTTGAACTCCGGGGTCATCGGCTTCACCGAGGCCGGGTCCGCGATCCATTCCGCCAGGTGTTCGGCTGTGTTCTCTTCGATCCCGGCGCCGATGGTCGAGCGGCTACCGAAGTGTGTCAGGTCCGGACCTAGTGCCGCTCCGATGACCTCAGAACTGCCACCGGGACCCACGACGATGGCCTGATGGCAAGTCGTGCACAATTGGGTGAACGTCTCATAGCCCGCAGCGGCCGGGTCGCTCGACGGAATTGTTGACGGTTCGAGCTGCGCAGCGGTCCACGTGTCGAAGGTGTCGTTCGAATCGACATACACGCGGAAGCGCATGTCGGCGTGGGCGAGTCCGCAGTATTCGGCACACTGACCGGGAATCATCTGCCCTGCCACGTCGGGATCCGGTGTGATCTTCAGGTATGTCTCGCGGCCGGGGACGACATCCCTCTTCCCGGAGAGACTGGGAACCCAGAAGCTGTGGATCACATCGACCGAAGTCATCTGGAGCTCGGTGGTCATGCCGGCCGGGATGTGCATCTCGTTCGCGGTCGTGAGCGGTCGTCCCTCACTGTCGATGATGTCGGGATAGCGGAACTCCCACCACCACTGGTGGCCGATGACCTCGACCCGGAGGAAGTCGCCCTCAGCAGGCCTCCGCAACTCGAAGAGTGTCACCATCGTCGGGACTGCGACGAAGGCGAGTATCAGAGCAGGGATGATCGTCCACGCGATCTCGAGCCGCGTGTTCCCGCGGACCTGCTTCGGTTCATCTTCGTCGCCCGGCCTCTTCCTGAAGCGAACGATCGCGTAGACCAACGCTGTCTCGACGACAACGAAGACGGCAACGGAGATCCACAGCACGAGAGACCACAGTTGATCGATCTGCCCGGCCTCGACCGATCTCGGATTCAACGACGATTGAGGGAGGTCGCTCGAGCAGGACGCCGCAAACAGCGCGCCGAACACAAGGATCGGGATGGCGATGCGGAGCATCGACCGACGGCGACGGGAGCCGTCGTCTGCAATGGGCTGATTCACGCGGTTCCCCAGGAAGACGACCGAAGTGGGCCGAATAGTAAACGACCCTGGCGCCCACTTCAATGGTCTTCCACCGAAGCGCGACCAGTCAACGGCTCGCCGGTTCGGGGTTCGCTAGCGCCGCGTGCGACCGGATGGGTCGCATCATGGCGTCGAGGACGGTGCTCGCCACGATGCCCAGAGGATGCTGTCAAGGAATCCGCAGTGGCACCTCATTGGGTCTCATCACCCCGCCCTCGGCCGAGCCGCTTGAGGTATCTACTTGACATTCCTGCGCTCTCATCCTGCGGCTCTGCGACCTCTGATCCATCGGAGATCCACTCGCACCGATCATGCAACAGCGTCCCACCCGTTGCGGACATCGCTGAGTATGCGGGCTCGCAAACCACACCTATCGTTCACGGACATGTCAGCCGCTGCACTGATCACCGCCCTGATCGTGACCTTCGTCGCTGCAGCGATCCAGGGTGTGACGGGTATGGGTTTCGCAACAGTGTCGGTGCCGATTCTCGCGCTCATCGACCCGTCCCTGGCACCTGTCCCGCAGCTATTGATCACACTCCCGCTGACCGTCTCGATGGCATGGCGCGAACGTCGTCACATCCAACTGTCCGGTGTCGGGTGGATCATCGGTGGGCGGATCCCGGGGGCGGTCATCGGCGTTGGTCTCCTCGCCGTCGCGACCCAGCAGACCCTCGATATTGCGATTGCGTTTATCGTGCTCGGAGCGGTTGCCATCATCGCGTCGGGCTTCCGCGTGAAGCGAACGTCGTTCTCCGAGTTCGGTGCCGGTCTGGCCTCCGGGGTCTCCGGTCTCGTCGCCTCGCTCGGTGGCCCTCCCCTGGCGCTCCTCTACACGAGAGACGACGGCCCGACCGTGCGGTCCAATCTTGCGATGATCTTCACGATCGGTCTCATGATCACGATCTCGGCGCGAGCATTGACAGGGAACATCACCCTGTCTGACGTTCGTACCGCAGCGGTCCTGTTTCCTGCGCTCGCGGCCGGCTACGTGGTGAGCTTCCGCTTCAAGAATCGGGTCTCACAGCCGATCGTTCGCAATGCCATCCTCGTGCTCTCGCTCCTCGGCGCCGTCGGGCTGATCATCCGGGCGATTGCCTAAGAAGCCTCGGGAATGGATCACGCGCTCTCCTCCCACAGCGACTCCCACACGTCGCCGAAGGCATTGAGGAATCCACCGAGTGCCCAGATCAGCACCCACGCCAGCACCAGGAGAACGACCACGGTCAGCGCGGCGCGCAGATAGCCAAGCCACGGCTTCTCCGGATCTCGCAGTGACGCCAGCCATCCGCTGGTTCCATCCGAGGGCGGGGCGGCCTGCCAGGTTGTGTGTGTCGCTGAAGCAAACGTAGCTCGCGTTGCGTCTGACGGTTCGCTCGGGCGCGGGGGGGCCGCTGCTGCTGGCACGGGAGCAGCGGCCAGTGCCGCCGTCTCGGCTTCGTCAAGATTGAGAACGGCAATGAGGTCTTGAACGACGGTTTCGGTCGGTACACCCTGATCACGTTCCCAGCGGCGGACCGAGGCGGTCGACCGTTCGACCGCGGCGGCGAGCTGACCCATCGACATTCCCTTGGCGAGTCTGGCCTCACGCACGGTCTGTCCAAAGGTTCTGCGGTCACTCATCGGGACAGGATATCCGCAGACCGGGGTTCCGCTCGGTCTTGCGCGTATTTGACTCGCTATCGTTGGGTTCCAAGCGATCCTGGAGGCAGCGTGGGAACCGAGTACCGCAATCTGGTCGAGCTCTACGAAGCGAGTGTTGGTCGTTTCGCAGAGAACCCCCTCTTTGGCACGAGTCATACAGACGGATGGTCCTGGATGTCGTACCACGACTTCGGCGAACAGGTCGACTTCGCACGAGCCGGGTTCGCCGGACTCGGTCTCGAACAGGGCGATCGCGTCGCCGTGATCTCCGACAATCGGATTGAGTGGGCGGTTGGCGCATACGCGACCTACGGCCTCGGCGCTGCGTGGGTACCCATGTACGAGGCGCAACTCTCCAAGGAGTGGGAGTTCATCATCGCTGACTCCGGGGCAAGAATCGCCGTCGTAGCGGATGACGGAATACGCGCGCAGCTCGAACACCACCGCGAGAAGCTTCCTGCCCTGGAGCACGTCATCGTGATCAACGGCGAAGCGGGCGGGAGCGCCATCACGTGGGCCGAGCTCCTCTCCCGCGGCGCCGAGGCTCCCGTCGAAACGGTCCACCCCGGATCTGGAGACCTCGCGGGATTGATCTACACATCGGGAACGACGGGTAATCCGAAGGGTGTGATGCTGTCACACGGCAACATCACCAGCAACGTCAACGGGTTCCCTGATCTCTTCCCCATCACCCACGAGGATCGTTTCGCGTCGTTCCTCCCGTGGGCTCATTCGTTCGGACAGACTGTCGAGTTGCACTTCCTGATTGCCGCCGGCGCATCCGCCGGGCTCACGAGTGCGCGAACCCTCATGGATGATCTGCCTGCGATCAAGCCGACGATCCTGGTATCGGTCCCTGCGGTCTACAACCGGGTGTACGACGGGCTCCAGAAGATGATGGCCGCCAAGGGTGGAGTCACGAAGACGATCTTTGACCGGGCGCTTGTGAACGAGAAGAAGCGTGCCGATCTGGCCGCGCAGGGCAACACCACCCGGTGGGTCGAGATCCAACATGGCCTCTATGACAAGTTGGTCTTCTCCAAGGTTCGCGAAGGATTCGGTGGTCGACTGAAGTACTCGATCTCGGGTGGTGCAGCGATCAACATCGAGGTGGCCCAGTCCATCTCCTCCCTCGGGATGACCGTGTACGAGGGGTACGGCCTCACCGAGACGTCGCCCGTCTCGAGTGGCAACTGGCCGGGCAGCCGGCGACTCGGATCGGTGGGCAGGGAGATTCCCGGTGTCCGGATCGAGATCGATACCGACGTCACCGGCGACTCCGTGATCGGAGAAATCGTCATCCACGGACCCAATGTGATGATGGGCTACTACAACCTGCCCGACGAGAACGAGAAGGTCCTCACAGCTGATCACGGATTCCGTTCCGGTGATCTCGGCTACAAGGACGAGGATGGCTTCATCTTCATCCGCGGCCGTATCAAGGAGCAGTACAAGCT